>Ga0187833_10003151_pt1 | contig 16999 bp, 15 predicted proteins | sample ETNtaG_37_FD_167968 | JGI IMG/M metagenome (GOLD analysis project Ga0187833, IMG submission 167968) | Marine microbial and viral communities from oxygen minimum zone, Eastern Pacific Ocean - ETNP2014_SV_400_PacBio MetaG (Illumina Assembly) | ecosystem: Environmental > Aquatic > Marine > Hypoxic...
CTTTTGAATACTTGTGGTTGATAGGAGAAGGTAATTTCGTTAGTTCCTGCTTCTATGTATACTGCTCTGAATATTGAATTTGCTCTTAAGATTTGAAGAGGTTGGTTGTTGGTTGTTGCTTTCCATCCTGGATGAAATTGTTCTGAGACAAAGAGATAGCCAGGATTTTCATTGTTTATTTTTATTTTGAAGTGATTGGGAGAGGATTGTTCGATAACTGCTGGAGTATATTCTCCTGGATTGTTTAACGGTGTAGTTGGTTTTTCTGAGAGAATGATGGAAGTTTTAGGATTGAATATATCTGAAGTTATTAATCCAAGAGGGTTTGTAGATGGTTTAGCGTTTGGAACAAGAAAAGCTTTTGGGAGTGTTTCTCTTGATTCCACAGTAAATTCATTGTTTTCGTTATTTATGATAAATCCTACATTTAGGAGATCTAGAAGTATGGGATGGTGGTCAGCCTCCTCTATATATCTTACATATTCAGCTGAAACTGAGTTGGCACCTGAGTCAACCATGTCTAGGTCATAGAATTGTGCTTTCCAAGCTGGATATTGATAGGTAGGATCATATGATCTTGCCGTAGGGTTAGTTTGTAATGCTGTTATGATGTTATCTTGACTGTATATTTCATCTATGGGTTTAGCGTCTATAAATGGCATTCCGTAGATGAATAGTTCTGCGATGATAATAATGGCTACTATTGTTAGGAATGTTTGTTTTGTTGCTTTTTTATGTTGGAATGCAAATAAGGTTGTTGTGAAAGCTACCAAGACTATAGTTGCTAGTAGCATGTCTTTCAATATTTGTTGGAGGACTGTTGACACATTTTCTAGATAGTAGGAAGCAGATCTTGAGAAAGGTCCTGTTGTTTTTAAGATTCCTGCATCTATTTTATCTTGGACTAAGTTTTGTCCATAATTAGTGAGTGTTGGGGTGAGGAGTGATGCTCCTATTGTTGAAATTATGGCTAGAATGCTGATTATTGTGAGGATTTTGAGGAGTTTTTCATTTTTTTGTGAGAGTATTTTTTGGATACCAAATCCTGCTAGGACTGAGGCTGCTAATGTAAATAGGAAGAGAATTCTAGCGGGAGCTCGGAAGAGATGAAATCCAGGAATTTGTGTGATAAGGTGATAGAGTGGTGTGAATTTCCCTAGTGCTATGAGGATGGTGAGGATAGCTATTCCTGAAAAGAGCCATCTATATTTATTTTTTTGTGAGAGTCCTATGAGTGCTAGTAGTAATGGGAGGATTCCTAAGAAGATAGAGAGTTCCCAGAAGTTTAATGCTCCCCAGTAGGTGTGAGTAGTTGGTGTTCCAAAAAAGTGAGGTGATAGAAGTGTTATGAGGTGGGTAGGTGGGAGGGAGAATTGTGAAAGATATTCATACGTAGGGGATGCTCTTGAAGATAGAGATGCACCTTCACCTGTGGGTAAGATATAGAATGCAGCTAAGGTTAATGAGAAGATTACAGCAGCTAACATGATTAAAGAAGGTTTTAATGCAAGATTTGGTTTTTTATTTTCTTGGAGCGTTCTTACAAGCCAATAGATACCAACAATGAATGTTGAGTAGAGTAGGAGTTGAGGATGAGATGAGATTATTTGGAGTGCTAAAATACCTGAGAAAAGGATGGGATAGATGAGCTTCTTTTTTTCTAAGTATTCTTCGATTAAAAGTAGGAGTAAGGGGGTGTATGCTATTCCTGTGAAGACAATATGTCCTGCAAATAGATGAGACATTATTTTTCCCGAAAACATAAAGATTATTGCTGAGATTAATGCTGGAAATTGTTGGAGCCCTATTTTTCTCGTGTAAAGATAGGTGAAGAGTCCTGCTAGGAAGATATGGAGCATTACTACAAAAGTAAATACAAATGCTGGTTGCATGATGTATGATAGGAGGAATGGTGGATAGAATAAGAATGATTCTGGATCATTAACTGCGGATATTCCAATTGTGTACAGAGGATTCCATTTTAAGAGTTCTCCTGAGTCTTGGAAAGTATTGTGTTTCATTCTTTGTAGATTGTAATGATAGAATACAATGTCTGATCCTGGAGAATAGAGAAGTTCGTCTGGATTGGTGAGTGGTTGATAGAAGAAAATACCCGTTAGGATGATGAGTAGTAAGACTATATGGGTTGTTTTCATCTTTTGTAGAGTTTATGTGTTGCTAATGCTACTGCATTCCAATTTGCTACTTTTCTATATGCTGTTATGTTCTTTTGATACTTGGTATAGTTATTTTCGACATTGAGTACTGCTTTTTGGATTGCAATGTGTGAATTAGGGTGAATAACTTTTCCAATATTGTATTCCTGAGCAATTTCATGGACTGCTCCTACTTCAGAGACAATTACAGGTATGTTATATGATACTGCATCTGCAATAACTGCTGATGTGTATGGTCCCCAGATGTAGGGCATAATCATTATTGAAGCATCTTTGAAATATTGGATTTTCTTTTTTTCTGATATCCAGCCAAAGTCACACGTGACATGGTTGAGGTTATGTTTCTTAATGTATGATTGTAATTCATCAGCGTATGCTTGGTTTACAGGATTTCCAGCTAATGTGAGTTTGTGGTTTTTTAGGTGTTTCATTGCTCTTAGTAAGTGAATATGTCCTTTTTCTTTTGAGAGGATACCAAAACTGAGAAGATGGTGATTATTTTTGGGTTTGTTGTTTGTGGGAGTTATACCCATTAAAACTGTAGAGATGTTATTGTACCCTTTATTTTTCAGGAATTTTTGTTGTAGTGGTGAGTGGACAATGATATTCTTTGCTTTTTTGCAAATTTGGTTTTCTATATGTCTGAGGACTTTATTTTTTATTCCTTTGTTGCTGTATTGGACTTCGTGGAGTGTAACGGTTACTGGAATGTCTTGATTTAAGGCTTTTATGAAGGGTTGGTTGAGGAGTTTAGGTGCAAAGTAGGGGGCTATATATTGAAAGTGAATTTGATCTAGTTGTTCATCTTTGATTATCTGTCTAATTTGTGATGCAAATGAAATTCCATGGAATTTTATCTTATGATCTGCAGTTGAGTTCATAGATCCTATGGTAATGACATCCATCTTATTGTCTTTCATGGCTGTGACTAGATTGTTTGTATATATTGCAATTCCACATTTTTCAGGTGGAAATCTAGATACCATACCTATTTTCATTATCTTCTCTATCTTAGAAAGCTATATAAATCTAGTGCAATTTAGGTTAAGAATGGAGAAAAAGGTTTCTGTGGTGCTTGCCACTTACAATGAAAAGGATAATATCAAAGTAGTTATTGAAGGTTTAATTAAACATGTTGATGGACTTTTTGAGGTGATTGTAGTTGATGATAATAGCCCTGATGGCACTTGGAAAATAGTACAAGAGATGGGTAAAAAGGATAAAAGAATTAGGTGTATACATCGTGTTCATGAACGAGGATTAGGAAGTGCTATTGCTCGTGGTGTTGCTGAGTCAAAAGGGAATTGTATTGGTTGGATGGATGCAGATACTGCACATCCTCCTGAGACTATGGGAAAGATGGTTGATGCTCTATCAGATTATGATGTAGCTATGGGAAGTCGATATGTTCCTGGTGGAGGGGATGATCGGAGTTCATTGAGGATCGTTACTTCAAAAATGTTGAATTATTATACAGGGGCTGTATTGGGAAGTTTTAAGGTGCATGATTGGCATACAGGATTTATTGTTGGACATCGAAGAGTGTTTGATAAGGTTACGTTAATGGATACAGGATATGCTATGTATTGTATTAAGTTTTTACGTGATTGTGTTCGAGCTCGGTTTACCATTAAAGAAATTCCTTTTATTAATCGTGAACGGACTCTTGGTGAGAGTAAAAGCATAGCTGGAACAATGGATTTGTTTAAACATGGGATTAATTATGGGATTGATATTATTAAGTTGAGATTTTCAAAGTAATTGTTGTTGTATTATGTAAATGTTTAAATAATTGAGAGGTATTCTGGATGTATGACAGTAGGAAAACAGGAATATAAGGGAACAATTTCAAATCCCTCTTCAGCTTGTTCTTTTTTCTATATGAATGAAGATACTTTTACTCAAGCTGTTGATGCTGTTTTGCCTTCCGTATTTAATGATCAAGAATATAATCCGTTAGAAAGATCTTTAGATGATACTCGTAATCTTGTTCTAAGAGGTAGTTTATTAGTCACTCCAAACTTACCTGATGTACGAATTGGGATTCAATATAAGCATATATCACATGGTGTTGAATAGAAAATTATATACATTTCTGAGATTTTATTGAAAATCTCACCAAGAGATTTTCGTGGGGTTGAATACCCCTCCCTTTACAGGCTGTCTGACAATCAGATTTCCAGGGGGAAAATTTCTGGAAAAAATGGATGCAAGCTGATTCTCCCTTTTACTTGGACTACTTGATGAATATTCTTTTTCCTATTTTGCATTATAATCCATATTTTCTTCAAATTATGTGCGGCACATACGATATTAAATTCATTTTTTACTCCCTTTATGCCTCTTGTCAAAAATCCTCTAACCCCAAGATTCTCTTTGTAATGTCCTATTACTCGTTCCACTACTTGTTTTCTTTCTTGGTATATCTTTTTTGCTTCTTGCGTTTGCATTTTCTCTTTCATCTCTATTCTTTCTTGTTCAAAAGGATATTTCTTTATAATTCTTATTCCATCTTTCCTCTTGGTGCAGGACGTATGGTAAGGGCATGTTTTACATACTGTTCCTTTGTAAAGCCTAATAGTTTTCTTCTTATATTTATCAAAGCTTTCTGTTCGAAAAACCAACAATGTACCTTCAGGACAAATATATTCATCTTTTCTCTGATCGTATTTGAAGTTTCTTCTGTGAAATCTACTTATTTCAACTTCATTTCCCTTTGCTTTTTGGGACTCTTCTTGATCAGGCACATAACCATCTAACTTTTTTGTGTTAAGATAATGTATGTTCTTGCCGTTATAATAACCATTATCAATAGTTATTTTTGCCCCCTCTTTTAATTTACCACAGTTTTCTTCCGTAAGCTTAATTTGAGGCTCAAGTTGATGATGGTCGGTAGCCTCCTTGCATACATCATTAGCAATTATCATTCCGGTCTTATGATCTACTGTTATTTGGGGATTATAAGATAACTCTTTCCGTCCCTTTTTATTTAACATAAACCTTGCTTCCGGGTCTGTTAAGCTAACTTTATCACATTCATATTCTTCTAATTCCTTTCTTGCTTCTTTAATCGTATTCTGTATGTTAGCAAGTTTATCCCCTTTATTTTTTTTAATCTGTTTGTAATATGCTGCGATTAATGACTTAATTTTTTTCTTATCAGTTTCTTTTAGCTGGTCGTAACCTCTACAATCTTTGAACTGCTTGTCTTCAACCTTATCAATTTCAATACCTTCTTTTAATTCATTATTGACATACTGTTCAATAACATCAAGCTGCTCTTTTGTAACAGTACTCTTATTTGTAGCACAAGCTTTAAGCTTAGACCCATCTACACTCAACTGATCAAGACCAATAGCCCCTAATTCTTTAGCAGTACTGACAGTTACCTTAAAGATATCCTTAAGTAAATCTACATTATTTTTTCTAAAATCACTTATCGTTCTGAAATCTGGAGTTAAGTTTTCAGCTAAGTACATAAACACGACATTTTCACGAGCATTACGAGCAATTGCTCTAGATGAACGAACTCTATCAATCATGGACAGGGTTAAGATTTTGCAAATTATTCGTGGGTGATATGCAGGATGTCCTACACCTGAATATTTAATCTCAAACTTTGAAAAATCAAGTTGATCAACAATATCTTCAACCAAAAAACAAATATGGTCTTTCGGGATTATATCCAAGATATTTGGAGGTAACAACCAATTTTGGTCTTTATGAGATTTGATAAATGACATCTTATTTACCTCCTTTTTGTTTTATTTTTTGGTTTAACAGGACCCAAATATGTACTGCGATGTTTTACTATACTGCCAATACGATAGCTTGTTCGCTCATATTTGTATTTAATTCCTTTTATTGTTTTTATCTCGATATAACTCATGGGAAATCACCTCAATAATAGTTAGGGTGCACAAGTATATAAATATTATTGTTCTCGAGTATATAGATTAAGAATTTGACAAGGGATCAGTTATTAATTGTCGGACAGCCTGTTTAGGGTGAGATTTTCAATCCCTCAAACTTTTCCAGTTTAATAGCGAGCCCAATACCTCAAGCGCTTAGAAACAAGTTTCTAACCCCTCAAGCAAAGCTTGAGATTTAGCTAGGGGATAGGGCTCGCAATATGTCAGGATGCAAAGCATCCTGAGCATGCTCAAAAGAGCTTTGCTCTTTTGACATAAATAATGGGAAAGTTTGAGTTATTATCATGATGAAAGATACTGGTTGTTGTGAAAAGTTTAGATCATGACATTAAGGGGAGATAACATGGAAAGAATTATGTTGTGTTGTTTGCTGAGATCTAGATCACTTTAGGTATGAACCTATATGGTACTTTTTTCATGTATCTTTTATATCTGTTGCCTAACTTCTTGACTAACAATTTCTCTTCTTTTTTAGCTCCTAATACAATTATCACTGTTGTAAGTATTGAGATGGTTAATGATATCAGATGATTGAACGCTATTGATATGCCGAATGACGCTATCAATATGAATGCTAGAAAAGGATGCCTTATGTGGGAATATATTCCATCTGTTATCAATTGTGATTCTTGCTTCTGCCAGAACATCTCCCAATGCAGGTCTAGGATGACTGCTGCTAGTATGATAATAGCTCCAATTATTGCAGAGAAATCTGGAAGAAATGATATCTGTCTTGTAAAGAAGATCGATAATACGTTAATGACTAATAATGATTGATAGATCCCATAAGAGTATTTGTGCATAAGTGTTTTGAGAATTTGTTGTTTTTATATTTAACTATAAGAATCTGTAATTGAATGTAGAATCTGGGGAATGATCCAGTCTTAATACTTTATCTGGAGGTGAAGGTCCTCCATCTCCTTTGCCTTTGTAATCAGCATCTCCTCGATTAACAATTATCCCAACACCCTGCAATTCAATATCCACATCACAATTTCTGCAGGTTAAAGTACCACCTATCCCTACAGTTCCTGTAGATTTTGCCGATCCTGCTCAAACTGATACTTATGGACGAAATCTTAGTAGGTATCTTGCTAGAGAGTTCTTATCATCTGAACATGAAGATTAAATCTTTTTTATAATATTCTTTGAAGTGCGAAACATTTATTACTGAAGAACCATTGCTATCTTGTATGGAAAAGCAAGAATATCAGCGGATGTTTGATCTTGAAGAGAGGTATTGGTGGTTTAGGGGTAAACGTTTTCTTATAGGTGAGTGGTTTTCTAAGTATTATACCGGTAAGAAACCTAAAGTGTTAGATGTCGGTTGTGGAAGTGGGATGACCATGAAGTCATTTGGTTTTGTTGCAGATATGCATGGAGTTGATGTGAGTAGTGAAGCTGTTGGTTTCTGTAAAAAGAGAGGGTTAGATCATGTAAAGAAAGGGAGTGCCATGAAATTACCCTATAAAAATGGAGAGTTTGATGCTGTTTTTGTTCTTGATGTGTTATATCATAAAATGGTTGATGAAGATAAAGCTTTATCAGAGATCTTTCGTGTTTTGAAGAAAGGGGGGAGAGTGTTTGTAACCGATTCAGCAATGATGTTGTTGTGGAGCAAACATGATGTTGCAGCTCATGCTGGGAAACGGTTTGATAAAGTAACGTTATGGGGGCCGATGGAAGATGCAGGGTTTAAGATCGAGAAAATGTCGTATTTTAATACATTATTGTTTATTCCTGTCTTTTTAGCTCGTAAATTAGGTAATCAACCCGGAGAGGTGAGTACTGATATTACTGAATTGCCTACTATTCTTAATGAGTTTTTGTATTATCTGTATATTACTGAATTATGGTTTTTGAAATGGATTAGCTATCCTTTTGGTGTGAGTATTTTTGCTGTGGGGAGAAAATGAAGTGGAAGAATGTTTTGTTGTTAGTAGTTTCTCTTCTAGTTTGTTTGTTGTTATTAGAAGTTATAGTTAGAGTTGCTTTACCTACACGTTTGCTTGATTATAGACACGATACTGAGATTGGATTACGTTATCATTCTGATACTTCTTATCAATTTATTTCTTCATTTGGTGAGTTTGACGTGCTTAATAGGTATAATAGTCATGGAATTCGTGGTGGAGATGTTGATTATGATAAAGATGATGATGTCTTTCGTATTTTAGGGATGGGAGATAGTTTTACGTTTGGTTATGGAGTTGAGGAGGATGAGACTTTTATTTCGTTGCTTGAGGGGTTGGAAGTTGATGGTAGGAATGTTGAGGTGGTAAATGCTGGGCTGAGTGGATACGGTCCACAACATATATTACGATTTTTACAAACAGAGACTATTCAATATAATCCTGATTTGGTTGTGGTGAGTTTATTTATTGGTAATGATATTGTAAGTGAAGGGAGTTTGTATACTTTGGAAGAGGGTGAGTTGGTTAGTCATCAATTAGATGAGGCATCCTTTACTATTAAATTAAGACAATGGCTGGCTCATAGAAGTGTGTTGTATAATTATTTGTATTTGATTAAATTTAGGTTAGATGTGAACAGTGGAAAGGTTAATCCCTATGCTCCTGAAGTGTATCCGTTTTTGAAGAAGGGAGCAGAGTTAGAAGAAGGTTTTGAATTAACTCAGCAGATTCTTTTGGAGATTCAAATGTATTTGGATAGTAAGGGTGTCGATGTTGTCTTTATGGTTATTCCACTTAAGGAACAAGTTGATAGTGATGAAATGGAAGAGTTTAGGTTGGTGCTTGAAGAATATTATGAAGGTGAAGTTGATCTTGATAATGTTGATAGATTACATCAACAATTGATTGCATTCTTTGAATCTGAAGAGATTGAGTATGTTGATTTACTTCCTGTGTTTAAAGAGTTAGATGAAGAGCTTTACTTTCCTATAGATGCTCATTTGAATGCAAATGGGCATAAAGCGGCTGGAATTGTTGTTGCGCAACATTTAAAAGGCATCCCTGGTTCTGTTTTTATATGAAATTGACCCATTGCAGAATGTGCAAATCTACCGAGTTAGAGCTCTTTTTAGATTTAGGTTTTACACCGTTAGCTGATAATTTCTTATCACCAGAAAAGTTAGATGATCCTGAAGAATATTTTCCCCTTAGAGTTGTTTTATGTAATGGATGTGGGCTTGCCCAATTAGATTTTGTCGTTCCTCCTCAAAAAATGTATAATATTGATTATCCTTATGAATCTTCGACTACAAAGACAGGTAGGGACCACTTTCATGGTATGGCAAAAGATATTATTTCTAAATTTAGTATTCCAAAAGAAAGTTTGGCAGTAGATTTAGGAAGTAATGTTGGTGTTCTCTTAATGGGATTCAAAGAAGAAGGGATGAACGTAATGGGAATTGAACCTTCTGTTAATATTATGCGTAAAGCTATTGAAAATGGTATTCCTACTATTCCTGCATTTTTTGGAAAAGAAGCAGTTAGACAGATATTGGATGAAAAAGGAAAGGCCATGGTGTTAACCGCTACTAATGTATTTGCTCACATTCATGATTTAGATACTTTTATGGAAGCTACTGCTGATTTACTTGAAGAGAAAGGGGTATTTGTTTTTGAAGCTCCGTATTTTAAGAATCTTCTTGATGAGATGGAGTATGATACGATTTATCACGAGCATTTATCTTATTTATCTATTAAACCTTTAGTTGAGTTTTTTAAATCTAAAGGATGGGAATTGTTTGATGTACAAGAACAGAGTATTCATGGCGGAAGTTTACGATGTTTTGTTTCAAGAAAGGGTAATTATCCTGTAAGTCCTAAGATTCAAGATTATGTTGATAATGAAGCAAAGGAGAACATTCATGATATTACTCGTTTGAAGGAATTTGCTGTTCAAGTTGAAGATCATCGAAAACAATTAGTGGAGATGCTAGCAGATCTGAAAAAGCAAGGAAAAAGTATTGTTGCAGTCAGTGCACCTGCTAAAGGTCAAACTTTACTCAATTATTGTAAGATTGGAGATCACATTCTTGATTATGTAACAGAGAAGGCTAAGATTAAGATTGGAAAGTTTACTCCAGGAATGCATATTCCTGTTTTTGGAGATGATAAGTTGCTAACAGACAAACCAGACTATGCTTTATTGTTAGCTTGGAATTTTTCTAAGGAAATAATTGCTAATAACGAAAATTTTATTAAACAAGGTGGGAAGTTTATAGTTCCTATACCAAAACCAGAGATCAGAGGTGGTTCAGATGCCAACAGTTGAAAAGATAAAACCAGCACATACAGATGACAGGGGAGATATTATAGATGTTGTTGATGGAGAAGAGTTTGTCCATGCAGGCATTTGTACTTTTGCTGCTGAAGGTGTTGAGCGTGGTGCTCATTATCATAAAGAGAGTGATCAGATTAATTATATTTTATCAGGTAAGGTTCGGTATCTTTCTAAGGATTTATCCGTTGATGGATCTGAGGTTGTAGAAGTTGTTCTTGAAGCTGGAGATAAGGTTGAGAGTAAACCTTTAGAATGGCATTGTATGATTGCTTTAGAGCCTGCTAAATTATTGTTTTTTACTCGGAAAGCTCGAGAAGAAGGTGGGTATGAAGCAGATGTGTATCGTGTACCACGTGCTGATATTGAAAAGCAAGGGAAGGTAGAATAATGATTCCTGTATGTAAGCCTTGGTTACCTGGCAATGAGAAGAAATATGTTGATGAAGCTGTAGATACTAATTGGATCTCAAGTTCTGGTAAGTTTATTGATCAATTTGAAGAGAAGTTTGCTGCTTTTTGTGGTTCTCAGTATGGAGTGAGTTGCAGTTCTGGATTGGGTGCTTTACATTTAGCTTGTGCTGCAATTGGATTGAAGAAAGGAGATGAAGTAATAGTTCCTACATTTACAATGGCTGCAACTATTAATGCTGTTATCTTTACAGGAGCTACTCCTGTTTTTGTTGATGCAGATAAAGAAACATGGTGTATGGATGTTACTAAGATTTCAGAAAAGATTACTGATAATACTAAGGCTATCATTCCTGTGCATGTCTATGGACATGCTTGTGATATGGATATCATTATGGATTTAGCTTCAAAGCATAATTTGAAAGTTATTGAAGATGCAGCTGAAGCTCATGGTGGAGAGTATAAAGGAAAGAAATGTGGTTCTATTGGAGATATTGGATGTTTTTCTTTTTATGCGAATAAGATTTTAACAACTGGTGAAGGTGGGATGTGTGTTACCAATGATGAAATGTTAAGTGAAGAGATGAAGAAGTTACGAAATCACGCTTTTGAACATCCACGATTTATCCATAAGCAAGTTGGGTTTAATTATAGGTTGACTAATATTCAAGCAGGAATTGGTGTAGCTCAAACAGAGAATGCTGATAAGTTGGTAGAGGCTAGACGGAGTTTGGGTAAAAGGTATGGCGATGCTTTGAAGGGTTTGCCATTAGTATTACCTGTTGAGAAAGAAGGAGTTAAAAGTGTCTATTGGATGTATGGAGTTGTTTTAGATGATTCTGTGAGTAAGAGTAAAGATGATGTTATGGCAGAGTTGAAGGAAAAAGGAGTTGATACAAGAAGTTTCTTTATTCCTATGCATACACAGCCTGTGTATGTTGATAAGACTGTAGAGAATGCTCCTGATTGTTCAGGAGCGTATCCAGTTGCTGATTGGTTAGGTAGTAATGGTTTTTATTTACCTTCTAGTTCTGATATTACAGATGAAGAGATTGAGACAGTTGTTAAGGTTTTGAAGGAAGTATTGAATGTCTAGTTTTAGCTTCCATAAGCCTTAAAAACACACATTTGTTGCCTATTTCTATGGAAACATGTTTAGTTACTGGCGGAGCTGGTTTTATAGGAAGTCATGTAGTTGATGCTCTGTTAGAAGAAGGGTATAAGGTTATTGTTCTTGATGATTTATCTGGTGGTTTTGAAGATAATGTCAATCCTAAGGCTGAATTTGTTAAAGGATCAGTTGTTGATCATGAGTTAGTTGATTCCTTGTTTGTTGATCATAAGATTGATTATGTGTTTCATCTAGCTGCATATGCTGCAGAGATCTTAAGTCCACATATTAGACGATTTAATTATGAAGTTAATTTAATCGGAAGTGTTAATTTAATCAATAATGCTGTTAATCATAAGGTGAAAAACTTTGTATTTACCTCTTCAATTGGAGCTTATGGAAATCAAAAGCCACCTTTTGATGAAGATACTGTTCCTCTCCCTGCAGATCCGTATGGAACTTCAAAATATGCTGTTGAGATTGATTTAAAGAATGCTCATGATTTGTTTGGGCTTAATTATATTATTTTTAGGCCTCATAATGTCTATGGTGAGAGACAAAATTTAGGGGATAAGTATAGAAATGTTTTAGGTATCTTTATGAATCAAATTATGCAAGGTAAGGAACTTACTATTTTTGGAGATGGTGAACAGACCCGAGCATTTTCTTATATTGGAAATATGGCTCCTATTATTGCTAAGAGTATTAAAACAGAGGGTGCTACAAATCAAATTTTTAATATTGGTGCAGATCAACCGTATAGTATTAATCAATTATCCGATGAGATTATGAAAGCTATGGGGAAGACTGTTGAAAAGAACTATCTTAAAGGAAGACATGAAGTAAAACATGCTTATTGTTCTCATGATAAGATTAAGAAAGTATTTGGTGATGTTAAGACAACAAGTTTACAAGACGGAATTAAAAAGATGGCAGAATGGGCTAAAGAAGCAGGAATAAGAGAATCGAAGCCATTTGATAATATTGAAGTTAAGGAAGGATTGCCTGAAGGTTGGTAAAATGGGATTTTTAGATGGATTATTATCTATAGAGTTGGCTGTAACATCGAGTATACAATATGCTGAAGGACAACCTTATATGGCAGCAGGTTTTGGTATTGCTTATATCGGAATGAGTGTATTTAATATGCATTCTATTTACAGGGAACAAGAACGTCTTTCTAAGGAAGTCAAAAGCCGTGTTCGGAATCAGGATCCATTGTCAGAATTAGGTCTATTGACCATTGAACGTAAAAATTATTCTTCTTGATCATTTCTCTGCAAGAATAAACCTTGTTAAGGGTAAGTAAGAAGGGAATGAGAATGCCTTTTGAATTGTGAAGTGTTTTGCAATCTTTTCTTTGATTTCTTCGAAAGTGTAATCGTATAACGTAACTTCGTCTTCAATTTCTGTATGGATGCCTAATAATCGTGCAACTCCATGTCCTTTTTTTCTTAAAGGTTCGTTAGGAAAGGTAACGATAACTTTCCCACTTGGTTTTGTGATTCTATGCATTTCAGAAATTACACTGGGTAGGTCTGGCATATGTTCAAATACTTCTGTTGCTACAACAGCATCTACTGAATTATCTTTCAATGGGATTTTCTGAGCTATTGCTTGAAAGGGATGGATTGAGGAGTTGTTTTCTTTTTCTAATTTATGTTTGAATTTCTTTAATGCAGGTAGGCAAAGATCTAATGAAATAACATTACATCCATGTTTGTGCATTTTGAGTGATACATGACCTGCCTCACAACCTAGATCCAATACTGTTGAATCATGAGGTAGGTTTTCAAGTATTTTCTTTACACGTAACCTAGAGAAGTATCCTCCTAGTTTGTTTTGGTAGAGTTGGTCCATTGGTTCGACGTCAAACTCAAGATGAGCAGCCTTAACCGATTTCTCAAATTCTTGATCTTTACTTTGATTTTCCATGAATTTGATGAATATCATAAAGTTTATAAATCTACTTAAACCTTGTATATTCATGTATTATGGGCCAAATCATGGAAAGGGTATGAAGGTATTAATTATCAATGCTCCGTTAAGTTTAGCAGAGCAAGCAGGTAATTCTAGTTTAGCTAAAGTAGGAAATTTACAACAACCTTTAGGAATTTTATATATTGCTGCTGTGTTAGAGAAAGAAGGTTTTGATGTTGTTGTTTTTGATTGTCCTCAATTGGATATTACTATGCCTGAATTGCGAGATTTGGTAGCTAAGGAAAAACCAGCACTTATTGGATATTCTTGTACTACACTTTCCTTTAATAATACTGTTAAATCTGCAAAGTTGATTAAAGAAGCTGTTCCCGATACTACTATTATTTTAGGTGGACCTCACGTTGCTGCAGATCCTAAGGGATGTTTAGATAATGATATTTTTGATGTAGCTATTACTGGGGAAGCTGAGTATGCTTTTTTAGAGATTGCTGAGTTACTTAAAGATGGAAAGTATGATAGAGAGCATTATACTGATGTTAAAGGATTATTGTACAAAGATAAAGGTCCAAAAGGAGAACATATGGTTAAGTTTACTCCTTCACGAGGTTTTATTAATAATTTAGATGAGTTACCTTTTCCTGCAAGACATTTAGTTGCTCCATTGCCAGAGTATAAGGCAACTATTGCTTCGTCTATGCGTCATCCTGTGGGAAGTTTAATGAGTTCACGAGGGTGTCCTGCACAATGTAAGTTTTGTGATCGATCAGTATTTGGAAATAGGTTTAGAGCTCATAGTGCTGAACGGTTAGTAGATGAATGTGAATTGCTTATTAAAAAACATGGAGCTCGAGAGATTAAGTTTTGGGATGATACTTTTACATTAAATCAGGCACGGATTAAGAAAATGTGTGATTTGATTGCTGAGAGGAAATTAGATTTTGTCTGGACGTGTTTGACAAGAGTAGACGCTTCTACACCTGAGTTGTTTAAGATGATGAAGAAGGCAGGTTGTTGGCAGGTGTTGTTTGGGATTGAACATGGAAACGATGAGATGCTTAAGAAAATGAAAAAAGGGACAAATAGTGCTATGATCAGAAAGGCTGTAGGTTGGGCTAAAGATGCAGGATTAAATGTTCGTGGAAGTTTTGTTGTTGGTTTTCCAGGAGAAACTTCTGAGACTATGGAAGAAAATTTGGTGTTTGCTAAAAGTTTACCACTTGATGTTGCTTCCTTTTATGTGTTTACTCCTTATCACGGAACAGAGGCTTTTCATGACTTAGTTGTTCAGGGAAAGATCAAACATAATGATTATGACCATTATCATGAGATGATTGATCCTGATAGTGCTAAACTTGCTTATGTTCCTGATGGGATGACTGAAAAAGAGATTAAAGTGTTTATGTCTAAGTGTTATAAGGAGTTTTTTTTACGTCCTTCTTATATTTGGGGACAGATTAAAGGGATTAGACATATGAATCAAGTTCTTGGTTATGTAGAAGGATTACGAGCTGTTGTTGGGCTTTGAGGTTTTTATTTTTCATGTATTAGGTCCTCATACAGGCTCAAACTTCCTTCAATTACACCCATCACACCAGGCATAGAACTTGTTGCTCCAACAAAGAAGAGATTTTTAGCCGGCGTGTTTTGATCTATTTTGTTTATACTAACATTAACAGTATCCAGTCTGCTTCCGTAAACATTACCTTCTACAATCCTGAAATTCTTAACAATATCAATTGGCGTCCACACTTCCATAACATCAATATGTTTTCTTATATCTGGCAAATAGTTCTTTTCTACTATGTCGATAAACGTTTTAGTAATATCTTTTTTGATTTTGTTATATTTCTTCCTATCAGTATCAAATATTTTTTTGAAATATTTATAATTTACAAAGGTTAGAATTTCCATGCATGCTCCATTTTTTGGAGCAATTTTTTCTTTGTCTGTGAAAAGAGAAGGTGTTGTTATGAATAGCCAAGGATGTTTAAAATTGTTATTCTTTATTATGTTCTTATATTCTTTACTAAGATCTAGGTATTCATGATGCCAAGTGTTCCATCGTCCAAATCCATACTTTTTTAGGTCAATATTTTTTAGCCCTAAAAATACTTGAAAAAGTGAATCTGAATATTTGTATCTAAGAGATTTCTCAAAAGCTGGAAATTTTCTGTTTTTTATTAGCTTGATGGTTTCATGAGGATCTATATTGGAGATAATTGTTTTCCCAAAAATCTTTTTTCCTTTTGATGTTTTTACAGATGATTGACTCTTATTAAGACAGATTTCCTCTACCCAGTTATTGTATATTATTTTACAATTGGATTTTTTTGCTATCACATTTGTTATTTGACTTGTCAAATGTTTTATTCCTCTTTTAGGATGATGTGCGCTTCTTTCGTAGAGCATAATCATGCCAGCATGAGCTAGTACTGGAGCATCTTCAGGACACATGGCTATATTACCTGCTTGTCCAGCAAGTATTGCCCTTAATTCCATAGGAAATTTGAGTTCTTTAAATAGTTCTTGTAATTTCTTTTTTTTATAGAGCCATATATGTCTGTGTTTTATGGGGTGAAGTACAAAATCCATTGTTTCTGGAATGTGGTCAAATATATCAGCTTCGTTAAAAATGGTTTTCAAAATTTCAAAGTATTCCTCTAGTCCTTCTTTATGAGAAGGAAAATGTTCTATCAAATCTTCTTTGTAGTTATCAGCGCCAAGGGGCACTTTAATTTTTCCAGTAGGAAGACTAATATGATCAAAACATTTTTTGTCTAATGGATTAAATTTTATTTTTTTATCTAATCCTACTTTTTTTAGAAATTTTATAACTGGGCCCTTTTGAAAACATCCAAACAGATACTTTGGTCCATGTGTAAAGGAGTATGGTCCTAGTTGTAGGTTTGAAGCATAACCTCCTGGTCCTTTATAACCCTCTATCAAACAAACAGATTTTCCAGATTTTGCTAAGAGTGCTGCAATTGAAAGGCCACCTAGTCCAGAACCTAAGACTAAATAATCGAATATTTTCTTCTTCACCATCAAAGTACTTTTTGAGTTCATCACATATAAATATTTCTAAATAAATTATTTGTTTAGTTTCTGATACAACCAATATACAATTGAGAAGTTTCTATGGTGCATGAATTTGTTAGTGAGTTGATGATATAAATCCAT
>Ga0187833_10003152_pt1 | contig 16995 bp, 14 predicted proteins | sample ETNtaG_37_FD_167968 | JGI IMG/M metagenome (GOLD analysis project Ga0187833, IMG submission 167968) | Marine microbial and viral communities from oxygen minimum zone, Eastern Pacific Ocean - ETNP2014_SV_400_PacBio MetaG (Illumina Assembly) | ecosystem: Environmental > Aquatic > Marine > Hypoxic...
ATAGTTGTATCGGTGCCCACTTTTTACCGGAAAGAACCCGGTAAAACAGTAGCCGCTCTCTACTTACTAGTTGCTTGTTAGTTAAATCCCCCTGTAGCAAATTGACGGCATGTGCTGGTCGCCTGTATGGGGGGCAGCGACTAGATATTGTGCTACAGTGTCTGCATTAACACAAGATGTTGTTGTCTTTCATTTTTTTGCCTGGTATCCAAAATATGGAAAAACAGTGGAATTGGAGGGTCAGGTCTTGCAATTAGTACCTTAGCGAGCTAGCAGAATCGGCTTCAAAACCTCAGCAGTTGTGCCCTGTCAATGTCCTGTGGGAAACTCGAAGCTGCACCAGATAGGGAGGCAATATGAACCGTGTAGATGAGAAGGTTGCAATAGTAACAGGTGGAGGCAGCGGCATTGGTGAAGCCTCAAGTGAATTGTTGGCTGAAGGTGGAGCAAGTGTTGTCGTTACTGACATAAATGAAGAGGCGGCGGAACATACTGCAGACATCATAAAACAAAGGGGTGGGCGGGCCTTCTCGATGCATCAGGACGTGACAGATGAGGGGCGTTGGCAGGATGTTGTTGAAGCTGCCGCTAGTAAATTCGGGAAACTGAATGTACTCGTTAACAATGCTGGTGTTGGCGGTGTTGGGACAGATAATATTGAAGAAAGCTCTTTTGAAGACTGGCGAAATATCATGAGTATCAATCTTGATGCTGTCTATCTTGGTTGCAAAAAAGCAGTTGAAGTGATGAAAGAAGAAGGTGGATCAATAATAAATATCTCGTCTGTCATGGGTATTGTGGCAGGTGTTGGTGTTGGGCCTGCCTATAATGCCTCAAAAGGAGGCGTTCGCCTCCTGACCAAACAAGTTGCCGTGTACTGCGGCACACTGGGCTATAAAATCCGGGTTAATTCAGTGCATCCGGGATTTATCTGGACCCCGATGATCAGCACTGCTATTGGCGTGGTCGGTGACGTGACTACAGAGGAGGAACTAAAACAAATGCTGATTATGCGTCATCCGATTGGTCGCCTCGGAGTGGCTGAAGACATCGCTAAGGGCGTGCGCTATCTCGCTTCTGATGATGCCAGCTTTATGACCGGCAGCGAGCTCGTCATCGATGGGGGCTATACCGCGGTTTAAGCTGTCACAGAGGGGTAAAGATTGAGGGAGCGGAGCTTGTCTTCAATTTGCAGGAGACTTCTCTTGATGTTTGGACGTTTCATGCGTCTGTCTTCGTAACAGAATTTCACTCCGCAGCACCAGAGACCGCCATCCTCCTGAATGCAGGTAACCACTTCACCATAGATTTCTGTCAACTCGATGTCATAAACGCAGAGGTCGAGTACCAGTGCTTCTCCCGGTTTCATAGCCTGCTTGGTTGTGAACTGCAGACCCGCCAGTGAAAAGTCGACACAATCAGCCTTGGGGTTGAGGCGCAGGAAGCCTTTGATTCCAGGTCGGGCAACATTCAGTAAGAGTTGCTCATTATCATAGCGTTCGTGATTACGTCTTTCTTCGTCCATATTACCGTCAAATTCCCCCTGCAAGATTGGATTGCAGTCACCAGCAATAGTTCAACCTCATTTTAAATCGACGTAATTCGAGCACGAAAAGTAGCTGCATTCAAGGAACATATGATTGCAGGAACGTCTTATAGGAGCAGCCAGGGTCATCTGCTTGAGTTTTGCAGAGGTCGCAGGCATTGTGGCGCATTTGTCCAGCAACAAGTGAGATCAGAGATGCACCTTGGTACCATTGCAAACAAGAATCCTGACAAACCAGCTTATATTATGGCTGAAACAGGTCAGGTTATGACTTTCCAACAACTTGAGGACGGCTCCAATCAGGGGGCGCAGCTACTCAGGAAAATTGGCCTGAAGCGGGGCGATCACATTGCTATCCTGCTTGAAAACCACCCCTTGTTCCTGCAGATATGTGTTGCGGCCCATCGCTGCGGTATCTACTACACTGCCATAAGCTACAGGTTGCAGGAAGAAGAGGTTGAATACATCATAAATGACTGTGGTGCTCGTGTTTTTATTACCTCGAAAGACCGGCAGTTGGTGGTAGAAAAGCTTGTCAGAAAAATGCCCAAAATTGAAAAAGCCTATATGCTTGATGGCGCTATAGCAGGCTTCGAAGCCTGGGAAGATGCCACTGCTGAAATGCCGGCAACCATCATTGCGGATGAAAGTGTTGGTGGCAGTATGCTCTATTCATCTGGCACCACGGGCCGTCCGAAGGGCGTGTTAAAACCGTTACCGGACAGTGAATACGGAGCAGATGAACCAGCTGAAATGTTCAGGATATTGTATGGAGTGACTGACGGCAGTATTTATCTAAGTCCTGCGCCGCTCTACCACTCAGCTCCACTAACATTTTCAATGGGCTTTATCTTGAGCGGAATGACCTGCGTGGTTTTGCAGCACTTTGAAGCTGAAGTGGCGCTCAAAGCAATCGAGCGCTACAGGGCCACCCACAGTCAATGGGTGCCCACCATGTTTATCCGCATGCTGAAACTTGAACAGAATGTACGCCTCAAGTACGACGTTTCCAGCCTGGAGTGCGCTATTCACGCAGCTGCGCCATGCCCCGTCCCCATAAAGGAGAAGATGATTGAATGGTGGGGGCCGGTACTGTACGAATACTACGCAGGGACAGAGAGCAATGGGTTCGTTACCATCAACTCAGAAGAATGGCTTACTCACAAGGGGTCCGTAGGCCGCCCCATAACTTGTTCATTGCGTATCTGCGATGATGACGGCATTGAAGTTGATACCGGTGAGCCGGGGACCATCTTTTTTGAGGGTGGTCCTGAATTTGAATACCACAATGATGCGGACAAAACCAACGAGTCGAGACATGAGAAGGGGTGGAGCACGCTGGGAGATGTTGGCCATGTTGATGAAGAGGGCTACCTTTACCTTACTGACCGGAAGAGCTTTATGATTATTTCCGGAGGTGTGAACATCTACCCGCAGGAAACGGAGAACCTGCTGGTCACACATGACAAGGTCATGGATGTCGCCGTATTTGGTGTACCAAATGAGGATTTTGGTGAAGAGGTCAAGGCGGTTGTCCAGCCGAAAGATTGGTCAGATGCAGGGCCTGAACTGGCAGGGGAGTTGATCGACTTCTGCCGTGATCATATTTCGCATCTCAAATGTCCGCGTTCAATCGATTTCAGTCAGGAACTGCCCCGGCACCCGACCGGTAAATTGTATAAGCGACTGTTGAAAGATCAGTATTGGCAGGATTATAAAAAGAGGGTCTAGCCCTTAGAGACGGGGCTGGACCTTGTTCCAGCTTCAGGGTATACAATCTGTCATCCTGTGAAAGGCATGCTGGTAAACCATGGGTAACTATCAACTCAACGATGAAGAGCTGACCATCCCGGTCATAGGGATGAGCTGCAATAAGTGTGTTGCGAAGGTTGTTGCGGGATTGTCTGATGTCACCGGTGTTGTCTCCGTTGATGTGGATCTTGAAGGGGCGCAGGCAAAGATTAAGGGTCAATTCGAGCTCCAGGTTATACGATCTGTTATCGAGGATCTCGGCTTCCAGGTTGAGGCCCCTGAAGTTGATCAGATCAAATACCCGGAAGATAAAGTAGAACCTGCAAGTGAAGATGAACCATCTCAAGGCGGCAGCGCAAACAGCACCCCTGTTTTGCTTGGTATCACTGGTATGTCGTGCGCGAGTTGTGTCAGTGCGGTAGAAAACAGTCTCCTGGAAACTCCTGGCGTTATCAGAGCTGCTGTGAACTTTGCAGACCAGACCGCACTGGTTAAAACCACCGGCTCCATCGAAGAAATACTCAGCCATGTCGATGCGGCCGGCTATAGAGCGGCCTTAATCCAAGATGAAAACCCTGAACAGAAAGATGCGTTGCTGAGAAGCGAAATCAGGGTGTCACTCGTTAAGTCCCTGGTCGCGCTCGTATTCGGGTTTACTCTGATGGCAGCAGGCATGATGGGTTCCTTGCCCGCGCTAAATCACAGCTTTTTCTGGCTTGGTACTGGTGTTTCTATCCTGCTGGTCATGTGGGTGACGGGTGGGCATTTCTATCGTGGCGCTTACAGGGCGGCAACTCACCGCACAACGACAATGGATACACTGATTACCCTTGGTACAGGGGCAGCCTGGTTCTACTCAATGGTCATTATTGTCCTCCCGATACTCGTTCCAGAGTCGTCCCGCCACCTCTTTTTTGAAGCTGCGCTATTCATCATCGGTTTCGTTAACCTGGGCAAGACCCTGGAAGCAAACGCAAAAGGCAAAACATCGATTGCCATCAGGACGCTCATTGGCCTGAGGCCAACGACCGCCATCAAGATAGTCGATGGAGTAGAAGTACAGGTCGATGCTGACGCCATCGACATTGGTGATGAGCTTCGAATAAAACCTGGTGAGGCTTTTCCTGTTGATGGTGTTGTCCGGCAGGGGCAAAGCAGTGTTGATGAATCAATGTTAACCGGTGAGCCACTTTTGGTAGAGAAAAGTGTCAATGATCGTGTTGTTTCAGGGACCCTAAATCAGTTTGGCAGCCTCGTGATTGAAGCGGAACAGGTTGGCAGGGATACAGCGCTGTCCAGAATAATCCAGCGGGTGCGGGAAGCGCAGAATTCAAAGCCGGAGATTGGAAAACTGACTGACCGTATCAGCTCAGTCTTTGTCCCCCTCGTCATATTGCTGGCAATCATCACGGTGATTACCTGGTGGCTGGTGGGTCCCGAGCCGAAAATTTCATTCATGATTGTTACGGGCATGTCAGTTCTCATTATTGCCTGCCCCTGCGCACTTGGTCTTGCGACACCAATGTCCATTATGGTGGGTGTTGGGCGTGCGGCTGGCAGCGGGATTCTGATAAGAAACGGGGAGGCGCTGCAGGCCGCCAGCAGGTTGACCACTGTGGTTTTAGACAAGACGGGCACAGTTACGACCGGTAAACCGAAGGTTTCACAGTTTCATTCTGATGATGAGCGCAGAATGCTGGCAATTGCCCACAGCCTTGAAGCATTATCTGAGCACCCCCTCGCTGGTGCGATCGTTAAGTACTGTGAGCAAAATAACGCGGCAAACCGGCAGGTTAAGGAGTTTGTCATTGCACCTGGTGGTGGCGTTAGTGGAGAAATTGAAGGTGTGCAGACGGCCTGTGGCAATATTCGTCATATGAGGGAATTAGGTTATCAGGGAGTGGAATCCGCAGCGGAAGGAACGGTAATCCATGTGGGCGAAGGCGGAAAAATCATTGGTCATTTTGTTTTAAGTGACAGCCTCAAGGCAGATTCAATTGATGCTGTGGCAGCCTTAAAACACCAGGGGCTTAAGGTTGTTATGTTAACGGGCGACAGTGAATCCAGTGCCAGGGCTATAGCCGGGCAGTTATCACTGGATGAAGTCGTTACCGGAGTCAGACCCGAAGAAAAGTTGGAAAAGATCAGAGCTTTGCAGGCGCAGGGCGAGAAGGTCGGCATGGTAGGTGATGGCATAAACGACTCGCTGGCATTAACTGCTGCTGACGTTGGTTTTGCGATGGGCGAGGGTGCCGACATAGCGGTTGAAACAGCCGATATTGCACTGCTTGGGAATAGTATTACGGGCGTAGGCAGCGCCATTAACATATCCAGGATGACAATGCGTAATATCCTGCAGAATCTTACCGCCGCTTTTACTTACAACATACTGCTCATACCAATAGCTGCAGGAATACTGTATCCCTTCACGGGTTTGTTAGTTAATCCAGGTATGGCAGGTCTGGCAATGGCGCTATCTTCCATCACCGTTGTTAGTAATGCGTCCAGGCTAAGGTGGCAAAAGCTGAATTAGTAAACGCCGCCAAGTTTTGAATGATCCCAGGAAACGATTTTCCCGGGGGGAAATTTCATGACAACACGTTTTCCCGCTGTCTGGTAAAGGTTTTTCTTAACTGCTTCTTCCTGATCTGGTGTCGCTTCACCCCGGTGCAGCGATATCCTGAACATCACATCAACAGTGGTATCGATATCATCGATGATTTCAGCTTGCGTGTAGATAAGAAAACTCTTCAATTCCTGGTATGTTTCGCCTGATTCAACCAGTAGTGAAACTCGTGGGTCATTCATGAGATTGTTAATCTTCTGGCTTTTCCTGAATGTGGTCATGTACACCGTATTGTCATCGTCAACGGCGAACCACATTGGCATGGGGTGAGGGTGACCACTCTTGCCATTGGAGACGCAGATCATGGTTTTCGATGATCTCATAAAGCCACTGATCTCTTCATTAGTCATACGGATCTTGTCGCGGCGGGACATAGTGTGCTCCAGTTATTTGGGTTGTTGTCTGGCTAGCTGCTCGAACAAATTCTGCTTTCCAGTCATTGCCGTTTCGAGATAGGAAATAGTTTCAGCCATGGTTTGATCAAGGGTCTGGCGTTCAAGCAGTTCAAGCGTGAAGTTTGGAAACATCCGTAATTCATCTACCAGCCGTGCACGAGTAAATAGATACTCGATGGATAATTTGAGCTGTTCGTCCTGCCAGCTGTCAATATCGGTCACCAGTCGCCTGATTCTCCCTTTCACCGGTTCAAGCTTGACTCTTTCATTGTGCAGGTAGCTGTTGCTCTCATCCAGTTTGTGCTGCACCAGGAGTGACAGTGCTTCCCTTATGATTGCAAGATATTCCTCTTGTACCAGCCTAACAATCTTGGCCAGCGATTCGCTGTCATTGAGTGCGGGCGAGGCTCTGTCCATAGATTCCAGTAAATCGACCGCTTTCCCGATGGTGATGTGCATAAACTATTTCCCTTGGCTCAAGCTAAATGTGACATAGTTTCATCCCTAAAATCAAATTGGTTTATATATGCAGGGTCCGCTCACGGGTTTTAAAATTCTGGATCTTTCTGCGGTCCTGTCCGGCCCCCTCGCTACTGCGTGGCTGGCTGACCAGGGGGCTGAAGTCATCAAGGTTGAGCCCCTTCAGGGCGATATAGTGCGGCACATGGGAGGTGGCGCCAAGGGTATAACGCCTTCATTCCTCAATGCTAATCGCGGCAAAAAATCTATCGCCATTGACCTGAAAACAGAAACCGGTGTCCAGTTAGTGAAGAAGCTGGCGACCCTTGCTGATGTCCTGGTGCAGAATTTTCGCCCCGGTGCGATTGAGCGTATGGGGCTGGGTTATGATGTCATAAAATCCATCAATCCTGGAATTGTCTACTGTTCTATTTCAGGATTTGGTGAGACCGGACCTTTTGCACACAAGCGGGTCTATGACCCGGTTATTCAATCCCTATCTGGTCTTGCAGATATACAGCGTGACCGGGATACAGGTAGACCTAAGATGATTCGTACTGTCATTCCGGACATGACTACAGCCCTGACTGCATCACAAGCAATCACCGCAGCACTATTATCGCGTGAACGAACGGGCAGGGGGCAACATGTGCAGCTTGCCATGATCGACGCAATGATTGCACTTACGTGGGCAGAGGGGATGGCGGGTTATACGGTTATAGGTGGAGAGGATAAGGCTCCACCTCAGCTGGCACCGGACCTCATATACAAAACCACTGACGGATATATTACTGCTGGTGCTGTATCGGACCTGGAATGGCAGGGTATGTGTCATGCGCTGCAGAAGGAGGAGTGGCTGGATGATAATCGATTTAATACACCAGCCGGGCGAGTTAAGAACGTTGCTGAACGGCTCACCATGACGGCGGAGGTCATCGCTACCAGGTCAAGTGCTCATTGGCTCAAGGTCTTGGACGAACACCATGTACCTTCGGCGCCGGTATTGACTCGAAGAGAACTGCTGGATAATGAGCAGATCAAGGCAAACGAACTGATTATTGAGATGGATCAACCGGGGCTGGGAAGGGTACGTCAACCCAGACCGGCGGCACGATTCTCGGAAACCCCTGCTCAAATTCAGGGCGTCGCGCCAGGACTTGGAGAGCATAGCCTTGAAATTTTGCGACAGGCAGGCTTGTCAGATGACGAGGTTGAAGAGTTGCTCAGTGATGGCGTGGTGAAATAGTACTAATCATCGCGCAATAAGTTGGCCGGGGAGAACTGATCCGTTAAGGGGCGTGCCTTTTTGTTCCAATCTTTAGTCCGTTTCATGTGGCGGGGAAAATTGTCGATTTTGATCGCGTATTTTCTAAGCTTACCGGCGAGCTTGTTGGCACGGTCCTGCATCAGTTTGGTCTCTGGAAGCTGTCCACCGTTGGTGATGATTACCCGATTACCGGTGACAGGCATCTTGAAGTTGAAAAAAGTCCCGAATGCTGACTCGTAGGTAACGGATTCGTGATCATAAAGCCGGCTCGTGGAAAAGGTGTTGGCAACTAGGACGCCCTGGTCGCTCATGATGGCTTTTGTTTCCTGTAGAAATTCCACTGTCATCAGGTGCTCAGGAATATAGTCACCAGTAAAGGCATCCAGGATGATTAAATCGTAGGTGATTTTTTTCAACCCTGCTCGTTTGATGTAGACCCGCGCATCCTGTACAAAGACCCTGACATTTTCAGATTCACTGAAGTTGAAATACTTTGTAGCCACTCGAACCACGGCTTCATCTATTTCTGCGACATGAATAGTAGCTTTTGGATAGAGCCTGGATAGAACCGTTGGCATAGTGCCTCCGCCGAGGCCAATAACCAGGATGCTGTCGGGCTTTGGTTGCAGCAGCAAACCAGAGAAGGTCATGCGTGCATAAGGGAAGACGACTCTGTCCGGGTCATTCAAGCTGATACAGGTTTGGTTTCTATCACCTCTCTTTACGGCAAAAACTAGGCAACGACGATTGCTCGATTCCCTGACCACAATATTGCGGTAGAGGGATTTTTCCTTGTGTATTATCCGTTCAGCCTGTACTTGTGAAGTACTGACCATGACTAGTATCAGCAGAAAGATTCGCATGCTAGCTTAAAAACTTTCCACAGATGACGGATGAAAACCCGGAGATGACTAACACCAGCACCATGGTCATGAGAATCTGGTTAACTTCAAAGAATAGTACGAAATAAAAAGAAGTAAGCAGCGTGCCGAGGGCGCTGCCGATGGTGGACACAAAATACAACACGCCTGCAACCTGGCCACTGTGGTGAGTGTTTTCTACCAATAGTCGAACTGAGTAGGGGGCAATCATACCCAGAATCGCAACCGGGAGGAAAAACAGGAGACCCGAAGCAACCAATGACCCATAACGTGGATCTTCAATACGCAGGAATACCGCATCCATTGCCGTATCACCGTAAATAATGGCTGGTACTAGTGTAATTGCCGCAAGCAGGAAAAAGCTGCCATAGGGCAGGAGACCCGGGTCCCTGGTGGACAGTTTTCCTCCTAGGAGGTATCCCACGGAAAGGGAGATCATGAATACGGAGATAATACTGCCCCAGACATAGATGCTGCTGCCAAAATAGGGGGCGAGGATCCTTCCCCCCAACAACTCAATGGACATGATGATGAAGCCGCTAATGAATGCGAGGCAAAAAACCAGTGTGTTAATCGAGTTTTTCATGTCAATAAAAAGGGTATTTCATTCGAAAAGCCGCTGAGTATACATTAACTTTTTGTGTCAGAATGTTCGATTGCACAACGTCAGGGGAGAGTTTGAAGTCTTTATTACGGTTAGTACCGTTTCTCAGGCAGTATCGTAACCAGATACTCGCCGGTTTTGCAGCATTTTTTATGGCGCGGCTATTCGAAGTCAGCAGTTACTACCTGGTGGCGATGGGCGTTGATGTCATCAACCTGCTCTACAATCACAAAACAGAGCTCATGACCTATACCGTCGGGGAGATTACCCTGGCAATAGTTGGCTGTGTGTTGCTGCGTTTCGTTTTTGTCGTTTATGCACGACGCTCAATCCGGCGGGTGGGTGTTGCGCTGTCCTTTGATCTAAGGCAAAAGCTCTATGCGTCGGTACAGGTGCAGGGTAGTGATTTCTTCTCTCGCATTGGTGTCGGAGACATCATGACCCGGGCGATACAGGACATCATGCTGATACAGAAGTTGGTTGCCTTCGGTATGATTTTTCTTGTGATCATGATTTATGCGCCCTTGTTTTCTGTAAGCGCCATGCTGTTCAAATCGCCAGTGCTGACACTTTTGATCGTACCAGTACTGCCAGTGATCTTTATTTATGCCTACCGGATGACAGAAGCAATGGCGAATTCGTCGAGGGACGTTCAGAAACGACTGTCAGGTCTGTCTACCCATACCCAGGAAAACCTATCGGGTATCAGGACGATACAGGCCCAGGCCCAGGAAACAAATGAGATCAAGCGGTTCTGGAAAACAAACGATGAATATGCCCAGGCATTCTACGAGCAGGCCCGTATCAATTCGTTGATGACCGCATGGATGCCACTGTTCGCATCGATCTCACAAATAACCATCATCATGTATGGCGGATACCTGGTGCTCAATGGTGAAATAACTGTTGGTGACCTGGTGTTCTTCTTTGCCTGCCTCAATATGCTGCTGCAGCCTATTCGTATGGCGGGTATGTTTGTGACACTTATACAGCGGGCTGCTGTTGCGACGGACCGGCTTTTTGAAATCTATGATGCTGAGCCAGAAATCATTGATAATCCATCGCTGCAGACGCCTGCCACCATCAGCGGTGAATTTGAGTTTCGTGACCTGAGTTATACCTACCCAAGAACCAAAAAACCCGTTCTGCAAAACATCAACCTGCATGTCAAAGCAGGTGAATCTATTGCTATTGTTGGTCGGGTTGGATCAGGTAAGTCAACCCTGTTGAAACAGTTCACCAGGTTGCTGGAAGTGAGAGAAGGACAGTTGTTTCTGGATGGGTATGATGTGCGTGAGTATCCCCTGGCCCAGCTTCGTGATCAGATTGCACAGATTCTTCAGGATCCATTCCTGTTCGGAGAACCCCTGCGCAATAACATCAGTTATGACGAGCCGGAGCGCCATCTGGAAGTCATCTGGGATTCTGCTGAGGCAGCGGCACTCCGCGATACTATTGAGGGATTTCCCGCACAGATGGAAACCATTGTTGGCGAAAGAGGAGTCACTCTTTCAGGTGGTCAGAAACAGAGAACCGCACTGGCGCGTGGGCTGATCAGGAATGCGCCGGTCCTTATCCTGGATGACTGTTTCAGCAGTGTGGATACGGAAACTGAAGAACATATTCTCAACCGTTTAAAGAGCCTGCGCAAAGACAAAACGACCATTCTGGTCTCACATCGGGTATCAACCCTGCGCCACTCTGACAGAATCGTTGTCCTGGAGGAGGGGCGGATCGCTGAGATGGGTACTCACCAGGAATTGTTGCGTAAGCAGGGTATCTATGCGGAGTTAGAAAGGGTGCAGACAGAGGGGGGTAGTGTGTCGCCCGGTTTTGAAAATGCTGATTTAGCCCCGGCTGGTCTCTGATATGAGTGAACAGGTGCACGACCATTCCTTATTTGATGCTGAACTATCCGGTTCGGTTCTTAATATGCATTTGCTCGGCCGCATTATTCGCTGGTTGCACCCATACGGATTTAGCCTTCTGGTCAGTGCTATTTTTATCCTGATTGCGAGTTGCAGTGCTGTCATGATGGAGGTTGTGATCAGTCGTGTCCTGGTGGACTATATTATCGTCGGGGAAACCAGCAGCCTGATGCCTGATCTGGGCATGATAGAACTTACGCGCTGGGTTGAGTCCCAACTGGAAATACCACCGATTTTTGCAGCCGGGCTTATTTTTCTGGTACTGGCAATCCTGTTTGCCGCGACTGGCCATGCACATCGATTGATGCTGGTTGGTGCCATCGTTAAGGCCTTGCGCGACTTACGGCAGGATCTTTTTGCACATATGGAGACTCGCCCCAGTTCCTTTTACGACAGGGTTCCGGTTGGGCGCATCATGACACGTGTCACCAATGATATAGAGGCCCTGTATGAGATGTTGCGCGGTATGGGCAGCCTCATTGGTGAATTTGTTCCCTTCTTTGTTGCCTTGACGATCATGTTGTCCACCAGTGTTGAACTGACGCTGATTCTTTTGCTATTGGTGCCTGTAGTGGCGATTGCAAGCCATTTGTTCCGCGATGCGACACGAGAGGTATTTCGTCTGGTGAGAAACAGTGTTGCCGCTTTAAACCAGAATCTTCAGGAAAACCTGTCTGGCATGCAGGTGGTTCAGCTTAGCCAGAGGGAACAGCACAACCTCGATGTGTACACAGATATTAACAAGGAGAATCGGAGACAGGAATATCGATCGATTAATCTTTCAACGGTTTATGGTGCCTTCAATGACAGCCTTGCTGCGATAGGACTTGGCATTATTATCTGGTATGGCGCCGGAGAAGTCGTACAGGAAGAAATGTCCCTTGGCGGAGTCATTCTGTTTACCCGTTTTATGAATATGCTATTCACACCGGTTGTCATGCTGGGCGAGCAGTTGAACGTGCTATTCAGGGCTATGGCAAGTGGAGAGCGAATTTTCCAGGCTTTAGATTGGGAAGAACAAATCCATGAGCCGGAGAATCCAGTTGAGTTGCCTGAACGTCTTGCAGGTAAGGTTGAGTTCCGCAATGTGAACTTTGGCTACTCGAAGCAAATACAGATACTTAAGAATGTCTCAGTCATCATTGAGCCTGGGCAAAAGCTGGCAATAGTCGGCGCTACCGGGTCAGGCAAGAGCACCATGATCAGGTTGTTGGGACGATTCTATGACTTTGAAAGAGGGATGATATTTCTTGATGATGTTGACCTGAACGATTTAAGAAGTGCGGATGTTCGCAGTCGCATAGGTGTTGTTCTCCAGGACTTTCACATTTTCTCTGGTACTGTTCTCGATAATATTGCACTGGGCGATCCAAGTATCAGTAGGGAACGGGCGATTACCGCAGCCAAAACAGTCAATGCTCATGGGTTTATCAGTGATCTGTCGTTAGGTTATGACGCGCCGCTCGTAGAGCGCGGCTCAAACCTGTCGCAGGGCCAGCGCCAGCTGCTGGCCTTTGCCAGGGTGCTGGCGGCTGACCCCGAGATTCTTATCCTGGATGAAGCGACTGCCAGTATTGATACGGAAACCGAGATGTTGATCCAGGATGGATTGCACAAGCTGATGGAGGGGAGGACTTCAATCCTGATTGCGCATCGATTACAGACGATCCAGGAGGCTGACAAGATTCTGGTATTGCACCATGGTGAGGTTAAGGAATTTGGTAGTCATGAAGAGTTACTGTCCATGAAAGGACTGTACTACAGGTTGCATGAATTGCAGTTTCAGGACCTGGATATCGAGTAGGGTCATAGGGCATGAGTATTAGAGCGAAATTCATCAGTGTTCTGTTGCGCAGCACCCTCAAAAGGCAACTGCTCAATATTGATGGTGTCGATAGTTTTCGAAAAAAGATGGGTGGCTCCGCCGGTTTCGGCCCAGGGATTCCCGCAGACGTCATGGTTGAGCCGTTGGACATTTCCGGGATCAGTTGTGAGTGGATTTCCTTTGAAGATTCTTCTGCAGACAGGGTTATGCTGTATTTCCACGGCGGTGGCTATATCGTTGGTGGCTTCGACAGTCACCAAGACATAGCCTGGCGGCTTGCCAAAGCATCTGGTCTGAAAGTGCTGCTGGTGGACTACAGGCTAGCGCCTGAGAGCCCTTTCCCTGCAGCTGTTGAAGATGCAACAGCTTGTTATCGGTGGCTATTAGGTGAAGGCTATCTCCCCGAGAATATGATAGTAGGCGGCGATTCAGCTGGTGGAGGCCTGGCTGTTGCCGCTCTGGTCAATATAAAGAACCTTGGATTAAGCCAGCCTTCGGGAGCCGTCCTGATGTCACCCTGGGTGGATCTGACAGTTAGTGGTGACAGCATTGACGGCAATGCAAAGGCTGACCCAATGATGTCCAGGGCGGCGCTTGAGTTCTTTGCTAATAATTACGTCGGTGATCTGGATAGAAGAGCGCCGCTGGCATCACCACTCTTCGCCGACCTTTCCGGGTTGCCCCCGATGCTGGTTCATGTTGGCAGCACCGAAGTATTGCGCAGTGATGCCGAACGGCTGGTAGAAAAGGTCAAACAGGCAAACGGTAATGCCGTACTTGAGATCTGGCCAGGCATGCCCCACGTATTCCAGCTTTTAGCTGGCAGGATACCTGAGGGCAAAGATGCTGTAGAGAAACTTGGTGCCTTCATGCGCAACAGAACAGCTGCCGGTCAGTGAAATAACCACTACTCACACCCCTTACTTACAAACAGGGCGGTCAGCCATGCACACCTGGGGGCTATAGGCATCAACCGATGCCTGCATTTCCTTCATGGTGAAAACTCTTGCCCCGTGGGCGATCGCTATTTTCTTAATGTCGAGATCCAGTGCCAGGAGTGCTTCATACATGGTAGTCGTGTTCAGGCTTGCGGTAGGTATTCCCGTCTCGTAAGGAGAATTCAGGTGGTCCGCGATGAAAACCAGTTTTTGTGACGGGACATAGGTCACCAGAAAGTGCTTCGCGTGAATGGTTGCTACATCATAGATTTCCACCCGGTTTCGCCCCTCACCAAAGGTCACTCGTTCTTCGATGGTAAGAAAGTCAGCATCGCCTGAATTTGCGACAGCGTCCCTAATTGCCTCGACGTTGTATTCAACCGTTATAAGCGTAGCGCCCAGGTCAATCGCTTCGTTGATACCACCAAGATGGTCAGTGTGGTGGTGAGTAACGACCTGGTATTTTAGTGGCTTGTAGTTACCGCTTTCGGAGCGAAAGAGTATCAACCGATCTTGCAGGCCCGGGTAACCGCCGGCCGCAATCAGACCATCGGGTGAATTCACAAAAAGTGTAAAGCCGTTTCCCTGACCAACATGGTATACGTTGTCCGACAGGCGGTTGGCTTTCATCTCGGTGGTATCGATTCGCGCGGATTCCTCTTCTATTCCTTCGGGCAGGCTGAATTCTGATTCCGGAATATCGATATTGAAGCGGTTGGTATTCTCCAGGCCAAAAAGGTTTGCGTCACCAGCGACATAAAAACCGACCTGCTTCGCATACATGACTCCATCTGTCTCGGTTACACTGGAGAAAATATAGTCAAGTTGCCCGACCTGTGGGTTCATTCTCGTCATCTTCGAGATGAAGTGAGTTTTTTTGTCAATGTAGAGCGTGAGGGTTGGGCTGAGGGGGAAAGGCATCTCCACCATCACATGGGGCCGATTCAGGTGGTCAGTGTCGCCAGTGATTTTTGCTTTATCCCTGGCTTTGTGAAGTTCATATGCCAGAATTGCGTCGCTAGTTCGCATCGTCCCTCCAGCGAAGGCATAGACGTCAGCGTTCTGGGCCGACCCATAGGTGTTTGCTGCATAGTTAATGGCCCATCCCTGTTTCCCGTCTGTAATCGTTGCGCCCTGAAAGATGCCGCCACGCCCGCCAAACAAATTGTCAGACCTGGCTTTACCGTTTTTAATATCAACTGCGAGGTAGAGGTCTGCGATCGCCGGGTCATCGAGTTGCGGGGTTCTGCTTTGCCCATTGCCAAGCACCAGGCTTTTTCTGGAAATCGAGTAGGAAGTGAGATTTCGAAGTGCATCACCACCATAGGCGTCGGTTACCTGCTGGATCAGCGTTTCTTCTGATTCGCCAGCGTGTGCGGCTAGTGACAGGAGCAAAGAAGTGATTGCGATAGATGATATAGCGGGCTTTTTCATTTTGATTTCCCAGGGAGATTTGTATGCAGAATTTATAGATATGGCCGCAGAGTGAGGTGTGTCCGCAGGACGTTCAAGAGAGATACGCCGAGTTGATGGGTAGGCGCGATGAACTGCATATAGATGCCTGTTCACAAGGGGAGCAAGTGCGAAACAAATAAAAGCTCAATAAATGAATTTGATCAATCCTCTTATTCATAGTTAGATAACGACGAACACCAAGAAATCGATACTTATATGAGACTAGTGACTTTTACAGCCGATAGCGAAACACGGATAGGACTGTTGAAAGAAGAGGGCATTATAGACCTTAGCCAGGTCGCTCCATCTTTACCGAAGGATATGTTGTCTTTCCTGGAAGGTGGCGAAGACACGATGAATAGTGCTGCAAAGGCGGCTGCTTCCGATACACATTTCTCAATTAATGCTGTCAGGCTTGAATGCCCTGTCCCAAGACCGCCAAAAATTGTTGCCATCGGCCTTAACTATAGAGCTCATGCAGAGGAAACTGGTGCGGAAATACCAGTCACACCCGTCGTTTTCACCAAGCAAAGCACCTGTGCCTGTGGACCCCTTGATGATGTGTTCAGACCACCAGAATCTGACCTGCTTGATTATGAAGGGGAACTGGCCATCATTATTGGAAGACGTTGCCGGCGAGTAACCCGGGATAAGGCACCTGATGTGATTGCAGGCTACTGCATCATGAACGATGTCAGCGTTCGAGACTGGCAAATGCGTGGGCAACCCATGTCTTTTACCATGGGAAAATCCTGGGACACGCATGGCCCGTTCGGTCCTTCTCTTGTCACGGCAGATGAGGTGGGTGATCCCAACAACCTACAGTTGAAAACATGGGTAAATGGGGATCTGCGTCAGGACACCAATACCAATGATCTGATTTTTGATTGCTTCGAACTGGTCGAGTTCCTGTCCACCGCATTTACACTTGAGCCAGGTGATGTCATAACGACAGGGACGCCGAGTGGCGTTGCAGCAGCCATGCAGCCACCGGCCTGGCTGGTACCCGGTGATGTCATCAGAGTCGAGATTGAGAAGCTGGGTTACATCGAAAACAGAATCATTCAGGAGTCTGCCGAGGAGATGATTTCCTAAAGGAGTTAATTTGTTAGTATTACGCTTGGGAGAGCGTCGTCCCCGGTGGGGCGTGCGGCCTTCAAAGCCGTTGAGCTGCTGATGAAGTGGCTGGTGGGTTCGACTCCTACCTCTTCCGCCATATAAGTCATTGATTTAATTGAATAAAAAATTAAAAATATAATTTTATGGACACTGTATGGACACTTTTCATGCGAACTCTGCCCATATTTTTGCCTGTACTT
>Ga0187833_10003153_pt1 | contig 16993 bp, 8 predicted proteins | sample ETNtaG_37_FD_167968 | JGI IMG/M metagenome (GOLD analysis project Ga0187833, IMG submission 167968) | Marine microbial and viral communities from oxygen minimum zone, Eastern Pacific Ocean - ETNP2014_SV_400_PacBio MetaG (Illumina Assembly) | ecosystem: Environmental > Aquatic > Marine > Hypoxic...
AGAGTAAGGGCCATTGGCGACAAAAGCATCGAGGGAGCCATTGCCGTCAAGGTCCCCCAGGGTAACTGCATAGCTCTGTTCAGTGCCCAGTGACTGCCCGCTGTCGATAAAATTGGCGTAACCCTGCGGGGCATCGACCACAAACTGCCAGGTGACCGGGCTGGCCAGTGCGCTGCCGTTTTCGCCCCTAATACTGGTGGTAAGTGTAACGGTAACCGTCTCGCCGGCTTTAAAGTCCGAGGTGGGGTTGAAGGTGATGTTGCTGCTGCCACCACCGGAATAATTGCCGGAAACCTCACCCGAGATTGACCCATCCACGTTGAAGGTGTTTTCGGTAACAGTGGTGCCGTTAATGGATGTGCTGAACTGTACCTCGATGTTCGAGGTCTTGACAACATCCAGGGCGTTAGCGGCAGGAGTCTTCGAAGAAATGCTCAAGTTACCCGCGTATACCGGAGTTGGCGGGGCGAATACTCCAAAAAATGACGCGGCAAGCAGCACGGAAAGTAGAAGATTTGTAATCGAACTACTAACACGTACTCGCATCGTAGATCCTTATAAAAGCTATATGTAAGAATAACCTGTTTGCTTTAAAGTATCCTAATACTACCCCTCGCCCTTTCTTTTGTCAATGCTATAGAAATGAATTAGACTTGTCTATATGCTTGTTAGCTGCAAAAAAAGGAACCTTTTTACAATCTCAGCTGACAGAACGTCCAGAAGTGCAATCGACAAAGCGTTTGATTATTCGGTGTTTCAAAGAGGAAGACCTTGAGCCATCTTTGATACCGCGGGTCCCAACGATTAAAGCGTCATTTCTCTGAGGTCATCAGTCACGATTAGGCTGGGCTCAGTTATCACCTGCACCAAGCCTTCAAACCTATCCATTAAGCGGAATCTATAGTCTAGGTTGGTGTTTGCACTTGGAGTTACGCCTTCAGAGCGTCCCAGAACCTTCATGTAACTTGGAGACATAATGTGAGAATACGCGTCGATCTTTTAATTGTATAATTTATTCATATTTTCTCCTCCCTTTTCTCAATCTTCTTTACGCTGACCCTGACCGAAGTCTCGATATTCCCGCTGATCGGGTCCGTATGTTCGAAGTCCATGGGCAACAGATTATCGAAGTTAGTCCCTTTACCCCGGGCGATGGGCTGCCCCTTTGCCCAGTGACCGGCGGTAGCCGCGATACCTACCGTCTGGGGATGTTGACCCTCCAACAGTTTTACCGTGCCTGTTACCTTACGCCCCAGGTAAGTCTCCACTTCAATGGTATCGTCGTCCTTGAGTCCCTTCTGCCTGCCGGTAGCAGCATTCATCGTAATGTTATAGGTATAGGGGTTCATCTGGCTGGCTTCATCGAGCCACGGCTGCTCCATACTTGTCGAGCCAGTGTGCAAGATATCACGGTAGGAATAGCAATAGAGGTCATAGTTAGGGTCCTTGACCAGGTGAGTGGAGCAGGGAGACCAGGAAATGAAGGGGGTATATTGCTCGGTTTTCATACCAACCCCGGTATCCGTGTTTATCTTTTCAACTGCCTCCCGCATATGTACCAGGAACTCCATGTAGACGGGTATCCTGGCGTCTAGGAACCACATCCAGTAGGCCTCCTCCACCCGCTTCGGCCAAGTGATGAAGCCATGCTTCTTGAACCACTCCCAGTCGTGCTCCGGGCCAAATATGCTCTTGGCCACTCTGTCACCTATCTCGGCTATGGTTGGCCTGTCTTCCGGCTTTAGCCGGTATTCCTCGCTTATTGGGAAGGTCCTGTTAAGTCTGGCATTACACTCAGCAATCAGGTCTCGACCCCACTCTTTACCCAGCCTGTCCAATATCTCAAGGCCGACCTCATAGGCAGGCCGCCGCTGTCCCATTGGCTCTACGACACGCTGGTCCATATGAACACACCAGTCACCCATTCCCCAGATATGGTTGAAATTCAGGGACAGGCCCCTGGCCCAGTTGTCCTCCTCTAGAGTGCAAGTATCGGGTAGGACGATGTCGGCAAAACCTTCGGTTGTCTCCGAGTTAAAAATCTCATAGGCAACAATAAATGGTATCTCTTTAAGAGCCTGGGCCAGAGAATCCCGATTACCAACACTCATGACCGGATTAGCGCTGCTGAACATCATCTCAGGCTTGTAGGTAACTCCTAGCTTTTCCCAGACTTCGTCCCGGTCAGATCCGCCGGTGATGTAACTGCTGCCGATTGGTTTTATATCCCCAAGCGATGATTGATGCTTCACTTCGGGCAATGGGAGTGGCCACTCTGACGCATACGGACTATCCGTATTGAACGTTCCGCTTAAACCGCCGCGGCGCATACTCTGCAGGAAGCCATCAAGCCCCTTGAACACCGACCATTTGAGCGCCCCGGGGTCAACGTCTTCCCTGCCGGGATAACCCTGCGTCCTCGCCGGCCAACTGGAGGTGCCTCCGGGTACCTCTACAGCCCCCACCAGGGCGCTAAGCAGGCCTACTGCAAAGCAGATATGATAGGCATTCTCGTGTCCCTGCCCGCCGCGGAAGACAACCGCTGCCACCGGCCTGAAAGGTAAATTGTACCCATCGATAGTTATGGTGCTGCCGACCTGAGCCTCATGAGCAAATTCGGTAGCAATTCGGCGTATCGTCTCCACCGGTACGGTGCTTGCCCTGGAGGCCATCTCCGGGGTGTATTGCTTGAGATGTTCTCTGAGCAGTTGAAACGATGGCTGGCATTTCGCTCCATTGACCTCATATTCACCCTCAAGAGCATAATCTTTAATCGTGGGGTCATCATAGACCTTGGCTTTGCTTTCACCGGCATCCCAGATCGTCGGTTTGTTAGTCTCATCATCACCAATGAAAGTACCTTTCTCTCCCTCCCCACCCAGGGCACCATGTTTCATCCCTTTAACGCCCCGTGCCGGTCCATTTTCCCTGACATATTTCAGGTCAGGGCCAACCAGGTAGGGAGCATTGGTCTTCAGCTTGAGAAACGGCTCATCGATTATTCCCAGTTCATTAACAATGATATTGCACATTGCCAGAATCACCGCCGCATCGGTGCCGGGTATGATTGGTACCCACTCGTCCGCTTTACCACCACCGAAGTTACACATCGGGTCAAAGACAACCAGTTTCATGCCCCTAGCTTTAGCGTCGGCTAACAGCCTAGCAGCCGTCAGCGCCGAGTGGCCGGAGCCACTCCCCTTATTTGACCCGAAATATATCGCATAGTTACAGTATTGGTAGTCGGGCACTATTGACCAGGAGCCGTGAAGCTGGTCGCAGACCGGGTGGGCTGCAGCCCCACAGTGGAGACCAGGACCGCCCACGAAACTACCAAATGGTCCCAGCAGACTGAGAACTGTGGTAAGATTGTTTTGACGTTTTGTAATTGTAAGAATCCCGGTTGCTATGACTAGTTTTGCGGGGTTTTCTTCAATGATTCTCTTCATTCTGGGAATAATCTCGGCGTAGGCTTCCTCCCAGGTAATCTCCTTCCACTTGGGGTCGGCACCAATACCTTTTTCCGGGTTGGTTCTTCTCAGTGGCACGTTCAGCCGGTTGGGGTCGTAAAGCTGGTGTAGTGCGGCCAGACCTTTGGCACACAGGCCCCCTCCTGACCCCATGGTGCTATCAGGCTCTCCCTGTATCTCAACAGCGACGCCGTTGACCCGGTGTACCCAGATGGCACAGGCACCATAACACCGGCCGCATTGGGTTGGAATCCATACATCCTCCTTTACTTCCTGTTCCACGTTCTGCATTCCCTTCCTCCTACTGCCTAAGTAACCTCGCTTGGGGGTAGCCGTTAAAGTCACTACCCCCAAGTCCTATCGAGTTCCCGTCAGTTAGTCAATGTTTTTTGGTTCTTTCCTGCTAATCCTTCACCAAGTGAAAGACTGATGTCTAATTTCCCATGGATTCCTTCAGGTCCTGGTCAATCCAAACGTAGACAGGGTGAAGGAAGCTATTCAGATAGCTTGCGTAGTTGGTACCGTAAAAACCTTTTAGCCATGGCTGCCAGATAGTGTAGTTATGTGCTGCTGGCAGCATTATTTCCCAGACCTGCTCCTGGGCGTAGATGTTCAAGTCCTTCATCAGTTGGTCTCTCAGAACCGGGTCGAAGTAGGCGGCGTCCATCGCCAAGTATGCCTCCTCCGCTTTCTCGTCATTAACCATGCTTGGGGCAGTCCCCTGGCGCCCCCAGCGTACCAGATAAGGATTGATAAGTGTAGCCGTAGTTATCATCATCTCCGGGTATGTCCTGCGGGCGCTCATACCGGCAAAGACAGAAGCGTCTCTGACCGCAAGCTCTAGGTCAACCCCGACTTTAGCCCAGTCCCTTTTAACTACAGAGAACAGGTCAACCCAGGGTACTGTGATGAGCACCTCGGTCTTAAAGCCGTCAGGGTAACCGGCCTCAGCCAGCAGTTCCCTTGCCTTGTCCGGATGATGTCCAAATAGTTCCTGGACTGACTCAGGCAGCTCCTCAAGCGGGACATACACATCCCTAAAGTCCGGTATAGGCGGCGTGGGAAAATTATTTATGGCGGCCTGACCCTCGTAGAACACGTCGAGTATTTTCTGCTGGTTTATCGCCATAGCTAGCGCCCGCCGCACCCTGAGGTCATCAAAGGGTTTTTTGTCAGTCCTCATCGCTATCCGAGGTGGGTTCTGGTTATAAGCGATTCTCCGCTCCATGTCGGGATTGGTGCCCAGCACAGGCTCGGCCTCCTCGGCGCTAAGCTGGTATAGACTGTCAATCTTGCCGGCCCGTATTGCTGCCTGCCGGGTAGAGATGTCTGGTATGATGAGGGCTTTCAAGTCGTCGACATAGGGTAGCTGATTCTCCGGGAAGAAGGGGTCATGCCGCCAGTAGTTGGGGTTCCTGACATAGGTTATAGCACTACCGCCAACATAATCTTTTAGTATAAATGGCCCGGTGCCGACGATCTTCTTCCATTCATTCCCGTCCCCGTATTTCTCTATCACCTCAGGCGCTACTACGTTGGTAGCCTCAGTAACCCTCTGATACACATTTCCGGCCAGTCCTGATTGAACCTTAATAACAACCGCCCATTTGTCAGTCGGCGAGACATATATCGAATTTTCTGGATTCTCCATATCAGCCAAAGTGGGAGCGGCTCTACGGTTCCAACCTCCTGGGCGCCAGGTGCGCCTCCAGCTAAAGACCACGTCATCGGCGGTCATTTCCCGCCCGCCAACTAGGCGACTCGCCTCATTGGTCTGGTCAAGGGCAAAATGGACCCCTTGTCGGATATGAAAGGTCAGGGTGTCGGGTTCTTGATACTCCCAGCTTTCTGCCAACAAGCCCTCCAGCGTTCCAAGTGGGGCAAAAGCAAAGTTAGACACGTCCCATTCCTCGGTGCCGCCCCCTGCCCTTGTCCAGGGTTTGACCATTCCTTCCTCCATAACGGGGTCAGTATTCCAAACGACGGGACGGTTCCAGCGGTCCCAATATACCGGCTGCGTATCCCTGGCATAAACATAAATTCCGCCGTACCTTGGCTTTTCTATCATTTTTTCCACTACCGTTCCGTCCAGCTTCGTCCCCTTCCATTTAACCATTTCAGCCCCTTGCTTCGGCACGACCACCTCCTTGGGCACTACGACTTCTTTGGGAGCCTCTTTTGGTACCTGTGGTGCTACCTTCTTTTCTTCCTCCTCGACTGCTGCCGGAGAACAGGATGCCAGCAACAAGGCAGTCACCATCCAGCCACTCACCACCCCCCAGACAATCTTCTTTCTCATTTCTTCCCTCCTTTTTCTTAATTTTGATTGATAGAACAATATATTTCTAACTTTTGTTAAGAGATGTGTGTGCTCCTTCATCTGTATATCATTATTTCTTTTCATTACCTGCTCTCCCCTTTTTCATTTAGAATTTCCATTTCTTTACCCTTTTTGGTGACACCCGGCTCTGCCGCTAAGCCCGCTTACCCTAGGGCTCTGGTCACGGGAGGCAGAAAGGAGGTTAATTGAGCTGCCAGGCTGAAAAAGAAAGACCTGCAGCACCCTGATTTCCTCCGACAGGACCAGCTGTCACCCCATCCTTTCCCCTTTTTATCTCCTGTATGGAGGGTGTCGTATATTAGTCTCAATATGTTCGGATTGTCAATAGCAATGACCAAATAATTATAGATTGTATAAGATATGATAACCAAAAGTTAAAAAGTATTGTTTCAGGTATAGTTCGACCCTCTTGTTATCTTCTCCCTTTTAACATATAATCACTTACTTGTATAGGAGTGGAAAGGAAATTTAGATAATGGGTAAAATTAATGGCGGCCGATTAGTGGCTAAGGTTCTAAAGCAGGAAGGAGTTGAATGTATTTTCGCCTTGCCCGGAGGACAGATAAACTCAATCTTCCAGGGGTGCTTAGACGAAAAGATAAGGATTGTTGATACTAGTCACGAACAAGCTGCTATCTTCATGGCAGAAGGATGGGCCAGAGTGACAGGTAAACCTGGTGTTGCCGCGGTTTCAGCAGGTCCTGGTGTAACCAATGCGATTACGGGCATTTGTAATGCGTTTGGAACCGGAAGTCCGATAATAATCTTTGGTGGGAGAAGCCCACTGAAAGAGTTTGAGTTGGGATCTCCTCTAGATTTGGATTCACTCTCAATTGTGAAAACTGTCACTAAATGGGCAAGGGCAGGCTATGAGACGAAAAGAGTTGCGGAATATGTTAGTATGGCTTTCAGACAGGCTCTTGGTGGCAGACCGGGCCCTTCGTACCTTGAATTTCCTATGGATGTGCTTGAAGCTGAAATAGAAGAGGAAGAGGTTACACTTCCAAGGGATTATCGAACTACGGCGAGAGCTCAGGCTGAGCCTTCTCATGTGCACGAAGTCATTAACCTTCTCCTGGATGCTGAGAGGCCTCTGGTTATCGCCGGCAGTGGCGTATGGTGGTCTCAAGCGGCCGCGGAACTAAAGGAGTTCATAGAGCTTACCAAAATACCAATAGCTTGCGTCGACATGGGTCAGGGGAGCATTCCGGCAGATCATCCGCTGTGCTTGGGTAATAGCATGGTTACAGTCAGCCAAGCCGATGTTGTTCTTCTTCTCGGAACTCGCCGTAATTCCAGGCTCAGCTTTGGTCGCCCCTATATACCTAGTGAGGATACTAAGTGGATTCAGGTTGATATCGAAGCCACTGAGATCGGTCGAAACCGTCCTATTGATATCGGGGTTATTGCAGATGTCCGGGCAGTGCTCAAACAGATGACAAAAGAGGTTCAGGCCAGGTACGGTGAACGTAAGGAGCTACCCTGGGTGGAAGAGTGCCGTCAACAGTTACGACAGGAAGAAGAACGGGACGAAGCCATTATGAACTCGAGTAGTGTCCCTGTTCTTTATACGCGATTGTGCAAGGAGATTGGTGACTTTATTGATAAAGATGCGACTGTTGTTTTTGATGGGGGAGAAATTGCACATTGGGGTATTCGTTCCATTAAAAGCTATAAACCCGGGCACACACTAGGTGTTGGTATTGGTAATGCGTGGTCTCTGGGGGTGGGTACGGCCTTTGCTATGGCGGCCAGGCTAGCCAGGCCAGATAAGCAGGTACTGCTGCTCAGTGGTGACGGCTCCTTCGGGCTAAATGCGATGGAATTTAACACTATGGTCAGTCATAACCTTCCCATTGTCTGTGTCATCGGCAATGATGGTGCCTGGGGAGCGATTAAACGTTCTCAGCAGACTAAGGGATTCAAAGTTATTGGCACGGAACGTAACTTCGTCCGATACGAAAAAGTAGTAGAAGCACTTGGTGGTTATGGGGAAGTGGTTGAGAAGCCTGAAGATGTTCAGCCAGCTTTGGAAAGAGCCTTTGCCTCTGGTCTGCCCGCTTGTATCAATGTCAGATGCACTAGCGTGCCACGATGAATCTCATTTAGGCAGCTTCTGGAGTTTCTTACCCGGACGAGTTTCAAGTTCATCGGGTATTAGTCGTCAAATTATTCAACGGACAATTCCTGCGAGATATATCGGGATCTAATGTATACCTGTTCAACCCAGAAACTTTCCTGGTTGTCCCGGAGGACTCCCCTACAGAAATGGAAATTTATAATTACAGATATTCCGGGATGCCAGCGAGCTCACCATTGCTAATAAAATACCCAGTATATATAGCCTTCTCATTTCCAGGTAACCTCAGTATTATTTCTGTCGTTCATATTATACCGTGATATTATGTCCCCAAGCTAATAAGCCCGAAGATCAGTGGTTGGGAGCCATCCCCCATAAAATATCTGATTTATAAGAAGGGTGGGTAAAGATCATCCCTTTGTTACGCAACATCGGTTTCAAAGAATCAAAGGCAAGCTGGTTAATTTGAAGTGCCCTAAAGTATTTATGGTATACGCCGGTGGCAATTCTATTGTATACTGAAACAGTAGGGCACCTTCAATCAGGGAAGGTTGCTCCGGAATATAGATATATTGGAAAAGGGGGAAATACTTATATGAAAATCGGTATTATCCGCTGTGATGAACGCAGCAACGCCTGCGCCGGATACCAATGTTTCCCGGCATTACTGAACAAAACAGGGAAGTTTGAGGAGTATGACGAGATTGAACTCGTCGGCTTTGAGGATTGTGGGGGCTGCGGACGTGGTAAGGCTGATAAGATTGTAGATCGGGCTACCCGTCTCAAGAACCGAGGAGCCGAAGTCATACATTTAGGAAATTGTCTGGTTGGGCCTTGTCCCTCTAAGGAACTGTACGAAAATGCATTGGTTGAAATGATGGGAATACCCATCATAAAAGGGACACATCCTGCTCCAACTCCTGAGCAACTAGCCGCCCGCAGACAAGCCAATGCCGATAATGCCTGACACCTAACTATAACCTGGATAAAGAAAAAGGGGGGGCTTTTGAAGCCCCTCTTTTCAGTCCTGGTACATAATCTGAAGATTATGGTCCCTTTTTAAGTATTGATAAACCCGTGTTTGGAGACTAAACGTAAATATGAAAAACCTTAACCATCGCTTACCTTCTTGTAGAGGAGGTGAAAATGGTGAAACAGCAGGGTAGTGGAACCGTCGATTGATGGCGCTAGTTGGAGCCATTTCTGATTTGAAACATGTAAATGCTAACCTCGTATTATATTGTTAACTCCGCTCGGAATTTCGGTGGCAAACATTGCATTAGAATATCGAGTCTGACGCGGCTGAACGCGTAGGGCATAAATGGAAGAGTGTAGCGCCTGCTGACATCCATGATGCTTACGGGCTTATTCAATGGGTGCTCAGAAAAAACGATAGTGAAACTGCATTCCAGACACAAGGAATAAAGGAGTGGTTATGAAAGTAAAAGAACCTGTAATCTATGAGGATAAATGGTTGCGAACCATATGCGGTAGATGCTATGGCCAGTGTGGTATACGCGTGCATGTTGTAAACGGCGTGGCCGTAGAGATAGCGGGAGACCCTGATAGCACTCAGGGTGCCTCGGGTGGTTTGTGCTCCAAGGGGGCTTCTGGCTTACAGGTGCTTTATGACCCCAACCGGTTAAACGTCCCGTTAAGAAGGACAAACCCGGAGAAGGGGCTATACGCTGACCCCAAGTGGAAGGAGATTACTTGGGAGGAAGCCTTTGATGAGATAGTGCCCCGGTTGAAAAAGATTATGAGTGAAAACACTCAGAAATTAGGCATTCAAAAGTCAGTCTTACGGGATGCCTACCGAGCATTTGGAGAAGGTCAATTCAAGAATGCTTTCGGAGCGTCCAGCGTCTCAGGTGGAGCTGGTCTTCATTGCGGCGCTGGAGCACATCCGGTAGCCGGTATGGTGCATTCAGCCTGGGACATAGTCCCTGATTTTAGATACTGTAACCTGGCTTTATTCTTTGGCACCAGTCAGGGAGTTGGCTCGGGACATGCACCGATGGCATTAGCCAGGCAACATGCTGAGGCCAGAACCCGGAGAGGATATAAGTCTATATCCTTTGACCCGATGTGCAACTCCTGCGCTGGTAAGGCAACCGAGTGGGTACCTATTATTCCAGGTACGGATGGCGCTGTTGTACTGGCCATGTGCAATGTTATCGTCAATGAACTGGGGATATGGGACGATACCTATCTCAAGACCAAAACCAATGCCCCTTACCTCATCGGGCCGGATGGGAGGTACGTCAGACAAAATGGCCCGGCCCGGGGAGTCAAGAGAGAGGGTCTCCGCGACACATTTGCCGGTAGTTCTGGAAAGACGATCACCTACATCGGTGACGATGATACCAATAAGCCATTAGTGTGGGATGCCGGTGACAACAAAGCCAAGGTATATGATGACCCCGGTATTAAGGATTATGCTCTGGAAGGAAGCCATGAGGTCAACGGGGTCAAGTGTCAGCCAGCCTTTCAACTGGTCAGGGAGCATCTCAAAGAATATACCCTTGAGATGGCATCCGAGGTAAGCAGTGTTCCGGCCGAAACAATCCATAGAATTGCCACTGAGTTTGTCGAGGCGGCTAGCATTGGGAGCACCATCACAATTGATGGCCATAATTTACCCCTCAGGCCAGCCTCAGCAGTTCTTTTCCGTGGGGCAGAGGGACATGAGAATTCCCACCACACCTGCTACGCCGTGACCCTGCTCAATCAAATAGTTGGTGCCGCTGATGTACCGGGAGGGACATTAGGCTTGGGGCCAGCCAGAAGCCTGGGTTATCCCGGGACAGGTAGTTTTAGCTGGTCTCCCTACAAAGGCATTGACGGTTTTATAGAGACTGATCACTTTGGCCCAATCGGAGGGCTGACAAACCATCATGGGCCATGGCCGATAAAGATGCCCGAGAATACCCTAGGAAAAACTCCACTGGCGACGAACTCCACCGTGGGAGCCTGGAACAATTTTTATCGCAGTGACAAGGATGAAATATGGCAGGCTATGGGTTCCCCCGACCGATTAGAGGTAGAGATGATATTATCCTGGGGCTGCAATTCAGTGATGAGTTGTGCCAGTGCCTATATAGCAGAAGAGGTTCTTAAGAAGATTCCATTTATTGTCGTCTTTGACCTGTTTAATAATGAGACCACCGAAGGCTTTGCCGATATTGTACTGCCTGCCACCTCATATCTGGAGGAAGCAGACGGCGAGGGTCTGGCAGACCAGAATTTTAACCAAGCACCTGGACTGGATGATTGGTGCCTTCATATAGTTCAACCGACGGTAGAACTAAAGCCCGGCAGAAGACAGTGGGAAACAATCTTAATGGAATTAGCCGATAGGGTAGGCATAAAGGAAAAGTACATTGACGAGATCAACGGTTCTCTGGACTTAGATGGAGATTATGCGTTAAAGCCGACCGATGAATATACTCCAGAACTAACGCTGGACCGGGTAATGAAGAAACGATTTGGTGACGAGCATGACTGGGAATGGATTAAGGAACATGGTTTTATGCGATGGCCCAAAAAGGTAGAAGAGGCCTACTGGAGATATTTTCTTGATGCCCGGGCGGCAATTTATTTAGAGTATATGGTAGACGAAGGGGAAAAAGAGAAGGAAATAGCTGGTGAAATAGGTATTGACCTTGATCTTAGTCAGCATACTCCACTGATTTCATGGTTCCCCTGCTCCCCCCACCTGGAAAAGGACCCTCAATATGACCTGTATTGCTTCTCGTACCGTGATGTTGTGCACACCGGTTCATCCTCTATGGAACAGCCTTGGCTGGATGAAGCCAGCAGGATGAACCCTTACACCTATAATATAACGGTGAATCTTGATACAGCTAAGAAAAAGGGGTTAAAGGATGGGGATATTGTCGAATTAGCTACTACCTATGGCCGCAAGGTACAGGGGGCAGTCAAGCTCATGGAAGGGCAGCACCCGCAGACAGTAGGGATAGCTGCCTGTAGTGGGCATTGGGCAAAAGGGCAACCCATTGCCAGGGGTAAAGGGACCAACTTTGATATTTTACTGGAACTGGACCGCAAGCATGTGGACCCTTATTCTGGTAATATCGAGACTTCAGTCAGGGTAAGCCTAAGAAAGGTTGACAAACGTTAACAAGTATATTACATTCTAACGTAAATCTAAGAAAGCCGGATAAAGATAGGTAACACTGCTTCACTTCGTGAAGCAGTAGCAGGAAACACCCGAAAAAACCTCACCTGTCTGAGCGGAACTCGGCAGGACCTGGGGGTAGCTACTAAGAAAGCTACCCCCAGGTGGGGTTTCTCACACACTGGGAGGAAAGGAGCGCAGAACGTGAAACAGAAAATAAAGGATGATATTTGGGTACCAAGTCAATGCGGACGGTGTTATAATCTGTGTGCCATTTCGGTTCACCGGGTTAATGGGGTAGCTGTTGAAATTGTGGGGCAACCTGATAGCACGCAGGGGGCACAAGGCGGCCTATGCGCAAAAGGACTTTCCTCACTACAACAGCTTTACGACCCCAACCGGCTTGACATGCCTCTCAGAAGGACTAACCCGGAGAAAGGTATCGGTGTTGACCCCAAGTGGAAAGAGATTACTTGGGATGAAGCCTACGCCGAGATGATTCCAAGAATCAAGAAAATCTTTGAGGAAGACTCCACAAGGCTAAGCATCTCGATGGGGGGTGGGCCCCCAAACGGACGACCCCGTATGATGCTCCTGCCAACGGTTCTGGGACGCGGTGGCAGATTCGTCAGCGGTGCCGGCCTTCACTGTGGAGGCGGAAGTCACCCGATAGGCGGCCTGATTCATGGCTCCTGGTCAATAGTACCCGACTTTGAATACTGTAACTATGCGATATACTTTGGGGCAAGTAAGGGTCATGCCGCTGGTCACTCAGCAATGATAACTGCCCACAAGGCAGCTGAGGCTAGAGCCAGGGGCATGAAACTAGTTGTTTTCGACCCGATGTGTAATTTCGGTGGCGGTAAGGCAACCGAGTGGGTACCAATCATTCCCGGCACCGATGGGGCTGTGATGCTGGCAATGTGCAATATCATTGTCAATGAGTTGGGGCTAATCGATGAGCCGTTTCTCAAGCTGAAGACCAATGGCCCCTACCTGGTTGGCCCTGACTTGAAGTATGTTAGGGAGAAAGGACCAGCACGGGGTGTTAAAGGACATTCGGCTCTTTCGGGGGCAGAGATAACCTATATCGGTGATGATGAGACCAACAAGCCGCTCGTCTGGGATGCCGGTGAGGGCAAGGCCAAGGTCTATGATGACCCCACGATTAAGGATTATGCTCTTGAGGGCGAATATGAGGTCAATGGAATAAAATGCCAGACATCGTTTCAACTGCTCAAAGAGCATCTTAAGCAATACACTCCGGAGATGGCCTCCAGGGCAAGCACGGTACCGGCAGAGACAATACACCGGATTGCCACCGAGTTTGCCCATGAGGCTCGGATAGGCAGCACGATTACAATTCAGGGTCACACGTTACCCTACCGGCCGGTGTCAGCAATTCTCTTCCGCGGCGGGCAGGGACACGGGAATTCCTATCATGTCTGCTTTGCTGTCAACCTGCTCTCTGCTCTGGTGGGGGCTGTTGAGGTACCTGGCGGCACCACCGGTTGGCCGGCGAGGACACTGGGTTATCCTGGCAGGGAAGACGTCGACCCCGGAGCCCTCAAGTGGTCGGTATATAAGGGACTTGACGGTTTCTTGCAGACCGAGCGCTTCGGCCCCCGGAGTGGCTGTTTCAATAAGGATAGGCCCTATTTTGGAATGTGGCCAATCCCAAAGCCCGTAATGGAGCATCGGGCTGATCTTAAGGATGTACAACCAATAGGGTCTAACTACATCACTGGCGGGTCCGACCGGGAAGAGATCTGGGAGAAACTGGGAGTTGACTACAATGTTAAGATGATGTTCATCAGTAAAAATCCGGTTATGTCTGTCGCTAATCGAGATTCTATTGTTAACGCTCTCAGGCAGATAGACTTTATTATCGCCATTGAACTCTTTAATACTGAGACAACCGAGGGTTTTGCCGATATCGTCCTGCCCGATACCTGCTTTCTAGAGAAGAATAGCTGGGCTACGGGCTTAGCCCAGAATTTTAACCATGCCTGGGGTATGGATGACTGGTGCTACCACATCGCCCAGGCGGTAGTGGAACCACAGGCAGAGCGGCGGCATAGTTATGATATTGAGTATGAGATAGTGGAAAGGTTGGCTAAGGAGTGGAGTCGAGACCTGATTACTGAGCCCAATGAAAGATTTCTTAAAACCCTACCGCTAGATAAGGAGTATTGGCCGGAGACGACGGGTAGGCTAACCGTCGCTGAGATTGGTGACGGTGTTGTCAAGAGTATATTTGGCCCCGAGCACGACTGGGAGTGGTTCAAGAAGCACGGTTTCATCCGCTGGCCTAAGCGGGTGGTAGAGGCCTACTGGATGTGGTTCCTCGACCTTAGGATACCCGTCGTCTACATGGAGTGGCTGGTACACATGCGAGAGGAACTTGATAAAATAAATGAGAAGACTGGGCTTGGCATAGACTTAGATGCCTATACTCCCCTAATTTCCTGGTATCCCAGCACCATCCACAAGGTAGAAGACCCTAAATATGACCTCTATTGCTATTCCTACCGTGACATCTTACACAGTGCCTCCCAGACCATGGAGCAACCGTGGTTAGATGAAGCCAGTCTGATGAACCCCTATACCTACCACATAACTATGAATGCTGATACCGCCAAGGAGAAGGGGATCAAGGATGGCGATGCCGTTGAAGTGGAGACTTACCAGGGGCGGAAGGTAACCGGTGCGGTCAAACTGTTGCGGGGACACCATCCCCTTGCACTAGGTATTGCGGCTTGCTCCGGTCATTTTGCAAAAGGGCTACCAATCGCTTCGGGTAAAGGGAGTAACTTTAATACCTTGTTGCCCATAGACTTTGAACATATAGATCCGATTACCGGAAATATTGAGACCGCAGTCAGGGTCAGCGTAAGGAAGCTTGACAAAAATTAGAAAATAGATTATACCAGTAGTCACCCCATTCCTTATTGCTTTGTTATCTTCTGTGTGGATGGTGTTGTATATTAGGGCTTCTATGCTAAAATAACAAACAATGGAGCCCTAAAAAGGTTCCTTTTTTCAATGAAAGTTCGACGTCTAGTCTTCAGGTGTGAATTACTTATTCAAAAAAGGAATCTTTTTGGCCGCTTATCGAAAAGTAAGATGCGTTATTTTACTAGAATTCCAGTAACTCTAGCTTAGAAAATGGCACAATTACTTGAGGCTGGTCAAGAGAAGTTGAAGCAAAAGTGATGAAAATTCATAAATTTAAGCCACAAATATACTACTATACCTTCGGCCCCAACGAACCTGCTCTCACTATTCATAGTGGTGATATTGTTGTAACTACAACCAGAGATGCCAGGGGTCTTAACGAGAAACTGGAACCCCTACCGGACGAGCAACAACAACATAGTAACATTACTTCATTACGTACCGCTAATCCTCTGGTGGGTCCAATCTACGTGCAAGAAGCAAAGCCGGGTGATACACTAGCTGTGACTGTTAAGGAAATCAAACTAAATCGTGACTCTGCCTGGTCGGGACAATCACCATTCGGTGCGTTAACTGGAGGGGGATCAGGAATGACTCTACCTCTTTATGAGTCGCTGCCTGTAAGAAGATTTGAATGGAAACTTGATCTGGAACAACGGCTAGGTATCCTGGAGCTTGGGAGTAGCAAACTGAAGCAGGTTAGAATTCCTCTACACCCCTTTATTGGTTCAATTGGCATCGCCCCTAGATACGGCCGCGTAGAACCTTCAATTACGCCTGGGGAATACGGCGGTAATATGGATTGTGTTGAGACAAAAGAGGGCACCACGATATATTTCCCCGTATGGGTAGTTGGAGCCTATTTGGCTTTCGGAGATGTGCATGCTGTTCAGGGTGACGGTGAGCTCTGTGGTACCGCACTAGAAACAACGGCCGAGGTAACTATTCAAGTTGACGTTGTGCGTGGCAAACAACTCGAATGGCCGCACATGCAGGATGATAATTACATAATGACCACAGGCAGTGGACGTCCTCTTATAGATTGCGTCCGTTTAGCTCATGTTCAGTTGATAACTTGGCTTGTCGATGAATATGGATTTGAACAATTAGAAGCGTACCAGGTAGTTTCACAGGTAGGAACCATGCGAATTGGAAACATAGTTAACCCGAATTACACAGTTGTAGCAAAATTCCCTAAGGAATATCTCCCTGTTTAGAGATTCGTCTCTCAGCTTCGCGTAATTTGTTGATGATCAGTTCTGGATAATGCGATTTCTTGGTCACGATTTACCCCCTTTATTTGGCTCCAGTCTAACATTACAACTGAACTCCTTTTCTTGGGGGGGGGGCAGATCAGAATGACTGCCACGTGGTTGACAACATTAATACTTCTTATTAAATTATAAAGTAAGGGATACTAAGGGTAGCCAAAAGGAGACATGATTATGCCAGGAATAACGGAGATAACCAGCAGATTGACTCAGTTTGTCGCAGAGACAAGTTATGAAGATTTCCCTCCAGAAACGATTAAGCTTGCTAAGGAGCTTATTCTCCATTGTCTGGGTGGGGCGTTGGGAGGCACCAAAGAGCCTTCGAGTCAGATTATCATTGACTTTGTAAAGGAAATTGGTGGTACTCCGGAGGCGGGGGTGATGGGTACAGGATTTAAGAGTTCTGTCATTAATGCGGCCTTTGTCGGTGGTTTTACTACGCACGCCATCGAGGTGGAGGATGGTTCTTGGCCTGGTGCTTCTTCTCCTATAACCGTGGTGCCGGTTGTTTTTGCTTTAGCGGAGAAAATAGGTGTAACCGGAAAGGATATCATTGAGTCATTTGTTATTGGGTTTGAGGTTCAAGGAAAGCTCGCTGCGGCAGCATCATCCAGCGCAAGTGACAGAGGTGTCTCCACTTTGACTACAATAGGCGCATTGGGAGCGGCAGCAGGAGCAGCTAGGATGCTGAAACTAGACATCAGCACCATAAAAAACGCCTTAGGAATAGCC
>Ga0187833_10003154_pt1 | contig 16988 bp, 17 predicted proteins | sample ETNtaG_37_FD_167968 | JGI IMG/M metagenome (GOLD analysis project Ga0187833, IMG submission 167968) | Marine microbial and viral communities from oxygen minimum zone, Eastern Pacific Ocean - ETNP2014_SV_400_PacBio MetaG (Illumina Assembly) | ecosystem: Environmental > Aquatic > Marine > Hypoxic...
GTTTAAACCCCCCAAATCACGTTGACAGATAACCAAGGTATAGTATAATAATAATATGAACAAGGTAGCAGTAAAAAAACAAAATAAAAATATAGACAAACAAAAAGTCTTAGAAAAATTAACAGGGGCAAGAATTGCTCTTTTATTAAAACAACCATTCTTCGGTAATATGGCTACAAGAATGCAATTACAAGAAGCAGACTGGTGTCCAACCGCGGCAACAGATGGTAGAAATTTTTATTACAATCCAGAATTTATAGATTCATTAACACCAAAACAAACAGAATTTTTAATTGGTCATGAAGTTCTTCATATTGTTTTTGATCATTTTTTAAGACAAGATATGAGAGAGAAACAACCTTGGAACTTATCAGCCGATTATGCAGTCAACCAAGTATTAGTAGATGAGAATATTGGTGAAATGCCACAGGGTGATAACAAAGGATTATTAGATAGAAAATACAAAGGTTGGAATGCAGAAAAAATTTATGAAGATGTAATGAAAGATAAAAGTAAACAAGATCAACAAACAATAGATATGCATATTGATTTTGAAAATGGTAAAGCAACTGTTAGAGACCAAAATGGTAATAAAGTACAAGTTGAATTGCCAAAATTAAGTAAAGAAGAAGTTAAAAAAATTAAAGATGAAGTAAGACATTCTGTGTTACAATCAGCACAGGTGGCTGGCAAAGGAAAAACACCAAATGCAATTAGAGGATTAATTGAAGAACTTACAGAACCAGTAATTAACTGGCGTGAACTATTAAGACAACAAATTCAATCTGTTATTAAAAATGATTATAGTTTTTCTAGAATGAATAGAAAAACTCAACATTCAGGTATTGTTCTTCCAGGAATGATACAAGATGAAACAATTGATATTGCTATTGCAATTGATACAAGTGGTTCAATAAGTGAAAAAAAATTAAAAGATTTTATGTCAGAAGTAAAAGGCATTATGGAAGAATATCAAGATTATAAAATAAAAATATGGTGCTTTGACACAGACATTCACAATCCAGAAGAATTTACAGGTGATGATGGTAACGATATTGCAGATTACAAACCTGCAGGATTTGGTGGAACTGATTTTATGGCTAACTGGAAATGGATGAAAGAAGAAGGTTATGAACCTAAAAAACTTATTTTATTCACAGATGGTGAAACTTGGGCCGAATGGGGCGATGAAAACTATTGTGATACTTGTTGGATCATTCATAGTTATTATAAAGAAAATAAAATTGTACCACCATTTGGGGCATATTCATATTACGATGAGGCGTAAATTATTCATAACAAAATGGCTTGTCGTATTTTCAATAGTATTTGGAATCGTAGGCATAGCAAAAGGTGATTGGACACAAGACGCAGATGATAAAATGTGTCTTGCAAAAAACATTTACTTTGAAGCAAAAAATCAACCATTAATAGGCCAATTGGCTGTTGCTATTGTAGTATTAAACAGAGTAAAAGATCATCGTTTTCCTAACACAATATGTGAAGTAATAACACAAGGTCCTACATTATCTTGGACTGAAAATTTTCCTGTTAGACATAGATGCCAATTTAGTTGGTATTGTGATGGAAGATCAGACAAACCTAAACACAAAGAAAAATGGGAAAACAGTTTAAAAATTGCATCTTTAGTATTAGCATATAAAGAAAATGTAAATGATATTATCTTTATATTAGATGATGCAACATTTTACCATGCAGATTATGTTTATCCTGCTTGGCGTAAATCTAAAAAACAAATTGTTCAGATAGGCGATCATATTTTTTATAAATGGTTATAAACTTGTAAATATAAGAGAATGTTTAAATTCATAGTAATTTTGCTATTACTTTTAATATTAATGGCAACCTGTGGGGGATGTGCTGGTGTTGTAGCATTACCAGGGGCTCTTGGTGCTACTGCGGCTACTAGTGAAAGTTATGCTACATATAGAACCATTACGGCACTTAAGACTGGTGTTGATGTATCATTAGCAACTAGTGGACAAAAAACAACAAACGATATTATAGTTTCCACACTCACTGGTAAAGATTGTAGAATTTATAAGCAAATTACCGAGGGGCAAATGTGTGAAAACAAAACAAGCATTGGTGGTTGGGAACTCCAAGTCCCGACAAGCAATAGATCTAACACAACTCAATAAATTTGAAATTTATGGATGTAATGCTCTTTATAGAGACTTTACTCCTAATCATTTAGTCATCACTGATCTTCCACTCATTAAAGAATTATTAGAAACCAAATATCATATAAACCATCTAGTATATACTACTCCTAGTGTGAATTATATAGTAAACCGAGATTTAATTACATTACCAAACCAAACTGATGAATTATGTCCAAGTGGTATCAGAGCTGTGAAACTAGCTTTATTAGAACATTCTAAAATATACATGATTGGATTAGACTTTACTAACGATAATGTATATGAAAATACACCACATTATAGTGATCATTGGGATTTTACCAAATGGATAAAAGACCTAGAACATATAATAAACAAGCATAACAATTGTAATTTCTATAGAATTGGTGCTCAAAAACACAATATAACGCCTCACAGCAACTTTAAAGAGATCACAGTATCAGAATTCACAAATAAATTTTATACTTATTAACTGCGTAGATAATTACATTGACACCGACGGGTGTCAAATGTTACAATTAATATTAGGAGTTATAACTTATGAACGATGAACAAAAAAAACCAGACCTGGAAGAACCAAAGGAAAGAGTTCTATCTTCTACCCAGCCTGACTATAAAGGTGGCCCAGAGACTCAACCGGATGTTGCACCTGTAACAACCCCGAGTGGACTTTCTGTAGGCGATCTGCAAAATATATCAATGATTATTGATCTTTGTACAAGACGTGGTTCCTTTAAAGCAGAAGAACTGGCTACTGTTGGAGGAGTCTATAATAAACTTAAAGCATTTTTAGATTCGCTACCTAAACCAGAAGGAGAACCAGATAAAACAAAAGATGCACCAGCAACAGAAATGCCTGCTAATGCACCTAAACCAGAAGGGGAAAACAAGTAATGGTTGCAATAACAAAACATATAGGTAAAATGAAAGATGCCGGCACTCGTATTGCAATAGTATTTAGGCAAGTCCCAGACGAGCCAGATAATGCTTTGGTGGTGTCTACAGACAATTTACCTACACTATACCATGATGCATTTATTCAATTAATAGATAGTCCAGAAGGACAAGAAGCAAATGAGCTTCAAGAAATTTTAAACAGACGTCAATTTCCTGATGGAGCAAATATGCTTCAAACATTACATAATGGCGGTTACTTAATTAAAGTAAAAACCGAAGATGTAAATGTTATGCCTAGACCAGGACAGACTATAGCATTAAATGAATTAAATGCAGAAATTGAAAAAATAAATCCAACGCCAAATGTTACTGCTGGAGCAACAGATGTTGATATCACTAAAGCAGAAGCAAGTAGATTATTGGCAGAAGCGAATAGTTTAGAAGAACAAGCTAAAACTGTACGTGAAAATGCTTATGCAATGGACGAAAGTTTAAGACCAAAACGTGGTCGTCCTAGCAAAAAGGCCGAGTAGTGGGAAGAATATTTCCTGACAAAGTGATAGCCAAAGGTCAAGAACAAGGGTTCAATAGATTTGAAACTATAGTACTATTGGCTAAAAGAGCAAAACAAAAATCAAGAGCTGTCCAAGGAGTCAAGTATCTTACTGATGCTGAACGTAAATGGAGTAAAGCACAACATAAATTTCCTGTTCAAGCAATTAAAGAATTTGGATCAAATGAATTTGATTTTAACAATTACCTTAAAGAAATAACCGAAACCATTGAAGAAGATACTTTAACAACTCCACCTAAAGAAATTAAAGATATTAAAAAAGAGGAATAGTTGCTGTGGCATACGATGTCGTTTATATTGATCACGGCAACTTAGATTCTAAAAAGAACTACTCATTGCTCAAGCAAAAAATTCCTTACGCTTTTAAATCAAATCAAAGATCAATTAAAACATCAAAAGCATGGCACGTGAGTTCATATATTAATGTTGAAAATTTTGATTTTACATGGATTCCGAATATTCATAAACAAAATTTTAATCATTGTGGTATAAACAATTATGGATATGCCGATTCAGGTATTACTTTAATCGAAAAAGGTAGTGAATTAAATCTAAACTTAAACATTGATGATACTTTTAAAGTAACAAGAACAAACGAAAGTCATGAAATTTTTTATGTTGATACTGGATCTCATAAAAATTATATTGATCAATTACAAAATGATCACAATGTTAAAACTACAAGATTCTTTGATAGTTGGCAAAAGGTTGCTAAAAGATGTGCAAACAAAATGGAATCTGAATATTGTTGGATTGTTCCGAGTGATGTAGAAATAGATAATATAGATTTCTCTTGGTATCCTGATTTTTGGGAAACTAATTTTTTACATATTTTTAAAAGTAAGTGGCAAAAAAATAGTGGTGTAATGTTTGTTCATAAAGATTGGTTAGAAGATACTACGCAATACAAGTATAGAAATGACTTCATAGTACGTGGTGATGAGAATGCTTATGATAAATTCTTTTTAGATTTTTATGATAAAAATAGTAAAGAAAGTTTTGAATCTTTTAAAACAAAAACATCAATCATTAGATTTTTTGATAACCATTTAGATACAATTAAAAGATTAACATCAAAATCTACTACCAAGTGCTTTTGGGTGATTTCTGGAAATTGTAATTATCAAGGATTTGATTTTAAATGGTTACCTGATGAAGAAACATACGATCATCTACACGTTTTTCCTACAAATGATCAACCATATGGAGATACATTTTTTATTGATAAACATTCATTTGACATTAAATCAAAATCATTAAAAAACTTTAAACACTATGAAACTATAAATTTTAATAAACAACAAAAAGTTAAAAGATGTCTTTATGATTTTCTTGGAATTGGACATTATAATTTTGCAGAAGCAATTAAAGATCATTATCAAAAAACACCAACAAAATATTTTTGGATTGTAAGGACTTTGGCAAAAGCACTTCCACGTGACGAATTTAAATACGAATATTCACCAGACTATTGGTCACCGCCAACAATTTACACTTTTGGAGCAGACAATGATATAATGTTAATACCAAAAGATGCAGGTCCGTATATTCATAAACAAGTATACGATTATCCGCACATAAAAAAATTAGACATACAAGCCACAAAACGTACACCTATGGATATCATTTTTATATCATATGATGAACCTAGTGCAGTTAAACGTTGGGAAACTTTGAAAGAAAAATTTCCTCGTGCTAAATGGTGTAAAAATATTAAAGGTCAAACAGAAGCATATCACACAGCGGCAAAAATGAGTAAAACAGAATACTTTTTTGCCGTATTTCCAAAGTTAGAAATTGTTAATACATTTGACTTTGAATTTCAACCTGATAGATTAAAAAACCCTTGCCATTATATGTTTAACTGTAAAAATCCTGTTAATGGATTAGAATATGGCCATGGTGCAGTTATTCTTTACAATGTAGGATTAACATTAGAAACTATTAATCCAGGTTTAGACTTTACACTTTCTGCTCCTCATGATAGTGTACCTTTATTAAGTGCAATCAATCATTATAATGAAACTCCATGGTTGGCATGGCGTACAGCATTTAGAGAAGTTATGAAATTAAAACATAGTTTAAATGTAGCATCAAATGTAGAAAGTAACTATAGATTAAAAACTTGGTTAACAAAGGCAGAAGGAAAAAATGCAGAATGGTCATTACATGGTTCTAAAGACGCCTCTGATTACTATGATAATTACAAAGATTCAAACACAGAACTTATGAAGAGTTATGATTTTGAATGGCTTGAACAATTTTATAAAAACAAATATGAATAAAATTCTTTATACTGATCTTTATTCACAATATCAAGAAGCTAAAGCATCTATAGATAGTGCTATAAAAGAAGTTATACAAACAAGTTCATTTATCACTGGACCAATGGTAGATGAATTTGAAAATACAATTAAAAACTATTGTGGATCAGATGCGTGTGCATCTATTGGATCTGGCACTAATGCTTTATTGTGTGCATTAAAGGCCGCTGGTATAGGAAAAGGTGATGAAGTTATAACAGTATCTCATACGTTTGTTAGTACTCCAGAAACAATTATTAATGCTGGTGCTACACCAATTTTTGTTGATATAGATGACTATTACCATATTGATATTAATAGCATTGAATATAGAATTACTGACAATACTAAAGCAATCTTATTTGTAGACTTATATGGACAAACACCAAATATAACTTCATTAAAAACTATTGCTTCACACTACAATCTAATACTAATCGAAGATGCCGCACAAAGTTTTGGTTCAAAGTATAAAGAAAAAAGAGTTGGCAGTTTAGTTGATCTAACTTGTTTTTCATTTAATCCTGTTAAGAACTTAGGTGCTATGGGTGATGCAGGTGCAGTAACTGGCAGTAAAAAATTAATAGATAAAGTTAAAATGTATAGAGACCATGGACGTAAAACCAAATACACATACGAAACAGTTGGGTACAATGCTCGTATTGATAACATACAAGCAAAAGTTATACAAGCAAAATTACCTTACGTAGACAAATGGAATAAAGGACGTAGACAAATAGCACACACATATACAAAAGAGTTAGAAAACATAATTCAAACACCTATAGAAAATCAAGATTCGTATCACATTTATTATGTGTATGCAATCCAAATAGAACACAGAGATAGTTTACAACAACATTTAAAAGAAGCAGGCATACAAACAAACATACATTATCGCACACCAACACACAAAACATCTGCTTTTTCAAAATATTCAAATAACTTTTTGCGTAATACTGAGTATGGATGTGAAAGACTTTTAAGTTTACCAGTGTATCATTCATTAACAGAATCTAATCAACAGTATATTATAGACACTATAAAGAACTGGTTATGATTAACATAAGTCTTTTAGGTGCAGGATATTGGGGAAGTAAAATAGCTGACCAATTAAAAGTCATCAATTATGTAAACAAAGTAGAAATTGTAGATATTAAAGATGGCAAAACTATAGATGATATCAATTATAAAAATGTAATAGTAGCAACACCTGCCTGGGACCATTATAAACAAGCACGTGAACTTTTAGATAGAGGACATAATTTATACATTGAAAAACCTCTAGCATTAACTTCTGAGGAATGCATTGATATTAAAAAACATATTGAAGAACAAGTCGTTTTAGTTGGACATATTTTTTTATACAATGAAAGATTACACAAAATAAAAGAACTAATCGATAATAAAAAAATTGGTACAATAAAATATATTGAGTCAAACAGATTAAATTGGGGTAGATTTCAAACTAAGATTTCAACCTTATTAAGTCTTGCACCACACGATGTAAGTATTGTTCATTATCTATTAGGTTATGAACCATTCACTAATATACAATACAAAGGGATTAAATTTACTAACAAAATACAAAACGATATAGACACATATCATTTCAGATGCAAAAAAATTGATATTAAATTTAATTTAAGTTGGTATTATCCTGCAAAAATACGCACTATGGCAATTATAGGAACTAAAGGTATGATACATTGGGATGAAGAAAAACAAGAAGTAATCTTTTATGATAACTTATGGATCAATGATAGAATGAATTACGAAAGTACAAGCCATCCAAGTATCTATAATATAGAATGTAACCCACTAAGAAATCAAATTAAAGATTTTGTAAATTGTGTTGAGGATAGCACTAAACCATTTAGTGATGTTGATTGTGCTATTAATGTTGCTAAGAATTTAGATTTACTGAATCGATATACTTCTTAATACCTTCTTCTATATCTATAGTTGGATTATACCCTAACATATCTTTTGCTTTTGAACAATTTAATGTTCCTCTTTTTGGATAAATGTGATTATGTTCTCTAATTTTTATTTCACCTTTACCCATTCTTTGTACTACAATTTTTGCCGCTTCTTCTAACGATCTTGCACGACCTCTAGTCATATTAAAAACTTCATTTTGTATATTAGTAGTTAAACATAACTTAACACCTTCAACAAGATCATCGATATATGTAAAGTCTAATGTTCCATCACCTCTTACTTCTATAAGTTTATCATTCTTTATATTGTTTACCCATTTAGGAATAACTCTTGATAAGTGATCATTCGGACCATATACTGCACTTGGTCTAATTATGATCCAATTACTATGCATTTTTTTAACAATACCTTCACCAACATATTTTAATCGACTGTACAAATCTCTAGGAGTACATAACTGAGTTTCATCTACTGCTCCATTTGGCCAATCACCATACACCATGCTACTAGAAAAATATATAAATTTAGATCTACTAAAAATTTCTAGGCAATTCAATAATCCAGTTGTCATTGTTGTTACTGCTAATTTTGGATTTTTATCAACTGCCCGCAAATTTGCTTCAGCGGCCAAATGTATTACTACTTCAGGAGATCTGTAAGACCAATCTAATTTGTTTATATCTTTGCCGATGTTAATATCAACAATCTCTACTTTATGATTTTTTGATAACTGTTTTTCTAAATGTTTACCAATAAATCCAGTACCACCAGTAATTAAAATATTCATTAATATACCTTTACTTTATATTCTTTTTCCCAGTCTTCAGCATCTTTCTCATCATTAACCATTGGCTTACCTCTAATGTTTAATGACGTATTAAGTAACATAGAACATTCTGTAACTCGATACCATTCTTCTAATAATGCTCTGAAACCTGACGAATCATTTTTACTTACAGTTTGTACTCTTGACGATCCATCTACGTGTATAATTGCAGGAAATAAATGCGGTTTTTTACATTGTGCGGTAAATTGCATATAAGGTGATATTTCTACTCCTTTAGGCATATCAAAATAATCATGAACGTGTTCTTCTAATATTGCAGGAGCAAAAGGTCTAAACTTTTGACGTTTTTTAATTGTATTAACTCTATCTTTTATTCCTGGTCCTCGAGGATCTGCTAATAATGATCTATGCCCTAAAGCACGTGGGCCAAACTCTGCTCGTCCATTTGCAACCCCACAAATTTTACTTTTAGAAAGTTCATATACAATATCTTTAACTGGATAAGGCCGATCTATATTATATCCTAAAAAAGGTGTTTTCCATTCAACCCATTCATTTCTTTTTGCCAATGCGGCACCTAAAGAACTTCCTGAATCACCTGGTGAAGGCATAATCCAAATATTATCCCATAAATTTGAAATTGTACTATTAGCTTTACAATTTAAAGCAACCCCACCCATAAACACAAGATTTTTACTCTTTGTTTTACGTTGAGCACATCTCATGATATTAAAAAGTGCATCTTCTGTAAGTGCTTGAATACTAGCCGCAATATCATACATTGATTGTGCGGTATCTTGTTTTGGTTTAAAGTCTACACCTTTATGAACATTCATTTTGAGTTTAAATTCTCCATTACCCATCCACTCTACATACTTGTCTCTAATTTGCTCATAGTAAACTGGTTCACCATATCCTGCCATACCCATTGTAATATATTCTTCGTGCAATGGTTTTAATCCTATGTTTACTGTAAATGCTGTATATAATAATCCTAATGAATGTGGATATCTAGTACTGTGCAATTTGGTAATTTTTTGATCTTTGGCTTCCCATATAGTAATAGTGTCCCACTCACCGATAGCATCAATTACCACGATTACAGCATCTTTAAATGGACTCGTATAATACCCTGCACAAGCATGGCTATAATGATGATCAAACGTTGACAGAGGCGTATTTTTAAATGACAAACCATGCTTTTTAAGGTACTTCTTCGGAAAACTGTCTAAAGAAAATGCTTGTTTATATTCACCAGCATATACTTGTCGTCTTCTCTTTTTCCAATGGTTCTCATACCAAACTAACTCATCCGGACTACCATATTGCAAAGCATTTTTTACCAATTCAGGATTTAAATCTTGATCTAATTTAACTTTTGCTCCATAACGTTCACTATGCCCTGCAAACAATATTTGATCATCTTCAATCATTGCAATTGAGGCATCATGAAATAATGCACTTACACCCATTATCTTTTTAGACATAATTTAATTCTTTCATCTTATCTTTTAATAATACAGCCAAATGCTTATGACTTGCAACACCTAAATGACCATCTGGTAATTTATCTTCGGGATCGTTCATATATGCATATACTGTAAAATCATCTTCAGGCCAACCCATAAAACAACCAAAATCAAACTTATCTAATAATGGATATATCCTTTTATCTTGTAAATTTTCTTTATACAGTTCTTTAATACCAAAAGCATTTAAAAATATGTAATCTATTTTATTTTCTTTTAAAAATTTTTGTAATTCTATAACATCTTCCAAATATTGTATAAACAAATCAGCATCTGTATTAGCCAAATAAAACTCTTTTTGATAATCCTTATCACCTTGGTAAAATGGATCCAACGGAGAATTTAATCCTAATTCTTGTATTTGCACATAGGTAGTCTTACCATCAATATCATATGGACCTGTCCTGCCTTGCAAGATATATGGCACTTCTGTATCAACTGGTTCATTTGACCTTGCATATTCAACTCTAACTGCTGTACTCCAACAAATAATTACTTTTACTCTTGCACACTTTTCTATATCATTTATAAATTTTTTTGTACGTCTAACAATTCTTTTATTTGACCCACCTGCCCACGCATCATTAATAAATTTCCACTTTAAATTTTTTGCTAATACACCTGGCCATGTTTTATAAAGCCTATTTTCATCGAATTTTTTAAAATTTACTTTAGGATGTGCAAATTGATTACCTATTCCAGTCCCCCAAGTAAAACTATCACCATTTGCATATAAAATTGGTTTGTCCGATCCTTGATCGAAAAATTGTTTATAGTCGTTCACCATCAATGGTAAATGAAAGGATCTCGTTTCTTAAGTTCTTTTAAACGTTTACGATATGCTCGTTCTGATTTCCATTTATGCCATAAATTTTTTATCCAACGTATTATAAACATACTGTAATTATCCTAATCCTTCCCACCAATCATATAATCGTTTATCTTGTTCAAATATAGACTCAAGTGTAGTTTTTTTATAATCTCTTCGAATTTGACCAATGCGTTCTTGTTTTAATTTACCTTCTGCCCAACCTCGTTTATATTCATTAGGCCACATTTCTTCAAAATTTGGTCTGGTCTTAAGATTGTTTAATACATCTATAAGAGATTGTTGTTTACTATCTGCAAGTGGCACAATGTAATCTAATAATTCATCTACTATTTCATTTAATAACTTTCTAGGTAATGCAATAGGAGACAACACTATATCAGGCGTGAACGCAAAAGTAACCTTAGTCAGTAACTCTACGTTTAATTGTTTACTTAATCTAAACATATTTTTAATATCTAAAAGTCCAGGAGTAGTAATTGTTAAATCTAACCTCATTTGCCTACCATGAGTGGCTATTTTAATACCTTGTCTAAAATTATCTAACCATTGAGTATAATCTAATCCATCTCTAATCCATTCACCTATTATACCAGTACCATCAATTGACGCACATATCTGCCAATCTCTAAAATGAACTAACAAGTCTTTATACAAATCTATACCTTTATATTTGATTCTACTTAAATTTGTATTATAACGTACATAAACTTTATCAGCATCACCATTATCAACAATTTGTTTCATATATTTCCAATGCTGTTCATACATTAAAGGTTCGCCACCAACCCAATAAATTTCTTCTATCCTATGTTCATCTACTGCTTGAGCAAATTCTTTTTCAACTTGATCTTCTTGAAAGTTTTTAATTTTACTTCTAGTTGGTTCAGCCATCCACGGTTGAGTTTCTAGCGACCACATATTATTATTTCTTTGTTCACTTTCCCATTGAGAAGACAACATATCACCACACATTCTACATTTAAAATTGCATAAATTTGAAAACCTATAATCAAAACTTACAACTGGCATCTCTGTTGTGCCGTCTTCTCGCGTTTTAGACCAAACGTCATCTTCTTTATGTCCAAATAAATGATTAAAATAATCTCTATAAACATCTGTATTAAGTAACTTTTTATTACATACTTGACATTCAGGTAATTCTTCTCCAGCCATCATTCTACGTCTTACACTTTTCATATGATCGCTATTCCAGTGGTCTTGTAATGTTTTTGGATTATACTCTTTTTTACTTGAACCTGTGTCTATATACTGTTCAAAACTTTCTGCTTTTTCTGTAGATGCACAGCACATACGTCTTTCTGTTTGTGGCGACAAATACGTATGCGTCCATGGAGCCATACACAAAGTACGATTTCCATCTTTTCGTTTAAAAGCCTTCATCAAGCAACATCTGATTTAACTCTGGAAACGTTTTTGCAAAATTTTGGTTCCTATATAAATCAGTCCTATCTATTTCTTTTCGAAAATTTTTAAAACCACGCATATCCATTACATCATATTGGTCAATTCTATTCACAGCATTTTTTAATTCATCATGCATTTTTTGTGGTAGATTATTGTTTAATACCTTTACTTTAATTTTTTCTTTAACTTCTTTTGGCAATGCAGTAATACTCATATGCTTTGGCTCATGCAACATATTAAAATACCAAGAATTAAAATTTTTAGTTAATATCCATTGAGCCATGCATACTAAATTTGAAACATTTAAAATACTTATGGTACAACATACCTGCGTTGTTATAGTTGAAACTTCTTGTTTAATTTTATCCCACCTATCTATATTTTCATTTACTTCATCCCATTTTGCAGGATAACGTTGATATTCAAATTTTTCTTCTACATCATCGACACTGAACGCAACATTAATTGACTTAAAATGAGGAAATAATTCCTGTATCTCTTTTTCTGGGTAATGTGTGCCATTTGTATTATAATGTATCATTTGATTTTTACTATATCCTAACTCAACACTTTTACGCAATACGTCAAAATGTTCTTGTATCATCATAGGTTCACCACCGGTAAACTCAAAATACTTTACACCTGGTAAGTAACTTTCTATTTCGTTCCAAAACACTTCAGTCTTTCTTGGCCATTGTCCCATTTGTAAATGTCTATAATGTATTGAATTGCGTTGATCTTCTTTGCTTACACCTTCTTTTTTAAGATAATCTAATTGTTCTGATGCCCATTTAGAAGATGACCAACTGCCACAAATTCTACACTTTAGATTACAAATATTTCCTAATTTCAAATCTAAAAATTGTATAGTTTTTGGATCTATATTACTGTAGTCAATTTCATCAAACACTTCTTTATGTTCAAGATGATGTGATGCTAAAATTCTTTTACTTAACCCACCTGCTTCTTCTACACTCCAACATTTATTACAAGTACTAGGTTTCTTACCATCTAAAAAATTTTGTCTTAAATTTTTCATATAATCACTTTCAAATATTTCTTGTAAAGTATAATCTTTTAAATTATATGGATGACCATTTGTCTGTGTTATTAGTGTGTTTGATAAGCAACATACTCTAGCTTCGCCATTGGGTGTTGTTTCTACTGATGCCCAAGGCAATGAACAAATAGTTTGTGGAGGTCTAAATGACCTTTTCTTAAGATCCATTTAGTATAGGTCCTAATTCAGGAAATACGTCAACTGTTTTTTCTTTTCGTATGTCATCTAATTGATTTATTTTTTTAACAAACATAGGCAAAAATTGTTTTTTATCCCCACCATTCATAAATTTAATTGCAGATTCAAAACCATGTACTGCTCTTGTTAGTGGATCTCTAGGTCGCAACCATTCTATATGTTTTGTATATTTTTCTTCAATTTGCTTTTTCATGTCTGAAGGCAATAAATCAATTCTATACCACATTGGATCTTGTAAAATATTAATATTAAGATCTGCTGGTTTTAAAAATTTCTTCATTACCCATTCCCTATGAAAATCTGGCAAATGGAATACATTGAATAAACTTAACGTTGGAGAAATATAAAAATCAACATGAGGTGCTATTTCTAACATACGTTCTCTATTAGATTCTGCTTGTGACCATTCTGTTCCTTTACGCATCAACTCTGCTCTTGACCCCATAGCATCTAATGAAGCACCTACACTTACATTTTTAAAATGACTCCACATTTCTATTGCATCTAATTTTTTAAAAGCAGTTCTACTAAAATTTGTGTTATAAATTAATCTTACATTAGTCTTATTACGTTTAATAAGTTCTTCTAGAATAATATAATGTTCTTCCATAATTAATGGTTCGCCACCTGCAAAATAAACTTGCTCTAAATATGGAATGTGTTCCAATAATTGTTCCATGGCATCAGTTTTTGTTTTTCCTGCATAAACAACTTTTGGCCGATCTGGTTTACCGTGTATCTTTACATGATCTTCATACCAATTTGAACTAAAAGGAATACCACAACTTCTACAACTAAAATTACATAAATTTGAAAAACGTATATCCCAATACGTCATTTCAAAACGTTCAAAAGTACCATCATCTTTTGTTTCATGTATTTTTTTAATGTTATGACCAAAATGTTGATTAGCAGATTGTCTTTGAGAATAAAAACCTGATGCTTCTTGTTCATAACATTTTGTACATTCTTTTAAAGGCTTATTCTTTAACATTGCTGTTCTCATGCTACGCATAGTTTCATTATTCCAAATTTCTTTCATAGAATTTTTTCGTAATGTTCCAACTGGATATTCATACTTTGCTAAACAACAAGGATATGTTCTGCCATCTGGGTATGCGTGTAAATGTACCCATGGATACATACAAAAATTTTCAGACTCCATTAACAAAAACTTTTCTTGTTCTGTTAATTCGTCTAAACTAATTTTTATTGGTTCTTTTGAACTATACACTTTTGACTTGTTTAATTTCATAATGTCCTATACCAATCTACTAAATTTCTTGGCCAAGTACTTTCAAAAGATTTTCCTCTTCTTGTATCATACTGGTTCCAGAAATTTTTAAAATCATGTTTTAATTTTACTTCTTCAAATGCTTCTCTATGTGGTGTTTTTACAACATCTAAATAATCTATAAGACGTTGAGTTTGATTAATTTCCATTTGATGCAATAATTCATTATCTTTATTTCTATCTAGCCATTTTTGCAATTCTTCTTTTCTTTCTGTACGAATATCTTCAGGTAATACTAATGGAGATTGAAAACTTGGAAAACGTAATATATTTAATGTAAATGTAGGATAGTCTTTGCCATACTTAAATTTATAATCTAACATTAAATCTAAAAAATCAGTTAAACTAAACAAACATAAACTGTTTATAGTACACATCATATGAAAACCTTCAACATTACCTTCGGTGCATACCCTATCGATATTATTACACCAATTAATCCATTCCATGCCATCTCTAATATATTCTGAATGTGTTCCTATAGATTCATTTGAAGTATAAAGATGAAAATGTTTTACATAATGTGATTTTTCAATCAACTTATCCATTAAGTCATCTTTAGGACATAGATTACTATTAATTGCTAAACGTGTTTCAGATTTACCATGATTATCCTTAAACCAATCAAACAATTTCCACATATCAGCACTCATCATTGGTTCACCACCAGTTACTCGCAATTCTTGTAAAGTTTTATGTAAATCAGATTCCCACCATTTCCAAAATGCTTCAATGTATGGATTGTATTCTTGATATCCAAACAACTGACTTTCTTTATGTTCATGAGTAAAATGATTTCTACCATCTGATATTAAGTTTTCATATCCACCATTTTGTTTTAAGTCTTTAACCCAAGTAGTTGAAAATGCAGGATTACAATACGAACAAGCAAAATTACAAGTCCTGTCAAAAGATATTTCTAATGTTTGCAAATTAATATCTTCAGTATGTGGCGTATCAAATGCTGTTTGAATGTCTTTATCATCATATATTACTGTTTTATAAATTCTATCACTAATATTATCTCTATGAATGTCTTCTATTTTCCAACAATATTCACATCCTGCAGGTCGTTCACCACATTGCATTTCTCTACGTTGCTCTTTTTTCTCAGGTGTATTATGAATTAACTTATAGTTCTTTTTAACTTCTTCTATATCTATTTTATGTGGTAATGGATGATGACATGATGTAGTCATACCTGAACCTAACCAAATTGTAGCATTATACCATTTGGCGGCACAAAAACTTTTACTTTTTGTATCTATGACTCTTGCTTTATACTGATGGTCTGTTTCCATTAACTAGTCTAGGCATGGTGTTTTATATCTATTCCTTCATTAAACATATTATAATCATATTGTATAACATCTTCACTTATTTGTATAGAATCTATCTCACAATAGCAAGAAACTAATTTTATTATTTCTGTTCTATTATTAGTATTAAATGATTTATCAAAATTTACTTGTCCTACAACTGGCTTTCCTAACATTACATTAGCTTCATCTAAATCTTGTAAACCTCTAGTTGTTAAAAAGTCTTTATATCTTCTTCTAGTATCATCAACATCATTTTGATCAGTATCTGTACCAAAATGGATTTGAAAATCAGCAACATTAAAAGTTGGTGGAACCAACTGTTTATTTAATATATGGGTATCTAGATCATTAAAGGCATCCCAATATGTTTTACCTACAGATGGATCACCAACATACACACGACCAAATCTATACCAATCATCGAAACTTTCATAATCACGTTCGTCATAAGGAATAAGATCACTCTTATAAAAATGAACATGAATCTCAGGAGAATATCCATAAGCACCATAAAGTTCTTCTTCATAAAGTGCATGGGCATAATGAGTAGTTTCATGTGCAATATGATTAATTTTTGATATATGCCAACGTATTTCTGGTGTTGCTATTTTAAAATAAGGAGAAACTTTTTCTAAATTATCAGCAGTTTTTGCTCCTT
>Ga0187833_10003155_pt1 | contig 16983 bp, 16 predicted proteins | sample ETNtaG_37_FD_167968 | JGI IMG/M metagenome (GOLD analysis project Ga0187833, IMG submission 167968) | Marine microbial and viral communities from oxygen minimum zone, Eastern Pacific Ocean - ETNP2014_SV_400_PacBio MetaG (Illumina Assembly) | ecosystem: Environmental > Aquatic > Marine > Hypoxic...
CATTCAAAACTACTGTCAACGCCTATTTTCTCTTTAAATTGAATATAGCCATATCCTGTGGCAGGCACATTGGGAACCATCCCTAATAACACAAGACTATCAAACTGACTAGCCATCTCCCTCCCTTGACGAATACAATTCTGGAAATATTCATGATCATAGATTATGTGATCAGAAGGGAATACTCCCATGACAGCATTATGATCCATGTCATATATTTTCCTTGCTGCAAGCGTGATACATGGCGCAGTATTTCTACCAACAGGCTCAGCTATAATGTTGTCATGTGGGAAGGTTTTAAGCAGTTCTTTAACACTTTTTTCTATCTTTTGAGTAATGACGAGAAATGTATTTTCAGGAGAAGTTATCTTTAACAGTCTTTCAATCGTTAGCTCTAAAAGAGTCTTTCCTTCAAAGGCTTTCATTAGAGCTTTAGGGATTTCAGGAGTACTTAATGGCCAAAGCCTGTCACCTTCTCCTCCTGCCATAATAATACTATACACGCTGCAAAATCTCCACAATTGAAGACAATTCTTGTATTACATAATCTCCAAATTCATCTTTCAATTCATTCTCTTCTTTATTATTAACAACACCTACGCACATTATGCCCAGTCTGCCTACTAGCCGCATATCTGCACTTTCATCCCCTACGAACATAATCTGGGTTGTCTTAAGTCCATATTTTTCCTTAATATAGTTTATGTGAGCTATACCTTTTCTAAAATCCCCGGCAGACCCAAGTATTTCCTTGAAATATTTCTCCAGGTCTAATAGCATTGCAAGTTTCTCAATCTCATCTTTATTGGCAGAACTGGAAATAAACATCATAAATCCATGCTCTTTGATCCTTACCAGTACCTTTCTTTTATTATTGTCAAACACCCTGTTTGTTTTATAGGATTCAACATTCCTCGAAGTGAATTCCGAACTTAACCTGTTAAACTCAAATTTAGACAACCCCCTCCCAATATTCTCCTTTGCGATTAGATCAAACAAATCTCTACGGGGTACTCCAGAGTATTTTCTATAACTTTCAGCAATACTTCCAGCATCAACATCGTACAGTTTCGAAAAAATTGTTGATGCATTGCATATCTTTATCGGCATTGTATCCACAATCGTTCCATCCCAGTCAAACACGACAGCTTTAATTCTTTCCACTTAATCCTCCGTAAACAATGCCTTTTACTCTTTCAATCTCTTCACGTGGAAATATATGCCATCCATCAAAAAAATAAGCGGGCTTGTTCATGATTTCAGCTAAACCAAGAATATCAATACTTCTGTAGGAACTATGATTGTTTAAAAACACAGCACAATCCGCTTCCTTAAAACCTTCTCTTAAGCCACACCCTGTTATTCCTAATTTTTCTATTTCGCTTCTTTTAACAATAGGATCATAACCAAATAACTGCCAACCAGTATTATTCTTTAATAGATTAAAAACATCAATGCTTGTAGAAGCTCGCATGTCGGAAGTCTCTGGGTCACCTTTAAAAGCAAAGCCAATAAGGAATATTTTTATACCAGCGTTTTTCTTATAATTATTTATAAAAGATTCAATTTTATTTACAACAAACATAGGCATATATTCGTTGATTTTTCGACCAAGCAATGATAGACCTGCCTTGAATTTCTCATGCTTTAAAGAGTTTATAAAAATATAAGGATCCTTTTTTAAGCAAACTCCACCTACGCCAGGGCTTGGCACAGGAATATGGTTTCTCGGGTATCCCTCATTAGCTGCTTCTATGATGTTAACAACATCCAGATTCCATTGATCACCGATAATCGCTAATTCATTTGAAAAAGCAAAAGAAAGGTCTCTAAAAGCGTTATTAATCAATTTTACCATTTCAGCAGCTTCTAATGATAAAAGTCTGACAATTGTTTTATTAAGATTAGAAAATAATTCTGAAGCGAGATTAAGACTCCTGACATTAAGGCCCCCTATCACTTGAGGTAAAGATCGTAATTCAACTAATGCATTTCCTTCCGTAGTTCTTTCCGGTGCAAAGGAAAGAAAAAAATCTTCCCCCCCACTTAAGCCGGATTCTTTCTCGAGGATTGGAAGAACAATGTTTTGACAGGTTCCAACAGGCACGGTCGATCTCAAAATAATCAAATCTCTTTTTTTCAGTATTTTACCAATAAGTTTAGATGCATTTTTAATAAATTCAAGACTGGGTTTATTGTTTCTCTTAATAGGGGTACCAACGCATAATATATATACATTTGCTAATCCCTTTTGCAGGGTTGACACAGTCCTGAAATTCTTTTTATTAACATGGAATTTTAAAAGAGATGAAAGGCCTTTCTCATAAAAAGGAGGCTCACACTTTTTTATGCTTTTCATAATATCTTCATTAATATCAAAACCTATTACTTTAAAACCAACATCAGCCAATACAACAGATAGTGTAAGCCCAACATACCCAAGTCCCACAACAAGCACATCTTTATTTTTTATATCAGAGGCTTTCCACAAATCAAAGAAGTTGATAACATCATCAACCCTTCCTTCGTTATCTACAACAATTACTTTATCAACCTTTTCATCTTTCAGTCTAAGAGATGCTTTTGTCTTTTTTCTTGCGAGTTCAATCATTTCGGATTCGGAAAGCCCCTTGGGAACCGTTATTGGATCTCTAACCATTATTTCTTCAATTCGGGTTTCCATATCTATCTTATTTACCAGTGCTCTCCTTATGTCACCATCAGTCACTATACCGATTAAAGTATTATCATTATCCGTTACAAGAGCGATACCTGATGGAACTCCTTTTGGAGCAGCATCATTGATTAAAATCATAGTTTCTCTAATATTAGAATTTATAGAAGCAGTTATTTGGCTAATCTTTTTATTCATTCGTCCATATCCTAATAATCAATTACATTCTATTTTATCGCTAAAAATCCTTCAAATGGCACATACTTCATTATTGTCATAATGTCAACAAAACCTGCACGTTTAAGTAAATCCAAGTTCCCTTGTGTAGAAAAAGGCTCCAAAACACCTTTAAGACTTCTATCTTTTGCAATAATCTCCTCAGGACTATACCCGGCTTCTAATTTGTAATCTCTGTAAATAGCAGTAATTATGTCCTGAAAACGGGCATCTGGCGCTCTCACCTTTTCAAACAGGAGGAATCCGCCACCCCAGTTCAAAGCATTAAATATACGATTAAAAATAATCTGTCTATTTTTCGGTTTGATAAACTGTATCGTATAATAAGCAATAATAAGGTCAGTCTCACTGAACTCAACATCTAATAAATCTGATTTAATAACACTAACATTTTTGAGCTCCTTATTTTTTTGTTTTGCCTCCTCAATCATTCCGTCTTCTTTATCAACGGCAATAATCTTTATATTCTTATTCTTATTTTTATTCGCGAGAATTTGAGCAATTTCCCCTGTTGAACAACCCAGGTCATAACAAACGGAGTTATTTTGCAGGAAAAAGTCCGATACCTTAGCAATAAGTTCATGCCCCTCATGGTAAAAAGGAACCGACTTAGAGACATGAGAATCAAATGTTTTACTTACATTCCCACCAAAGGACCAATTGGCATTTTCAACTTCTATTGAATCGCCTACATTATGTTTTTTCCCATCCATAAATTATTGCCTCCCATTTAAAATACTCATCAAACTCCATTATATCATTCACTTTGTGTCGGCATAAAAAGATTATCCTTCTTCTGCCTGTTTAAAATCAAATACTACTACTCTATCAATTATAAATTCACCAGCCCCCTTTTCTTGTATCCAAGAGGCAGTAATGATTGTTTGGTGTTCGCTGCTTCTAAAATGCCAATTCATACAAAATATCATAATTAATATTTCCCAATGAAGCTTTTATCGCATCTAGAACCTCGCCCTCATCGTATTCTATTCTCCCTGAATTATCAAGTTCACTCATTACTACCGAACATCTCTTTTTGAGAAGTTCAAAAGCCTTTGAATACCAATAATTACCTTTTATATCTATAAGAACTACTGGTTTTTTTGTAAGCAAAGAAAATCCTAATGTAGTACTCCAATTATTACAAAACAAAAGACAATCTGCCATATCGTACACATCCTCGAATCTCTCTTTTATAACCTCATCAGCATATTCATCAAAAATCCCTTCAACCGCATTAATTCCATCAGGATGTGGTTTGTAAATCATGTAATATCCTTTAGACTTTAATAATTTAAAAAGTCTTATTTCAAGATCAAGCTGCGCAAAAGCATAAGCTCCGGGTGTAGATGTGTAATATCCTTTTACCATTGGGAAGCCTATAAGCATAATTTTATTTATTTTGTTTACAACCTTCTCTTTCTGCATTTTACCAAACAATCGCTTATAACCATTTTGCTTTAAAGGATATATATGGCTAGCTTTTAATCCTTGCGAAAAATCATTTATCCCTTTTTCCAATATCTCTTTTTGGCCAGAGGAATAAGCAACAAATTTATTAACTAACAGCAAATGATTTATAACTGTAGCAGGAGTATAACCGAAAAAATAACTATTGGCATGAGTGAATCCTATTACTTCACCACCTGCGATCCTCCATGATGCAGCGAATAATTTATGAATGTCAAATCCAGTACCTGTAATCATTAATTGCTTAGGTTTATGTTTTTCTAAAGCTTTCACATTATTTAAAAGAAATATCTGACTATATTTAAAACACTCTTCTATTTCCTTTTTTAATATCTCAAAATGACTTTTACCAATAATTGGATAACGCCTCTTAACCAAAGTCAAGAAATCATATGCAAATGTATATATCTTTACACAGAATTGATCATCAGTATTATTGTATGCATTCTTGGCAAACAATAAAGAGTGTAAATGCACAGGACAAATATTATTCTCTCTGCAATACGATATTACTTCTTGTTGAGATCTATAGCCAACAAAGAATGTAGGGCTTACTATACTTTTAGATATAGATTTATTGTTTATAAAATATGGAGGCATCAAATTATATTTCAATGTCCTAATATAATTTTTACTTTTCTCAACAATTGTTAACTTGCTCATGGTGCTTCTCGTTGACTTTAGTCTAGACAAACAATTAGAATCACTCTCGCAAATATTCCGAGAAATTCTTTTTCTATCTCTCCCAACAATATATTCATAACCATCCTCTATCAATCGTTCTGCTTGCAAGCTTTCTAAAATAAAATGTGCAACTACATTAATTATTCGAATATTTGAAATTATGCACCAATAAGTAATATCATCATTATATTGCTTGAGTGTATGAAAATAATATGAATAAATACTCTTATAAATAGACAAAAATTCATTTCCATTAACTGGGATATAGTAATTATTCATCCATTTTTCTACACCTATTTTTTTTACACCATAAACATCGATAGGATAGACTTTTTCATTCATTTGTTTTTTCTCTGACTATATGCTCTATATTTATTATATATGAACATTTTCAAGAGGACAGGATTTCCTTTTTTACTGCTTCCGAAGCTTTTACATCCTTAGTTAGAGTTCTCCCAATAACATAATCAATTTCTGATGGTAATAGGCCATTTTCCGGCCGAGTAATTTTCAAGGCACTTCTATTTACCATCTCTCCTTTGCTCATATTTCGTGAGAAGTGCAACGATCGTCTCATTTCAAATATTGCTTCTTGGTTAGATGCAAAATCAACATAAACTGCTTTTTCTGTATCCCTTACAGCCTGACACATCATCCTAAAAACATCAGGAAGCACGGCTACATCATGGTCCATACCTATCCCTTTCTTATCCATAGAAATATGTTTTTCTATAATCTGTGCGCCAAGTGCCACTGCAGCTACTGCTAAATGGCAACCGTGGGAGTGATCGGAAAAACCGATTGGACAATGTAATATTTCATTCAAAACAAATATGTTTTTCAAACGTGCTTCAGCAGGCCCCATAGGATACCTACTCACACAATGGAGAAAAGAGTATTTCTTAAAACCTTTTTCCTCAAGATAAACAGAAAGATCAACTATCTCTTGCAATGAAGCAAGTCCAGTAGAAATTATTATAGGTTTATTTATCTCAACAAGTCTATCAATCAATGGAATGTGAGTTATATTACAAGAAGCAACTTTATATTGTGATACGCTATACTCCTCCATCCACTGCAATGTAGTAAAACTTGTAGCGGTAGATAGAAACTCAACACCATGCTTAACGCACTGTTCAATCAATAGAGGATACCAGGACTTTGGGACTTCAAGCCGTTTGAGCTTTCCGAAATTAGGATCGTCAACAGCCATTAAGTCATCAGCAATAAAGCCCTGAAACTTAACTACATCCGCACCACACTCAGCAGCAACTGCAATTAGTTCAAGCGCTGTTTCCAACTTACCATTATGATTGGAACCGACTTCTGCTATAATTTTAACTTTTTCTTTCATATTACCAACTTATCCTATCTTTTTAAAATAGGAATGAGAATGCTCTAACAAATATTACTATAGTAACTAAACAACTTAAATAATTTTTCAGTATAGGCCTGATAACGACTGCTATGAAATCTGCAGTAGTACATACTTCAAGTTCTTTTTGCTTATACCAAGTGTCATTTTAGAATACTAATTATTAACTATAATATTCTTGCAGGTGTTCCAACTAATGTTTTATATGGCTGATCACATTTAGTGTCAATAACAACACTATTTGCACCGATTGTTGTATAATCCGGCAGATATGATGATCCTAAAACCATACTACCAGAGTAAAACGTTACAAACGCACCTATTGAAGGTATTTGTCCACTATAATTGGAACCTATGGTAACACCTTGATATATTGTACAAAAAGCGCCAAGATTAGCATTAGGGTGAATAACTATTCCTCCATAATGCACAAAAAACAAACCTGGCCCAGCTTCAACAGTGTCAGGAATATGTATTGAGAAAAAAGCTGTTAATAAAGAATGTATTAAGCGAATTGGATAAGATAATGGATAAAGTAAACTCTTTTTTCTCAGAAACCTTGATATTCTATAAGTTACATTTACCAAAACTTGAGGTTTAAGCAAAAATGTTTCAAACCATCCTGTATTTTTTTGTATCAATAAGTCAATTGCAAGTTTATCAAGTTCATTTTGATTTTGGTCATAATTTAATAAGTCCAATATATAGTAATAAGTACCACCATATTGATTGTCCTTTAGATATTTAAAAACCTCTTTATAAGCAGAAACACAGATGATAACACAATCAAATTCTTCTTCCAAAAACTTTGAGGGAGATATGACGGAATAACCTAAAAAGCCCAAACCCCTATACTTTTTATTATCCACAACAACTCTAATATTTTCAGTATTAGTTAACCACTGAGTCAGAGCCTTCTTTCCAAAACCACCAGCACCCCAAATAGCAATAGCTTTATAATTTTTTAGTTTAAATCGTATATCGTTTCTAATTTTATTAAACAAAAGATGCATCTTATGTCAGCTAAAATTTACCAGTCGACAAAGTATCCTTCTGAGGATTTAAACCATTTTTCGAAAACCAGCTCACTATTGCATACCTCTTTGCTAATACTTACATCATTAAAGGAAGGTATATAAAAATAACCATCATTGTTCCTTTTCGCAATATCTCCACATCCGGTAATATTTACCTGAATCACCTCTTCATCTTTTATCCTTCCATCTTTTTTAACCTTTATTAAGCCAGCTACAGTCGCTGCAGCAGGCAATAATAATTGCTTTTTTTCAAGTTTCCAAAATTCATATTGCATTCTATAAATCTCTTCATTAGTAACACCGTAAGCATAAAAAGTATTTCCTTTATTCATTTCATGATAAATACCACCAGGATAGTTATAAGCCGGGTCTCCACTAGTTAACATAGGAGCACATGCTGTATCTATTTTATGCAAATATTTTCCAACTTGTACATTTGTTTCTTCCTTTATAGATTCTACCAGTGGAACATACGGATAGTTTTGTATGATATGGAATGAAATTTGTTCGAGAGAATTCTCTTTTAATAGCCTGTAGGCACGCAATGCAGACAAAGGTCCGGAACCTGATCCCACAGCTTGGACAAAATGGTTAGGAAATATACCTGTTTGATCAAAAAAACTAAGTGCACATATTCCTAACGCACATGTACGCCCAATATTAAAATAACCACCTTCACTTAATACCTCATCATCCAGATGTGCACCCAATAAATTAGCTAATTTAGCAGTATCATTAAAATTTCCTGGTTGATTAACAAAAAAAATCTTTACATATTTTGTGACATTATCGAATAAACCGTTTTCATGGGGCAACCATAAATATTGGCGTGAATTATTAGGTACTATTATAATTACCGGATAATGAATTTTGGCGGCATAATACGCTATAGCACGCGCTGTATTTCCGGCACTCGATAAAAGTAAAGGTCTACTAATATCGTAACTCTTTAAACGGTTTAAAACACCAAACGCTTCAAAGTCTTTAAAAGAACACGTAGGTGATGCTATCCCTAAATCTTCATTATAGCCTGTATAGGTAAAATAGAGGTTATTAAATCCATATTTAGAAGCAAAACTCTTACTTTTTTGTGTTGTAATATAGACTATTTCATCATTTATTTCTCCTGTAAAGGGTAGGAAATTTCTATATCGTGCCAAGTTAGAATATTTATAGTCAATTTCAGGTTGATATCTTGGGCGAAACTCCAGGATAGACTTTATTTCTTTATTTTGGCATATTGTACAAGTAATACGATATCCATCATCAATGTAACTATTACCACAACTAGAGCAATACAAATCATATTCATTCTCTTTAAGCATGCTTGGGTTTGGCCTCATTATAAAAACCTATAATACACTAAAGACTTCTTACAATGTTGCAACATCTGAGAAATCTACTATAATTTCATCTGTATATTTCAGGCAAAAAGCACCTTCCTTTATCTGAAAGTCATCAATAGGTTGGACATCCTTACCAATTGCCATACTTATTATCATCTCAGGAATATTTATTCCACAATGAATCAGATTCATATCTTGTGCTGCGTGCCTTCCTCCATTTATCTCTATTAAATAAATACCTCCTTTCTTATCCATCAGAAATTCAACATTACTCGTACCAGGAAAAAGTTCCATCATCTTAGTTGCGTCAATTGCCGCCTGCTCCATTTCTTTATTTCTTCTAATTAGCCCAGCTGTTGTATTTGGACGGATTGCAGGAGGGTCCATTTTTTCTCGACATATAGAATATATACATTTTCCTTCCTTATCAAACATTAAAGATATATTAAATTCACGGCCACCTATATATTGTTGAATAAGAAAGTCCTTTTTTGTTTTATCAAGTTTTTTTACATAAAATCGAAGTTCTTCGTAGTTATCAATAATGTAAGCAAACCGATTACCTCTTGATCTTGATAATTTGATAACTACTTTACCATCTAATTGGTCAAATATTTTCCTCATATCCAGGCCAGGGTTATAAACGAAAGTTTTGGGCATCTTAAACTTTTCCTGTAAAATTGTATATGTTATACCCTTGTCATATGAGTTTTCTAATGCATGAACTGGGGGTAAAACAATATAACACCCACTTTCTTTTAGCCTCTCTCTATTTTTGGAAAACAGAGACAATTCTTCGTCAACTGCCGATATAAGAATATCAACATTTTCATTTTCTATAATTCTAAGTATTTGATTAAAATACTTTGGTGAATTATTTGGTAACACATGATAGGCAACATCAACCCATTCTTTTTTATATAAATTACCTGCATACTTATTTAAATCAACAGCTACAACTTTAATCTTATATACTTTTGAATCTCTTAACGCCTTATAAAAAAGAGGGTATCCAGGCCCTCCGCCTCCTGTTATTAATACTGTAATTTTACAACTTGAATTCTGCGCCATAATAATATGGGCCCACGCGTGGCAAAAATACCCAGCCAGATAACGGAATTATGCTATTGCTGCATTAATTTGTGGACAATAATGTTAACCTACTTTTTAATTAAACGCTCTAAGTTTAATTTTTATGCCATTAACATTTGCATCAAGTACTAAAAATATATTAATTTATTGACAACTCTCATTGTTCCCTTTCCATCAACAAGCCTTTTTACTTTTAATGAGAGTTGCTTTACAAGTTCTTTATTTTTTAGCAAAAACAACAATTTCTCATATATGTCATTCTCTACGATACTCCTGTGCCATCCGACATAAACAACATACCCCCCTTTTGATAATTCCTCAGCTATAGTTAACTGATTCTCTGCAGAGGTTAACATTATAGTTGGTAAGCCAACACAGCAACGTTCCCACGTTGTAGTCCCTCCGCTTCCAACTGCCAAATCACTGGCAGCCATCAGTTCCGCCATATTTTCCACATTATAATGAATTGATGTATTGGGTATTTTATTGGCAAGCCTTTCGATATCTTTATGATATTGATTTAATGATCCAATTACAATATCTATAGATATTTCAGGGAAATTGATTCTTTTTATGGCATTAAGAGCCAGACAAGTTAAATTCTTACTATCAGATCCTCCCATGAAAATAAATATTCTTTTAATGTCACCTTCTCGATCTCTTAAACTTTCTCTTACTTTGCAAAACTGAGGTCTAATTATTGCAAACTCAGTACCTAATAATTTAATACAATCACTCGGCACTATATTGTCATAACGAAGTTTGTTCGTGTTATGTTGTTGGTCAAGTAAAACATCGGCATCATGTTTTCTGTTTGCCAGATCATCTATTACCATAATATTACGAACATAATCTCGCTGGAAAGATTCCCATGAAATACCAATATCATAGTGATCAACGATCAACCAATCTATTACACCGGGAATTCTTTGTAAAAATGTACCGGTCATTTCTTTATCAATTCCAATGTTTATTCCCTTTGGCAAAGAAAAGACCTTATAACCTCTCTTTTCTATTAATTCTATTAAATCCTCTTTTTCTTTTCTGCAAACAAAGTATATTCTATCACCTCTACGATTTAACTCATCTGCAAGAGCTAAGCACCTTATAATATGGCCTGTACCAATATAGGTTGATGCATCAGCACGAAAACAGAAATTCATCTTTATCTATTTAGCAAATCCAATCAATTCTAGTTTATACAGCTACCACAAATCAAACTTATTGCTTACCTATAGCATCTTGAAGTCTCAATTCGTTTAAGATTGAGTTTCTAAATGTCTTCATATATAGGTCAAAATCCTCTCTATCTAGCCATGGAAAAGGCTCGACTTCTTCATGAGAAATATTATATTTGTTTCGTAGCGCCCATTCTTCCAGTGTCTTTGGCGGCTTCCATCCTAGCCTTATTATTTCATGATATGATGGAGCTCCTGGTAATGGCATGTAAAAAGGGTTAAGAATTCTAATTTTAGAATTGCTATCTAATATTCGATGTATTAAATCAATAGTCTGTTTTAAATCATCGACCGTTTCATTTGGAAGACCGCACATAAAAGCTGCGGTCAACTCTATATCATACTTTCCTGTTATTTTAGCCAAATGCAGCACATCTTCAATTGCAACGTCTTTCTTTATTTTTTTGAGCATTTTGGGAGAACCTGTCTCTACTCCAACATTGACAGCAACAAGGCCTGCTTCCTTTAATCTTTCAATTTCTTCATCACTCCACTTTCTTAGTGTATTAGGTCGCATGCTACCTTTAAAATCAAAAAATACTTCTTTTTCCTTTAATTTGTCAAATAATTGTAACACACGCTTCTTTTGAGCAAAAAAGAGGCCGTCAGAAAAAATTATTTTTTGAAATTTGTTTTCATTTATTAAAAACTGAATTTCATTTATTACCGTATCTATTTCTCTATTTATATATGCTATTTGAGCTACAGTACAAAAGGAACAACTAAAAGGGCAGCCTCTAGCTGTAATCATACCTGCTATATTGTTTTTACTTCGATAAGATTCTATATTAATTAGATGGTATGCCGGCAACTTATCTAATCCTGCAAAGGATTCCTTTTCAATTACGTAAGAATGATTTCCATTTTTATGCAAGATTGCTTTATTATTTAAAACATCAACCTCACCGTTTTTTATATGTTGAGAAAGTTCTATAATCTTCAATTCACCAATTCCTGCAACTACATAATCTACAAGAGGATGCTTTATTGTCTGTTCTGGCAAGAATGTAGGATGCCATCCTCCCCACACAATAGGTACGTCATGGCGCATTTCCTTGATTACCCCAGAAGTCTTTAAAGCAGACAGTATTTGTGGACCCGTTATTACAGTCAAGCCTACCCATAACACCTCATCAATTACATTTATCAATCTTTGTTCCCAGTTCGGTTCCACTCTCTGATCAATTATCATAACATCTAATCCATGATTTTCTGCATAACTTGCCAGATATAATGATTCGTAAGGTGGATAAGGAATACTACCACCTACAAATCCCGGATGTATAAAAACTATGAGATTCTTTTCATTCTTACTCATATTTATAAATAAACAATTTTAATGGTATGCCAAAGCAGAGTCTTAAGTTGATATTCGTGATCAAGGAAATAAACTGTAGCTACAGTTTATAGTTTTATCTTTCTCCTCAACCATGATGGATGCAGAAGGTGGAAGGCAAGCAGCATTTGCAGTGCCCGGATATCTTGAGATGTACTTCCATCCGTTGTTGAATGAGTCGGAAATAACCAGGTAATGAGAACCGCCTACTAACCAGGCAGATTCAAGAACGCAAACTTTTTTCACATCCAATTAAATAAGAAAATAAATAAAGTCCTTGCTATGTTCCTGGAACAATCACAATTTCATCTTTAAAGCAGCAATGATCTTAGTAATTTCTATCAAACTCTTCTTTCAATTCTTCTAGACCATAGACCCCTAAATAATGAGTTCTGTCTTTAACCAATGCATTTTTTGCACTTAATAAAATGAGTATATCCTTTACTCGACACCATAACATCCTCCCCATTCTTTCACATTTCATTGCTATTTTTGTAACTTCCATAGAGTCAGAATCTTTTATTTTATTCTAAAGCATTAACCATTTACTTGTTACGTTTATTCAAGCGAAAAATATATGTCACATGGCTTTTTTCATAGCCAGCCTTTTTAAAGGCTTTAATTGAAGACGTATTTTTTGAAATAATTTTAGCAAAAATTATCTTGGTTTCAGGTCTGTTTTCCTTTAACCAGGTATTCCCTTTTATTAAAATATCTGTTCCAATTCCTTTACCATGCAAATCGGGCTTTACATAAACAGATACTTCTGCCTTATCGCCGTTAATATCGTATCTTAATGACCCAACAGGAGAGTCTTTATCCATACCTATCAATAATTCAATACTTTTAGAGCTCATAGCATTTGCAAACCATTGTTCATGATCTTTAAATGAAATGGGATAGGAATTAAAAAAATTCTTTCTGATATCTGGATGATTCCTCCACTCATAAACCCACTTGAGATCTTCTTTAACAGCTAATCGCAATATAATATTATTACCTATCACTTTTCATTAAAAACTATGTTATATCATCCTGAGAAAAGTTATTATCTCTATGATAAATAAATCCCTAACCTAACAGCTAAAAGTATTTTTATATCAATTAGAGAGACTTCTATTTACTTAAAGAACCGAACACTGTGAACTATTATACATTATCTGTTCTTCTTCTACTCAAATATGTGCATTTATAGCTTCCCATTCAGGATTACACGCCATTAGGTCAAGTATATCATTTAAAGAAAATAAAGGATTTTTATAATACAAAGCATCATATATTTTTGTTATTAACTCCAAATCCTCGGGCGTATCTACAGTCCATCGATATCTACTCATATCTGCCTTATAAAGAATGTTATACAATCGAAACTGCTGCGGTCTCATTTTAATAAAAGATGTTACATGTTCTCTATCAAAAGGATCATAAGCGTTGAAATGCGCTTCCTTAAGGGTACCGAAAGAAGCTATCTCAGAATCCATTCCCTGTGGATATGTACGTTTCAAAGTATTCGATACATAGTCATACTTTTCTATATTGTTTGTATAAATATTTATCAAATAGTCAACAACTTCAGGATCGATTACAGGGCAGTCAGAAGTTATACGAATGATTACATCCCCTCTGTATTCAACTGCTGCTTCATAATATCTCCCCAGTACATCTTCTTCTGAACCTCTATAGTAAAGAGTGTCAAGCTTTTTGCAAAGGTTTACAATTTGATTATCTGTATCATTAACTGTTGTGGCAATTACAATTTGGTCGGCAGATTTAATTGTTTTTAGCCTGTTAATAAGATGTTCCAAAAGAGGCTTATCACAAACTATTTTCATTACTTTACCAGGTAATCTGGTAGAAGTCATACGGGCTTGAACTATAACAAGTTTCTTCATTAGGAGGCCAACTCCTAGTTAAAATAAACTATCTATGTTCTTATTCTGATAGTCTTAAAAGCCTCGGCAGCCTCAAATCCCATCTTTATTCCCCACAGCTTAGCATTGAGTTCTACAGCCTTTAAAGAACGGGGATGTGGAAAATTTCTTAATTCTGTTTCATATTCTTTTAACGCATTGATTTTTACTTTTAGGCTTTTACTTACATCAACAAAATAATCAGGCATAAAATATGTTAAAGAAGAAGGGGTATTCCATTCAGTAGATGATGGTATTTCGAATGAATAAATCTCCTTTACACTCTCATCTTTTGTAGGTCTACATGCAGCCATAACTGCTTTAAAGGTTATCTGGTGATCAATATTCAAGTCTCCATAAAGGTGTGTAAATACAACGTCTGGGTTAACATCTTTTTTAACCTTTTCAATAACTTTTATGATTTCTAATAATGCCACTGTGTCAAATCTGTTATCAGGAAAATCAAAAGTATATACCTTTTTCACTCCCAATATCTTGTTAGCAGCTTCTGCCTGTTTCTTTAACCCCCTAATCCCCTCTTCTCTTTTATGCTGGTCTCTGAAAGCATCCCTTGCTGTAATTCCTTCACCCAATATCAATGTATATACCTTGCCGCCTTCAGCTTCAAATCTTGCGACAGTACCACCACAGCCTAGTACTTCATCGTCAGGATGAGCTGCAATTACTAAAATAGTATTCATATACTAATTCTTTACCGATTTAGAAACATAAGTAAAACAATTTTCTTTTGTAATCTGTTTTCTCAATAATATCCTATACAAGCTATCAAATCAGGTTCCTCGCGTTTTACCATAAACTATTTTCATTATTTTATACCAGGCAATCTAGTGAAGGTCATGCGGACTTGAGCTATGATAAGCTTTCTCATTGTAATACTTCGTGAAGAGAATCGATTACTTTCTGTTGTTCCTTTTCTGTCATTAAAGGATATAATGGAAGCGTTATCGCCTCATTATAGTATCTTTCTGACTCAGGAAATTGCCCATATGAAAACCCTAAACTCCGATAATATGGCTGTATATGAACAGGAATATAATGGACATTAAGATCTATTCCTTTTTTACGTAAAAATTCAAAAACCTCTTTTCTGGTCTTTTTGATCTCACTTAATTTCAATCTTATAACGTATAAATGAAACGCTGAATATATCTCTGGATGCATATATGGTGTTGTGATAGGCAAATCAGAAAGGGCTTCATTGTATCTTTTGGCCAGTTCATGACGTCTTGAAATAAATTCATCTAAATGTGTGAGCTGACTTATACCAAGTGAAGCCTGGATATCAGTTATCCTGTAGTTCATTCCAAGATCTATTTGTTCATAATACCATGGGTCATCAGAATTCTCTTCCATGAATTTAGACTTTCTTGTAATGCCATGAGTTCGTAAAGAAAGGAGTTTCTCATATAATTCTTCGTTATTAGTCAATATCATACCCCCCTCACCTGTAGTGAGTGTTTTAACTGGGTGAAAACTAAAGACCGTCATATCAGAAAATCCACATGAACCTATTCTTTTATTCTTATAGCTTCCTCCAAGGGCATGACAAGCATCTTCAATTATCTTAAAACTATATTTTTTACTTAGATCATTAATTCGCTCCATCTCACATGATTGACCAGTAAAATGAACAGGTATTACAACTTTGGGAAGAGTGTCTGTTTTAGCAGCCTCAATCAGTTTAGCCTCTAGTTTGCCAACATCCATATTGTATGTAAGGGGATTTATATCTACAAAATCCGGCTTAGTGCCACAATATAATGCACAATTTGCTGAAGCAACGAATGTATTAGGTGATGTCCATAAAGAATCGTCTTTTCCAAGTCCTGATGCCAGACAGGCAATATGAAGGGCGGCGGTACCGCTTGAGACCGCAACAGCAAACTTAGCACCAGAGTATGCCGCTAAGACATCTTCGAACTCTTTAATTTTCGGGCCTTGAGTTATATAATCAGATCTTAGTGTCTTAACAACTGAGAAAACATCTCTATCATCTATGGACTGCCTTCCGTAAGAAATATAGTTTTCCCTTTTATTAGTTTCATTTCCTATCTTTAGTTTATTCAAGAGCATTATATCTAATTCATCCATATATCTCTGAGTCAAGCAACCCAATCTATAAAAAAGCCTATTCTTCTTGATTGTAGCAGTCCTCCAGGGTAATATCACAGATTCTTTTTTTAAACCTGTCTTGATAAAGTCCCTATGCTCAGAAGAAAGAAGGATAGTATGAGGTCCATTCTTTTTTGTAGCCATAGATGATATAGCCATAATTGTCACAGCATTAAATCTTGCTTCTTCATAAAGAACAACAACAGGACGTATTTTCGAACTTTTTAGATCTGGGAATGGAAATTCTGATAAGTAAATACTACCTTTCTGAAAGGTATTTTCTGTATTCATCGTATATATCCTCTTCTGGACCATACCACTCGATCCAATTCTCATCAACAACCTTCATAATCTCTTCAGTAGTAAGACCTATTTCATCTGTGTAAGGCCCAACCACAATTATCCTTACCTTTTCCCCTTTTATCTCAGGTATTTTTGTATGAAGATCAAG
>Ga0187833_10003158_pt1 | contig 16975 bp, 16 predicted proteins | sample ETNtaG_37_FD_167968 | JGI IMG/M metagenome (GOLD analysis project Ga0187833, IMG submission 167968) | Marine microbial and viral communities from oxygen minimum zone, Eastern Pacific Ocean - ETNP2014_SV_400_PacBio MetaG (Illumina Assembly) | ecosystem: Environmental > Aquatic > Marine > Hypoxic...
CGTGTGGCGTCTCTGGTTGTGTCCCGACTCAGGCGCTGCTTGCCCGCTTCCATGAATCCTGTCCTGAGCCTGTCGAAGGGTCTTTCGTCCACGAGTAATAATTGGCGGGCTTGATGCCTTCACGACGACACAACTCGTTGACGGTGACCTCCCGCCGGAAGCCCTGTAGGACGATGTGGATCTTCTCTTATGGGGGGTACTTCCTTCGGGTGGCCGGATCGAACCTGACGAACGAATCGCTTGGTGTCCTGGATTCGCTCTTCTGCAGCTAGGTTCTTATCTTCTGTGTTCTCGATCGCTGCTGCTCCTTCCCTGGGGACATTCTATCCCCCTGTCAGGAGCTCGCTTTATCTACCGACTGCCTCTATTAATTTCAGGCCCGAATGTGTCCCATTTCCGCTGACGGTCTACAAGTAACTGTCCGGGTCGTTCGGTTGAAAGATACGCAACCGGTCGCGGACGGTCAGCCCTGGAGTCACGACAAGGAATCCGCGCGTGAATCGCTTACTGTTGGGATGGCGCTTGGCATTGATCGTCTGCCACACGATCAGCATCGCCATTACAGTGGTCTTGCCGGCGCCTGTCGCCATCTTCAATGCGAGACGCATGATCTCAGGGTTGGCTTCTTTGTTGGCGTTGGCAAGATGGTCGAGCAATCCACGCCCCGCACGCCCATGCTTGGCGCTACCTCAGTCAGCCAGATAGCGACCTCGACGGCTTCGATCTGACAGAAGAACGGCTTGATGTCGTTGAACTAGTGGTGCCGCCAGTGCTTGAGCAGCCGAGCAGTCTCGGGGGTAACGTGCCAGTCGTTCGGGTTCGGCAGGCTACGCCATTGATCGACATGGCGTCGGAGTTCGTTGATATTCGATGTCGGGTCGTACTGTTGGTCGTCACCCGACAACCCTTTGCCTTCGTCGAACACCATCTCCTGTTGTGCCGCCCCGCGTCGCCGTTTCCGCGGCTTTGGAATCGGAGTAATGAACTCCGCTCCGCGGCGACTCTCGATGATGCGCTGCGTCGGCTGCCCGTCGCCGTCCAGCTCCCAATGTCTTTTCGGACATTCATAAGGCGAGTTGAGGATAGGGCGCGTAAAGAACTGTTCGACGTTAGCTTCATTCGTCATTGTGGTCTGCCCTTGTCTTGGGTCAATGCCGGATCGTCGCGAAGTCGGTTGAGACGATTGCCAGCTTTCGGCATCGGCGGTGGTTACGATCAGGCGTTCTTCAAGCATCACGTCCGATTATATCCCTCGAAATCACCCAAGATAACCCCAATGAGTGGGCATCCACGCTTTTGCAAATGACCGCACTTGACACGCCCCTTGCCCCCACATACGCTACGCCTGCTGGCCCCGTGTGCGAGCGTGGGTCGGCGTGAACTCGCATTGTAGGAGGTTTGCTATGGCTGAGTATGAAGGCATGCTGGCGGAGTCGGTGCAGTTTCAGGGACACAACGGCGACCTGATTGCCGGGTATCTGGCGCGTCCACTGGGCGAGGGGCCGTTTCCGGGCGTGATCGTCATCCACGAGGTGTTCGGTCTGACGACGCATTTCAAGGAGATGACGCGCAAGTTTGCGGGGGCCGGGTTCGCGGCGATCGCTCCCGACCTGCATCATCGCGAGGGTCCGGGCGACATTGAGGAGGTCGCGGCCGCGGTTCGCGCGGGCGGCGGAGTGCCCGACGCCCGGACGATCGGCGATGTCGGCGCGGCGGCGGACCTGCTGCGCGCGCTGCCGTACTCGAACGGCAAGGTCGGCGTGATCGGCTTCTGCTCGGGCGGTCGACAGACGTATCTCGTCTCGTGCAACATCCCGAGCCTCGATGCGGCGATCGACTGCTACGGTGGTCGCGTGGTCGCGGGTCCGGACGGTCTGAGCGAGGGCCAGCCCAAGGCGCCGATCGACATGACCGCGGACATGACTGTGCCGCTGCTGGGCCTGTTCGGCGAGGAGGACGTGAGTCCGTCGCCGGAGCAGGTTACGATGATCGAGCAGGAGCTCCAGCGTCAGGGCAAGACGTACGAGTTCCACACGTACGAGAACGCGGGGCACGGATTCTTCGCCGACTACCGTCCGAGCTATCGGCAGCACGCCGCGGTCGACGGCTGGGAGAAGGTGCTGGCGTGGTACGGGAAGTATCTGGCTTAGTCAGACAGCTTCGCGGCGACGGATTCCCGCGACGCGGTTGGTTTGAGGGCGACCCTTCGACAGGCTCAGAGCGAACGGATTGTTATCGGAATGTCTTCTGGGCGGCTTAAAGTGACCCGTGACCGCATTGCGCCGGCCTATGCGAGCCGCGAGAGAATTTGCCCTTGCGTCCCTTCGGTCCCTTGCGATGAATCCGCGATCAATGAGACCAGACTACGTCGCCGCCCGACGCCTCGGTTGCTCGGCACGGCGTCTCTATCCGGAGTGACTAATGAAGTTGAAGGTGCTCGAGCACGACATGCTAGTCGGGTTGAACGAGCGAAGTCGATCTGCCGGTCGCAAAGAGAACATCCGGCCCGAGCGGTTCGACGTCCACCCGAGGCCGCACTACCCGATCAACGCCGAGATCGAACACGAATGGAACGGCGTTCCCGACATGCGCGTGTGCGTGGTGCTGAACATCCGCGCCGGCCAGACGTTCTGGCTCGATGTTACGCCCGAGGAGTTCGCCGCGATCCCCGAGTTCGATGTGTCCGAGCTCGAATGGGAGGCGGTGATGTGCACGGGGAACCCACCGCGAACGGCATAGGGGCGAAGGCGCGTGTGTGCGCATGTGGTTCGACAGGCTCACCACGAACGGTTTTGGGTAGAGAGTCTGGCCCTTCACCGTGTGTATCCGCATCCTTCCGCCATTATCCAAGCAGGCACTTAACCTATCCGAGGACCCGAACGATCCGTTCACAATCCGTTTGCCCTGAGCCTGTCGAAGGGTCGCTTCGAATCGTCTCTGCGCCAATTTCCGCTCGATTGTCGTCGCCCGCAGCCCCTTCAGTCCCTATCGTCCCTTCGGTCCCTTACGGCGATTTTGTGAGACAATCATCCCCATCGCCGCAACCACGCAACATCCGCCATCCAACGAGAGGTGAACATGGGACCGAAACTTGTCGATCATCTGCTTTATGAGCACGAGGACAACGGGATTCTCTGGATCAGGTTCAACCGGCCCGAGCGCATGAACGCGATCCTCGGGTCGTCCGAGGAGAACGGCACCGTGGCCAAGGTCGGCGAGTACATGCGCGCCGGCGACGACGACCCCAACGTGCGCGTGATCGTGCTCACGGGCATCGGTCGCGGCTTCTGTGCCGGGGCCGATCTCAAGGGCGGCGTGCCTGACGACGTTAAGGGCGAGAATTTCGTCGGCAACCGCAACATCGTCGAGGGCACGGACGCCAGCCGGGAGCGATTCTTCCACGGCTTCACCAAGCTCCACAAAGACATCTCCCATATAAGGAAGCCGACCATCGCGATGATCAACGGCCCCGCGGTCGGCTCCGGGATGGACATGGCGCTGCACTGCGACATCCGCATCGGCTGCGATCGTACTCGTTTCGTTACATACCAGCAGGTCGGCCAGATAATCGAGAACGGCGGCAGCTACTACCTGCCCAAGATCGCGGGCCTCGGTCGAGCGCTCGAGTTCGTGTACACCGGCCACCTCGACGCCCAACGCGCCTTCGAATGGGGCGTGCTCAATCGCCTCGTCCCGTTCGACGAACTCGAAGCGACGACCCGCAAGCTTTGCGACGACATCATCAAGGCGCCGCCGCTGGTCCAGTGGGTGAGCAAGCGGATCATGCGCTCCGCGCTCGACTCGACGCTCGAAACGACGATGGTGCTGACATCCAACGGCTCCGACATCCTGGCCAGTTCCGAGGACGCGACCGAGGCTCGCCGGGCGTTCATCGAGAAGCGGGCTCCCGCGTTCAAGGCGCGATAACGAAACGCAGGAGGCGTCGCCGTACGACGCCTCCTGCGTTGACGAGCGTGCCCGCGTGGGATATGTTTGGGGTCGCTGAAGCAGCGGAGGGTCGGCATGAAGGCCGAGCCCACCGGCGATCAGGTGCTCTGGCCCTTCAGTGCCAAGCCAACACACGCCCCAACACGCAACGAAACTGAATCGGCTAGCCAATCAGAGAGGATGCCCCATGGATTTCGAGAGGCGATACACGCCAGAACAAGAGGAGTTCCGAAGCGAGGTGCGGACGTGGCTCGCGGAGAACGTTCCCACCGATTTGAAACGGCCACTGGAAAACAGCCACATTGACCCCGAGACGTGGGACAAGGTCCAGGTCGTGCGCCGCGCCATGGGTGTCAAGGGATGGCTCCATCCCACGTATCCGAAAGAGTACGGCGGCGGCGGCATGTCCTCCGACCACGAGGTCATCATCCAAGAGGAGCTCGAGAAGGTCGACATGCCCAGGGTCTATGACAATACGCTCGATCTTCCGGCTTTGTTGGTCTGGGGCACCGAAGAGCAGAAGCAAGAGATTCTGCGCCCGCGGCTGCTCGGAGAGAAAGCCGGATGGCAGCTATTCACCGAGAGCAGCGCCGGTTCCGACCTGGCCAGCCTCCAGATGCAAGCGGTCCGCGACGGCGACGACTGGATACTCACCGGCCAGAAGGTGTTCGTTGGCGGGGACGCGGGTTACGCGGACGAGTCGACCAAGGTTCCGGATTCGTCTCAGATGGGCGAAATGTTCACCCTCGCGGTTACCGATCCGGATGCCCCTCGACACCGGAACATGGGTTACTTCATGGTTCCCGGCGAGGCGTCCGGCGTCACCGTGATCACGCAGGACCTGCTCGTCGGACAAGGCAAACGTCAGATATTCATGGACGGCGTTCGCATCCCAGCGACCAGGCTGATCGGCGGCGAAACGCAAGGATGGCAGGTCGCTCAGACCACGCTCGAGATCGAGCACGGCGGCGGCGGCGACGTGGTGCCGCGCAGCCGAACGCTCGAGAAGTTCCTGAAATACGCGTTCGAGAAAGGCTTGGATAAGGACTCGCACAACCAGCAGGTCATGATGCAAGCCTACATCGACAACCAAGTCCTGCGGCTTCTCGGCATGCGCAACTTCTGGATGTACAGCTCCGGCCAGGAGATGACCTTTCACGGCTCGCAGCAGTCCGCTTGGCGGCGCGAGTCGGGCATTCGCATCGGCGACGCGATCAGGGAGGTCGCTGGCATGAAGGCGCTGCTCGACTTCGAAGACCCCGGCGCCCCAATCGGCGGCGAGATGGAAGTCCATCAGCGAGAGTCGCTCACGGCCGCCCATCCGGGCGGAACGATCGAAGTCCAGAAGGTCATCGTCGCGCGGAGGCTCGGCATCAGCCGGACGCGAGAGCGAGCCGCGCCGACCCCGTCGACCACCGGAACAGCAACCGCCGCAGACTGAAGCAACAACCGGAGACGCTGAAGTCGCTAAAACGGATTAGTCGCGATACGGGACGACCTGATTGCCGAGCCCACAGCGTCAAGTGCTCTGGCCCTTCAGGGCCAAGCCACGGACCTATCCGCATGCAACGCAAATCAAGAATGGTCGCGAGGAGCTAACCATGGACCTTTCCTTAACCGATGAACAATCAATGCTCAAAACGGCCGCCGCCGATTTTCTGAGCCAAGAGATGCCGAAAGAGCGAGCGCGAGAGCTTTTCGATTCCGAAACCGGATTTGCCCCCGATCTTTGGGAGAAGATGGGTGAAATGGGCTGGGCCAGCATGCTCATCCCGACGGAGTACGGCGGGCAAGGCGCAAACCTGGCCACGACGGGCGTCCTGTACGAAGAGATGGGCGCGACACTCTGCCCGAGCCCGCACCTTTCGTCAGCCGTTCTGTCAGCGCTCACGATCCTCGACGCGGGGAGCGACGCCCAGAAGCAAACCCTCCTGCCGTCGATCGCCAACGGCGACCAGATCATCGCCTTCGCGTACACCGAGGACGAGGGCAAGTGGGGCCCCGACGCCATCGAGCTCGACGCCAGCCGGTCCAACGGCCAGTTCGTCTTGAACGGCACGAAGTCGTTCATCCCAGACGCCCACATCGCCGACAGCATCATCGTTGTTGCGCGAACGGCCGCGGGCAGCGACGGCGACGGCTTGACGTGCTTCCTCATCGACAAGGACGCTGAGGGTCTCACCATTCGCCAACAAACGGGCTGGCTCGGCGACGCGATGACCGAAATCACGCTGGACGGCGTCACGGTTGCCGACAGCGCGGTGATCGGCGAAGTCGGCGAAGCGTGGCCCTCGATCGAGAAGGCGCTCTACGCCGCCACCGGTGTGCTCTGCGCCTACATGGTCGGCGGTTGCCGGCAAGTCCTCGAGATGACCGTCGAATACAGCCAGACCCGCATTCAATTCGGCGTGCCGATCGGCAACTTCCAGCGAGTTCAGGACCATGTCATCGACGCGCTCAACATGGAGCAGGCGACCCGCTGGACGACCTACGAAGCGCTCTGGAAGCTGGACGAGGGCTTGCCCGACGCTAAGATCGCGATTTCCATGGCGAAGGCAGTGGCCAGCGACGGCTACTTCAAAGCGTGCGAGGCCGCTCACCACGTACACGCCGGCGTCGGCGTAGACATGGACTACGGTCTGGCGTTCTACACGCAGAAAGCTCGCACGCTCCAGCACTACCTGGGCGACGCCGTCCACCACCGCCGCCGCATGGCGACCCTGATGGCGGACAGGTAGCGTTCACCGCTCGTCGAACCCGCGCTACTATGCGCATCAAATCGCAGCCACCACCAGGATTCCGTAGGGGAGGATTTCAAACCCTCCCGCCTGGTTGCGAGGACACACGGGTCGCTACGTGGGTTCAACATGTCTTCCATTGTTCCTGCGACGATTACCCGAGCGAAACACGAGAGGGGTTGAAACCCTCCCCTACAACATGATTTCGCGCGGCAATGCGCCGCATGCGGTATTCCCTTTTGAGCGTAACCGCATCCGTCTCTAGGACGCGTGCGGAGATCGTTGCGCCCGCCGGCATTCCGTAGGGGAGGGTTTCAAACCCTCCGCCTGGTTCCAATGGAATAATTTTGTAACGCGCGGGTATGGCGCGCTACTTGTTGTTCATGCGACGTTTAGCCATGCGAAACGTGGGAGGGTTTGAAACCCTCCCCTAGGGCGCGATTGTGCGTACCAATGTGCCGCCCGCATTCAGTCCGGACGAATCGGACTCACGGCACATGCTCCGCGAAGTCCATGCCGATGTGGCCGGTGCGTTCGAGCTCGGCGTACTCGGCGTCTGTGTACTCGAGTAGTTCTTTGTAGACGTACTCGTTGTGCTCTCCGAGCAGCGGCGCCGGCTTGCGTATGCCGAGCGGCGTCTCCGAGAACTTGAAGAACATTCCCGGATAGTTGTGCGTGCCGGTTTCGGCGTGCGTGACTCGCTCGAAGTATCCTCGGCTTTGCAGGTGCGGGTCGTCGTAGCAGTCGGCCTCGGTCATCACTGGGCCTGCCGGGACACCGTGTTCCTGCAGCCGGCGCGTCATCTCGAATCGATCCAACCCGCGGGTCCAGGCCTCGATGTGGCTGTCGAACTCATCCTGATTTGCCAGGCGGCCGGTCGTGGTGGCGAATCGCTCGGCGGTGGCCCACTCCGGATTGCCGAGCGCATCGCGGAACCCGGCCCATTCCTCTTCCGTGGTGACCGCGATCGTGACCCAACGGTCGTCGCCCGAGGCGCGGTAGCAACCGTGGGGCGCCGATTCCGGATGCCGGTTGCCGAGGCTTCCGGTGACGCGGCCGTTCATCGAGAAGTCCAGGAACGACGGACCCAGCAGATGCAGTATGTTCTCAGCCAGCGCCAGGTCGATCACCTGCCCTTCGCCGGTCCGGTTGCGATGGTGCAGCGCCATGATCGTGGCGAACGCCGCCACGGCCCCCGCGGTTGGGTCGGCTGGGTAGACCCACGGGATCTCAGACGGGGCGAGGTCCGAGTAGCCGAACTTGATCGACCTGCCGGCGTGACCCTCGGCGGTCGAGCCGAACGTGCGCCAGTACGCGTACGGCCCGTCGAGGCCGAATCCCGGCATTCGGACCATGATGATGTTCGGATTCTGCTCGCGAAGCCACTCGTACGTGAACCCGCGTCGCTCAACGAAGTCGGTTGCGTGGTTCTCGATCAGGACATCGCTCTTTCGGACCAGTCGGGCCAGCACCTCGAGTCCCTCAGGGCGGCGGAGATCGACGGTCATCGACAGCTTGTTGCGTGCGTGGGAGTTGAACATCGCACACCGGTTCCAGGGACGGGGGCCGGGATCGCCGTTGGGGAACGTGCGTCGCTGAGCAGGATGACCTTCGATATCCGCCTTCGTGGTCTTGGCCACGGGGACTCTGCCGCCGGTGCCGAGCTCCTGGATCGACTCGACTCGGATCACTTCGGCGCCCATGTCGCCCAGCTTCGCTGTCGCGATCGGGCCCGCGATGACCACGGAGAGATCCAGGACACGGATGCCGGACAGCGGCAATTCCGATGCGTCGCTGCCCGAAGCGTCTCTTGTTGGCGTTGGACTTGCTCCAGTCGACCCACCGAGGACCTCGTCGTTGTGCTGCGCCAGCAACGGCGCGGGACGCCTTAACCGCCAGGGAGATTTGTGCATGACGAACGGACGACTAACAGAGCGTACCGTGCCCATCACCGGATGAGCGATGTCCACGAAAACGCCGCGTTCGTTGAAGTGTCGATCCTCGGAAACGTCGGCCATTGTGTTGACGGCGCCGCAGATCAGACCGTGTTCTTCCGCGAGAGCGACAATCTCGCGTTTAGTACGGCTCATACTCCACGAGAGGACCGCCGTCTCGAATGTATCCCGCAGCGTCGAGTCGCGCATGCCTTCGGGCGTGATGAATCGGTTCGCGGTGAGCTCGGGCGGGTTGCCCATCATCTCAACCAATCGCGGGAACATGATCGGTCCGTTTGCCGCCATGACGAAAAACCCGTCCTGGCAGGGGAAATAGCCGTTCGCGTACCCGCCGGACAGCGACTCCCGTCCGCCCATTTCGCCGGAGTACTGGTACGCCAGCAGCTCGCGGATTCGACGGTCGACGCTGCCGAGCAGACACTCGATAACCGATACGTCCACGTGTTGCCCAACGCCCTTGTAGCGCGCGCCGAAGAACACCCCCATCGTGCCCGCAGCGGCAACCGCGCCCGCCTGGTACACGGCCGTCGGCACTCCGTACCCGAGCGGCTCGCGGTCGGCTAGGCCGGTGTTGTACATCGCGCCGCCCATGCCGTAGGCGACCAACTCGTTGGCTTTGTACTCGGCGTACGGCCCGGTTTGGCCGAAGCTGCTGATCGACGTCATCACGAGCGACGGATTGATCTTCCGCAGGACCTCGTACGACAACCCGAGGCCGGGCATGACGTGAGGGCGAAAGCTCTCGACTACGATGTCCACGTCTCGCACGAGTTCCTTTACGGCGTCCCGGCCCTCGGAGGACTTCAAGTCCAGGACAATGCCGCGCTTGTTCATGTTGAGGTAGAAGAACGTGCCGCTCTTCTCTGGGTGCGGGTCGTCACCGAGGAACGGCCCGGACGAGCGCGTCGGGTCGCCGGTACCGGGTCGTTCGACTTTGACTACGTCGGCGCCGTAGTCGGCCAGCAGCTTCGTGCAGAACGGGCCTGCGAGATGGTGAGTCAGGTCAAGTACGCGCACGTCGGACAGGGCCATATCGGTCATGGGAGAACCTCCGGGGCGATGGGAGCAGTATATCGACGTGGGTGATGCTCGTCTATCGCCAGCCTGGCGACTCGGTCGCGATGATTGCCCGAGTCGTGTTGCATCTCCTGCGCCGAGATCGAGGCTGCAACGTGGATTGGTCCCACCCACCCGCCCAAGAAGCAATTTGGAGGACACCCCCACGCCCCCGGGCAAGGGGCTGCGCCTTTGCCGATCCCGCTTCGCGTTCACCGACGGGAGCATCCAGCGTGGGCTGGAGCCCGGGATCGCTGGCGAACTCGGCTTTCAAGACCGGGCAAGCCGCTTACATTTCATTGTCGCCGCCCGTCGCCCTTTACGACACGGATGCCTCATGCGGTGTTGTTGACTGACCTGCAGCAATTACGGGACCATGATGTTGGACAATGCCTTGCCTTGCAGTGGCCTAGGGCGCTCGAAACAGCGGGCATGAACTTGGGTTGAACACTTGTAATGGCGAGAACGGAGCGACGGCGGCATGCGAATCTTTAATAACGGAAGGTCCGGCGTTACTGGACTGCTGGCCTTGGCCTTGCTTGCAACGATGGTCGTGGCCGGATGTGCGGCGAGCATACCCCAACCCGGTGACAACGCTCCGCTGTTCGAATTAAGCGACGCGAGCGGTCAGCCGGCGGCGTTGGCACAACTGCGGCAGGATCGAAACGCCGTGGTGCTCGTTTTCTATCGCGGGTTTTTCTGAGGTGTATGCCGGCAGCAGCTCGTCGAGTTGCAGAACGCTTATGCGGAGTTCCAGGATCGTGGCGTTGAGCTCGTGGCAATCAGCATGGATGTAGTGAGCGATGCCAAAAGCATGGCCGATGTCATGCACGCGACGTTCCCAGTGCTGGCCGACTCCGACGGCAAGACGACCGAGGAATATGGTGTATATGACCTCTTGGGCGACAAAGTCGCCGCTCCGTCGGTGTTCATCATCGGAGATGACGGCGCCGTCACGTGGAACTACATAGGCGACAGCGTCTCCGACCGGCCAACCGTTGAGCAGATTCTCTCGGCCCTCTGATCGACCGAGTCAGGATGCGCCCTTGTCGGGATAATGCGAACCGAGAAGGGCGGACGCTCCCTTGCGGATTCGTCCATCGGGACCGACTGACCATCCAGCCGCGGTCCCACCCCTCTCGGTTGATTCGGCTTCTTGAAGTTCGACGTCTACGCGAACGTAATCAGATTGCCGTGTCGCCGGTTTCGCCCGTCCTCACCCTCACGGCATCCGCAACCAGCGATATCAGTATCTTGCCGTCGCCAATCAGGCCGTCCGGCGGCGTTCGAGTCGCGCTGATGATGGCTTCGACGACCGCATCTTTCATAGAGTCCGGAATCACGGTCGTGAGCAGGGTCTTGACGACGGCCGCTTTTGCCATCGTGCCGCCGCGGCCCGTGAATACTTCTACGCCTCTTTGCTGTCCCTGGCCGGTGACGTTGTGGTAGTGGAATCCTCCACATCCGACCTGCACTAACGCTTCAGTAACGTGGTTGATGCGCTCCGTCCTGATGATCGCCTCGATCTTGAGCATTTCTCACCTCAGATTCTGATCGGTTAGTCCGAGAAGTCAATCTCGATATTAACCCGTGATGTCTCTCCGCACAATGTCGCCACAATTTCCGGGGGTGATTAGTTGGCGCCGTCTCCGACAAAAGCTCTCTCGCCGTGTTGTGACAGGTCGAGACCCTGATCCTCTTCGTTCTCTTCGACCCGCAGACCCAATCCCGGAATAAGATCCAGCGCCTTGAGGATTATCACGGTGACGACGAACGAGTACGCCCCGGTGGCGATGACGGCAATTGCCTGAGTAAGCATCTGACCACCGTTGCCCTCGATCCAACCGGCGGTGCCGCCGATGGCCGCTACCGCGAAAATTCCGGTGGCCATAGCGCCCCAGATGCCGCCGATGCCGTGGACCGCGAAGACCTCGAGCGCGTCATCGAGCCCGGTCTTGGTGCGGAGATACACGGCTCCGTAGCACAGTCCACCGGCGCCGAATCCGATCGCCAAGGCGCCCATTACGCCGACATAACCGGACGCGGGCGTGATCGCCACGAGCCCTGCCACCGCGCCGGACGCTACGCCGACAGCGCTCATCCTGCCGCTCTGTATCTGTGACAATAGACCCCACGTGAGGGCAGCGGTCGCGGCCGCTGTATTGGTGACAAGGAACGCGTTGACGTCCACCGCGTTAGCGGCAAGACCGGAACCCGCGTTGAATCCGAACCATCCGAACCACAGCAGCGCTGCGCCAAGGACTACATACGGTACGTTGTGAGGTTCCACGCCGGGGTCGCGCCTCTTTCCGACCATGATTGCCGCGGCTACTGCAGCCAGTCCGGCGTTGATGTGGACGACCGTTCCGCCGGCGAAGTCGAGTGCGCCGTCTCCGACGTCCGCGAGCCATCCGCCGCCCCAAACCCAGTGAGCCACAGGCGCGTATACGATCGTGACCCAGATCACCAGGAACAGAAGGTAGGTCGTGAACTTGAATCGCTCAACGAACGCTCCGGTTATCAGTGCTGGGGTGATGATCGCGAACATCATCTGGAATATGACAAACAACAGCGTCGGTATGCCCGTGCCGTCGAAAACCTCGTCGATGGCGATGTCCTTCAACCCAACAAAGCTGAAGTCGCCGATGAATTCGCTCCCGGTTCCGAAAGCGAGGCTGTAACCCCACAGGACCCAGACGATGCTTACCACCGCCATCGAGATGAAGCTGTACATTATAGTGCTAATGACATTTCTGGCTCGCACGAGCCCGCCGTAAAAGAAGGCGAGCCCGGGAGTCATGAGCAGCACCAGTGCCGATGCCGCAAGCATCCAAGCTATATGGCCTGAGTCCATGTTTCCCTCCCTGTCCCTCGGTGTAGGGTTTCCCGGTTCCACGCGCAACGCGTCACATAATTCCACCCAACGTCGTCCGCCCAACAGAATTCATAGTAGCGAGCGGTTGTTACAAAAGTGTTGCCCGCTTGTAAACTTAATGTTTCCTTTCCCCGCAATCGTTGTGGCGTTTACTTTGGCCTGGTCCTGCAAGTACGGTAGAGACGTAGGCGCAGTGTTTGACACCGCCATCCGCCGCCACTAAACTCCCCGAGTCCGCACGACATTCGGATAGGAGGACCGACGCCATGCCCGCGATCGACCGGATCAGTTACACGCCCGTTGAAGGGACCGAAGAGTTATTCACGCCTGAGTTCCTCGAATACATCGTGGAGGCATGTGACAGGTTCTCCCCAGTGGTTCAAGAGATTCGTGCGAAGCGAGAGGCGATGCTGCGTCGTGCGCTCGACGATCGCGAGCTGCCGGCATTCCCGACGAAGTCTGACGTGAACTCGGGCGAGTGGCGGGTGCCGCCCTTGCCTGAAGACCTGCTTCGTCCCGGCATCGAGATATCGGGACCGGTGTCGATCACGAACATGGCGATCAATGCGCTGAACCCGGGCGCCGAGGGCGAACGCGCTGAAGGCTACCTCGACGATGACGAGGACTCCGGCGGCCACAGCCTCGGGGATACGGTGAGGGCTGCGATCAACCGCCGCGACGCCACGTTGGGCACGCTCCGATTCCATAACCCGGACCGCAACCGCACGTACGAGCTCGCCGCCGGCACGCTGCCGTTCTTCATGCACCGAGAACGTGGGTTCCACCTTGATGAGCAGGACTTCCGCGTCGACGCCGAACCGATCCCGGCAACGATCTTGGGCGCGGCGTTGACCCTCGCGTACGTCGGCAAAGAGCAAGTGAAACGGGGCCAGGGCCTCTATTTCTATCTCCCGAAGATCGAAGTCGTGGAGGAAGCGCGGCTATTCAGAGACCTGTTCGATTTCAGCAAAGACCGATTGGGCTACCCTGACGATGCGGTCATCAAGGCGGTCGTGCTCGTCGAGTCGCTGCCCATCGTGTACATCATGGATGAGGTGCTCTGGGAGCTCGGTCCGTACGCGGGCGGTCTGAACGCGGCCCGGTGGGATTTGAAGGCGTCGATTCTCGAATACGTGATGGCCGACCCGAATCAGGTCTGGCCGGACCGGTTCGGCGTGGACATCAAGACCACCGACTTCATGGCCAACATCTTCCGCAGGCTCGTGGCCGTCTGCCTGCGACGTGGCGCCGCGCCGATCGGCGGCATGGCCACCGCGCTGCCAAGCCGAGACAATGAAGTCAACGAGGCGGCCGCGGCGTCCATTCGCCAGGACAAGGAGTGGGAGGCGGCGCAGGGATTCGTTCGCGCCTGGGTGGCGCACATCTTCCACATGAAGACCGCGGCCGATCCTTTCAAGGAGCTGGCGGCCGCGGGTTGGGTTCCGTCCGAGGAGATGCACGACCCCGAGGCTTTCAAGGTCGCGATTCATGCGCCTGAAGGGCCGATCACGATCGCTGGTTCTCGACGCAACGCCCGGATGCTGATCGAGTACGTCGAAGGATGGCTCCTGGGCCGGGGAGCAAAAGGCATCGACAGTCTCGAAGGCCAGCCGGGCATCCATCCTGCGCTGATGGAGGACCTGGCGACTGGACGCATCTCGGTGGCGCAGACGGCCCAGCGGATCATCCACGCCGCCAAAGACGTCGAGATCGGCGAGACTCACGACCACGCGCTCGTCAAGCGTTTGCTCAGGGAAGAGGTCGACGACATCATCCAGCGTCGGACAGACGAGGCGCCTGACGACGATGCCTCGCAAGCCGAGCTCACCGCCCAGACCGAGCGCTACCGCAAGGCGTTCAAGGTGGCCATGCGATGGGTCAAGAACTACACGGACCTCGATTTCCGGTCGCTGGGCTCGTACACCCTGGCGGACATGGACCGCATCGCGTCAGAGCCGGACGCGTTTTAAGGGTCGGCCGAGGGACCGCAGGGACGATAGGGACCCAAGGCCTATTCGGTCGAATCGAGAGCGCCCGACCCGTTGCGAGATAGCCAACCGTAGATCACGTTGGCGCGGTCAAGCACAAACCGAGCGTCCGTTTCCGGCGCGAGCAGCTCATCGGGTACGCTCGCAGTTGCGTCATTGCCGTCCGAGGACGATCGCAGGCTGATTAAGTTGCCGGGGTCGAACTCGTACACGAAGCCGTCGTCGGGGTTGCTTTGGACCGATGTTGCGCCGTTTCGGAACTCGTCGATGAAACGCTGGCGAGCGCAATACCGTTGGCAGAACTCCAGCGTGGTTCTGAACGCCGCCGCCTTTTCGAACGCGTGCTCATCGGCGAACGCCGCCATCTCGCGCCGCAATTCGGCTTCGGTCCACTGCACATCGCCGCGCAAGAATCCCATCACCCGGTCGACGATCTCGGCGTAGTCGCTCGCCGAAATCTCGCCGCGACACGGTCCCGTGCAGTAACCGAGCTCGAAGTTCAGGCTCTTGCGATACGGTCGTGCGTCGGTGCACCAGCGCAGCCGGAAGTGGCGGTTGATGACGCCGAGCACGTCGGCCACGAGGTATTGGTCGCCAATCGGCCCGAACACCGCGCCTCCCGTGGCGTCAGGGTCGTTTACTACTTTGCACGTTGGGAACTCGTCGTCGGTCATCAAAATGTAGAGGTAGCGTTCGTACTTCTGCTGTCGGACGTGTGCATGGGATTGCGCCGCTTGATCAGGTGATCTCCCAAGAGGAGCGCTAGCAGTTCGGAGGGTGTTTCGCGGAATTCGGCTCGGTCGATGCCCGGCGCCATGCGTTGAGCACGGTAGTCGAGTGCGGCACGGCTCGTTGAGAAGTAGCTCAGCATCCGCTGCCGGAGGCGCACGGACTTGCCGATGTAGATGAGCTTCCCGCGCACGTCGAAGAACGAGTACACGCCCGGACTCGACGGAACGTCTTTTTGATGGCTGCTACCAGGCGTTCGCGGGCATCGGTTTCGGGCATGTGTTTAGACTATCACGGTTTGGACGCAAACCGTCCGGGCGCCGTCAGGCGCTGAGCTTCGGAATCACCTCGGACGCCAAACGTTCGAGGTGCTCGGAGTGGTCGAACATCGGGTTGAGCATCAGCATGCCGGCCCCGCCTTCGACAATCTCGTTCAAGCCGTCTACGACTTGCGCGACGGAGCCGAAGACCGACACCGCCGGTCCCATCTCCGCGCGGCCGTACCACGCGCCGAACCACTCGGCGATGCGTCCCTCGGCACGGTCGCGCTCGTCGTCGATGGCCAGGTAGACGCGCTTTGAGATTGGGAACGCGTCCGGATCTCGTCCTCGCTCCTCTAGCTCGTTCCGAAGGGCGATGACGTGCTCTTTGAACTGCTCCGTGGTCGTGGACCCCGCGCCCATCCAGCCGTCTGCAAGGCGAGCCGTGCGTCGAAGTCCGCTGGGGTGCCTGCCGCCGAACCACAACGGCGGGTGCGGTTTCTGGACCGGTTTGGGCGACATCGGGACTCCGTCGAGTTGCCAGAACTGGCCGTCGAATTTAGCTTCGGCCTCGGTCCACAAAGCCTTCATCACCTGCACGCTCTCGGCGAAGTGTCGGGCGCGGCGGTCGGCCGGCCCACCGAACAGCGGGTACAGCGGCGGTCTGCCTCCGAGCGCGGTGCCGACGATCAACCTGCCTTCGCTGAGCACGTCGAGGGTGCTGAGCTGCTTGGCGAGCAGCACGGGGTTGCGCGTCGTCGCTATGATGACCGCTGAACCGAGTTTGATGGTGTTCGTGATGCCGGCCAGGTAGGACAGGAACGAAACCGGCTCCGGCGTGGGCGTCGTTCCAAGGATCTGCTCGGCAACCCAGAGACTGTGGTACCCCAACTCCTCGGCTCTATGCGCGAACGAACGAACAAGGTCGAGATCGACTTCGCCTTCGGCGAACGCTTGCGGTACGGCGATGGCGCAGGGCAGGGGCCACTGTTGAGACATGGTGTCCATACTCCGGATTGGTGATATTTGGCGTTACGTGGATTTTTTGGTCGGTGTGGGTGCGTTAGGGCGATGGTCGATCTGGCTAATTCTTTGCGCGCGCGAGTCGCCCATGAAGAGTCCTTGTGTCTTCGATAACAGGCGGGAGGGTTTGAAGAGCCCATCTCAGAAGTCGTGAATAGGGCCTGTTCGTCGGTAATGCGGCGGGGTTGTCGTGCCTGGCGGACGTATCGGAATCGCGATTTTGGACGTTTTGAGAGGCTCGCGGCGACTTATGAGATAGGCTCTGAAACCCTCCCCTACGGATCGCATAACGATGTCATCGATTCGTCGCCGATGGCGTGCGATCTACGAATGTAGCTGCCAGTGCTCGACTTCGGAATGGTGGATGAGTTCGCTCAAATCGACCACGTAGTCATCGAAGTCT
>Ga0187833_10003163_pt1 | contig 16954 bp, 16 predicted proteins | sample ETNtaG_37_FD_167968 | JGI IMG/M metagenome (GOLD analysis project Ga0187833, IMG submission 167968) | Marine microbial and viral communities from oxygen minimum zone, Eastern Pacific Ocean - ETNP2014_SV_400_PacBio MetaG (Illumina Assembly) | ecosystem: Environmental > Aquatic > Marine > Hypoxic...
ACCACCCCGGCGGCATGCGTGCCGGCGTTGCGATGCACTCCTTCAAGTTGCCGGGCGGTGTCAATCATCTTGCGCAGGTTCGCGTCGTTGGCGTGTACCGCCCGGAATTCAGGCACATCCTGCAGCGCCGCAGAGATGCTGACCGGGTTCCCAGGAATGTTTGGCACCAGCTTGGCCACCCGGTCGACATCGTTGAGGGGAATGTCCATGACGCGTCCCACATCCCGGATGGCCGCGCGCGCCTTGAGCGTCCCGAAGGTGATAATCTGCGCCACCTTATCCTCGCCATATTTCTGCGCGGTGTATTCCAGCAGCTCGTAGCGGCGGTCATCCTGGAAGTCCAGATCGATATCCGGCATGGAGGCCCGCCCCGGATTCAAGAAACGTTCGAAAATCAGGCCGTGTTCCAGCGGACAAACCAGCGTAATTCCCAAGGCATAAGCCACAATTGAACCGGCGGCCGAACCGCGAGCGTTGTACCAAATACCCCGTTCGGCGGCGCATTTACACAGGTCCCACACTATCAAGAAATAGGCGTCGAAATTCATGTCGCCAATAACCTTCAGTTCCACGTCCAGTCGCTCACGGATGGCCGCATCAGTGGCGCGCGCGCCATAACGCGCTGCCAGGCCCTGCTCGCACAGATGGCGCAGATAGCCGGAGTTGTCGTAACCGTCCGGAACCGCAAACACTGGCAAGTGCACTCCCTCTGTTTCGAGATTCACGCTGCAGCGTTCCGCCACGGCCAGCGTGTTCTCGACCGCCCCAGGCACATGCCCGAAGAGCTTTTGCATCTCCTCCGCCGAGCGTAGATAGTATGAATCGCCGTTCATGCGCATGCGTTTCTTGTCACTGAGGAGAGCATTGGTCTGCACACACAGCAGCACATCGTGCAAGTGCGCATCCTCCTGCTTCACATAGTGGACATCATTCGTCGCTATGAACTGCATACCGTAGCGGGGGCCGTAGTCCAGCAGTACCTGATTGACTTCGTTCAGGCTGGGAATGTCATGGTCCTGCAGCTCGATGAAGAAACGCTCGCTGCCAAACACCTGCAAATAGAAATCCATGAGATGCTCTGCACGCTTAGCATTCCCGGATAGTAAAGCGCGCGGAATCTCGCCCGAGAGGCAGCCGGTGGTGCAGATCAAGCCGTCGGCATGCCCGGCCAGAAAATCGTGGTCAATGCGCGGACGGTGATAAAAACCCTGCAGCTGAGCGGCAGTGGCAATCTTCAAAAGGTTATGGTAGCCGGTGTGGTTTTCCGCGAGCAGTAGCACGTGGAAGCTTTTCGCATCCAACTGCGCCACTCGATCGGTCATCTTACGTGTGGCCATGTAGGCTTCCATGCCGATGATTGGATTGATTTCCGCTCCTCGGCAAGCACGGAAAAAATCAATCACGCCGTACATGGCGCCGTGGTCAGTGAGCGCCAGAGCGGGCATGTCTAGATCGCGCGCACGCGCAGCCAATGCGCGCACATTGCTCAAGCCATCTAGCAACGAATACGAGGAATGAGTATGCAGATGAACGAAGGACATTCGGCAGGTCATCCGCGGGCACGACTCCCGCCCACGGGCCCGGGCCTATGTGCGCAGCCACACCCGAAAACGGACAGCGCTGCCACATGGAGGCCCGAGCGATTATAGCACGCGAGGTAGTTTCGGCGCACGCGCCGGGGCGCGGCAGTGCAAATTATACGAGGACAATCCGTTGTCAAGAGCAGCCCGTGCCGCGGTCACACGCCACAAGCAGCACAGCGGCAACGGTCTTAGCATCGCGCAGCTCTCCGCGAGAGACCTGCGCCACCAGCTCCGCGAAGGGTATCGCCACAACGCTGATGTTCTCATCGACATCTCTCGGGAGAGGCGCCGGGCTCAGGCCGGTGGCCACATAGGCGTGCATCAGCTCGGAAGAATAGCCAGGAACAAGGAAATAGCTTCCAATCGCGCACAGCCGCTCAGCGTGCATGCCGATTTCCTCGCGCAGCTCGCGATGCGCAGTGGCCTGCGGCGACTCACCCGTCTCGAGAGTACCGGCTGGTATTTCAAGCAACGTTTCACCTGTCGCCGGCCGATATTGCCGCACAAGCAGTACCCGGTCATCTGCGCCAATCGGCACAATGGACACACTACCGGGATGTTTAATCACATCCCAGCGCGCGGTCTGGCCGCCGGGAGCCCTAACCGTGTCGACCCGCACCTTGATCACGCGGCCTTCGTACACCGACTCGGTTGAAAGAATCTCATGCATATTTCCTGACCGCGCACCGCGTGGATTGTGTGCGCTAACGATCATCCTCAGACGGCAGAAAGAAGTCGATCAGCACTCGCGCATCATCCAAAACATCGGCATCGACGGGGAGCTCGTGATCTTCGCCAATGCGCATAATCAGGTGCGCCGCCGCCGCGCGGATATGCGCGGGCAAGGACCGGTCGAGAGTGGTTCCCTGAAGATGTCGGTGTGCCGATTGGCCTCGCTGGCCAATTCCCTGCCGTTCCCGCCACCCGCGAATCGCCCATCCGGCCGCCCGCCGGGCGCACACTCTCGCCTTACCTTCGTTCCCGCCGAAGCGCGCGGCAGCGGCCATATGCAACTCTGCGGTGATATCTGCGATCGGGTCAATTGAATCCGCGCTCATACGTATGAATTGTACCAGAGCCGCACATCGAGAATGGGTAATTCGTCTGGCAACAAGCATAATCATCATGTATAGTTATGGCATGTATCCCGATGCGGCCGATCTGCAAGTGTTGATTGCTAAAGCGGAATCCGGCGAAACTGAAGCCGCGCGCAACGGCCTCCGCCAGTTCATCCAGAAGCACCCCAGCACGCTGCTCGCCTGGAAATTGCTTGCCGACGTCGCCGAAAACTCAAAAGAACGTTCCGCCGCAATTCGCAGAGCGCAGCTTCTTGCGCCGGGGGATCCTTGGGTGAAAGAGGCCACAAAGCACCGTCGCCCACCGACGCGGCGAAGGCGCAAGCCGCCCACGGCGCCAGCGTATCAAACAGCAGCCACCACTGAGGCCGCGGAAGCGGTCACCCAGACGGATGTGGAAAGCGAGGCCCCTGACGATGAGCACTCAGCCCAGGCAGATGTAATCTCGCCGCCAATCCGGGAAAACGTGCCCGGCGCAAATATTGCTGCGCCGGGCGACGCGATCCAGGGCCGGCAACCACGCTGGATGGTTTGGGTGGCGGCCGGAATGGGCGCAGCCGGGCTGGCATTGCTGGCGGCAGCCTGGCAGTTGGGCTCATTCTGATTCCGCAAACTTCTATCGACAAACCCACTGCGCGCGGTCGTGCCGCATTCATTCAACAAATCCACCGTTAGCGAGGCGCAATTATGAAAACACGAACACCACGTGAAAAATGGCTCATAGGGGCTTTCGGCGCAGTCATTCTGGCGGGGTATTTTGGCATCGCCGCCATGGGCAACACCGACATCTACAGTCTCACGCGGGTGCTGACCGGCAAGAATCTGGGCTGCAACCTGCAGGGGATTGATTTGAGTGGCATACACAAACCTGAAACCAGTCTGGCCGGCGCGGATCTTGAATATGCGGTGCTGTCGGGGGCAAACCTGCGTGATTCCAATTTCACCGGTGCATTCATGCGCTACGCCAACCTTTCGGGAGCAGACCTGCAGAACGCCGTGCTGCGCAATGCCGTGCTAAACAGCACCGACATGACCAACGTGGATTTGCGCGGCGCAGACATGCGCGGGGCTTATCTCGTCGACGCCGACATGACTGGTGCGCTGGTGACCACCGCGCAGCTGGAAAGCGCCAATACGCTGATCGGAGCCACGCTGCCGGATGGACGCCGGCACAAATAGCCCTCGCCCGCCTGGTTTTCAGATTGCTGCGTTTTAGGGAATAGTGAGCATCTGACCGACGAAAATCAGGTCGGTGTTAGCAATCTCATTTGCCAGCGCCAGCGCCTGCACCGAAGTGCCGTACAGCGCCGCGATTTTGAAGAGATAGTCGCCACTCTGCACAGTGTAACTGCCGGAGGATAGTGGCTGCGGCGTAGCGGTGGGCGCGGGCGTCGCCGTGGCTGTCGCCGTCACAACCGCGGCTGCGGTGGGGGTCGCGGTGGCTGTCTCGGCGATGCCCTCATAATGAAAGTGCGCCATCTCTCCGGCGGAACCATCAAGGTTGGTACTGGAGACCACATAATCCCCACTGCCATTATAAGTCACGGTGATTGACTGCACGCTGTCCACGAAATCATGCTGCAAAGTGACTGTGCCGCCAGAGCCGGAGGCCACCAGAGATTCCAGTTCCGCGGTGAGGATGAGGCCCACGTGCCCTTTGGTTCCCGACCAGAAATCTATGCCTGTGGATATCTTGGTCACGGTAATTGGCGCAGTGCTATACATACGAATGGAGGAGACAGTGTCGTGGCCCACAGTGTTGTTCATGAAATCCGAGTCGTCACAGCAGAAAAATTCGCCGGTACCGCCGAAGTTCGGCAGCGTGTATACATACACAGCGGTATGGGGGCCGACTCTGATGGACGACATGGCGTTGTTACCGATTGCATTACCGGTCAGCAGCACATCATTCACACGGATGACTTCCTCTACCCCAGTGTAATTGGCGTGTTCGTACATCTTAGCCCACACCTGATAAATCTCTGAAGGGGCTGAGCCAGTGGTCTCACATGCGTCACCAGTGCTTGTTCCCCAAGTGTCTTCCTGATACGGGTTGTAGACCAGCGGGCAATTGTCGGCTTTGTTCGGGATGCCGTCAAAGTCGACGCCGAGGTTGGGTGAGCATTTGTCGCCCTCTCCATCTCCATCACCTAGAACCACCAACCACACGTCTGATGTGAAAAGCTCCGTAGTGGTGAACTCCACATCTCCGGTGGAGCTCCACGTATAGTCAGTGCCGGATGTCTTGAGAACGTCGCCTACGAAGATGCGGGTCTTGCTTTTGTCGCTCGGCACCCATATGCTGCTGTAAATAGCGTTGCCCTGCACATTATAACTTCCTGTGAGTAAGAATGCGCTGACATCATCAATCTGATCTGCGTTGGAAACATAAACGCAGTTGTCATCGCTGTCCCCCACGCCATCATCGTCCGCATCCCCGGAGGCGGCATAGCTGCTACCGGAAAACAGACTGAGGGTCACCGCGACGGCGAGAACGCCAGCCACAAGGAATCTGCCGGCCACATCAATGGTTATTTCCGTCTTGATAATCATCAATCACTCACAGACCCATGCACTGCGCCCACACGAACACATGCGTGGGTTCATCTTATAACACAGTTTTGCCAAATCGCGAAGCCCTCCTCTGTGGTCCGCTCCATCAGGATCGCGGAAATTAACCCTCGAAACGGGTTTGACTATGGGCACCCAAATACCACCATTTAACGGATGTGATCACCTCCTCACCCCCCATATAGGCGAAAAACGCTTGTTTTCGGCCCTTCATAGGGTTAGCGTAGGTTAAGCATAGGGCAACACTCATGACTATTGAATGCGCATGTGATTAAATAAATACTAAGGATTGCAACACTTCTTCTCCTCCTTTCTTGAGAGCCGGGCGTCCTCCCGGCTCTCAGCACTTAACCGCCCAGCCCGCATGCGCGAGAGCGATGGCATTTCATCTTCTTCACTGAGTTATAATCGCGCGGGCGCCCCTACATGAGTGCTGAGACAATCGTGAGAGAAGACCGCAACAACAGCCACCCGGCTCAGGCCGCCGGAATAGTGATGGTCGCCTTCATAGCCGCCAACCTTGTGGGTTTGCTGCGCCAGGTAGTCATCAATCGCACGTTCGGAACCAGCACTGTGTTGGATGCGTATTTCGCGGCGTTTCGCGTGCCGGATTTACTCTTCCATGTAATCGCCGGCGGCGCGCTCGGCTCGGCGTTCATTCCCGCCTTCACGGGCTTTCTCACTAAAGACGACCCGCCCGGCGCGTGGCGGCTGGCCAGCGCGGTGGTCAACTGGGTGCTGCTGGTTTCCACCCTGCTTGCGGCACTGGCCGCGTGGCTGGCCCCCTGGCTGACGCAGGATTTTCTGGTGCCCGGCTTCGCCCCTGAGCAGGTTGCGTTGACGGCCACGCTGATGCGCATCATGTTGGCGTCGACGGCGGTGTTCGGGATAAGCGGCCTGTTGATGGGAGTGCACCATTCTCAGCAGCATTTCCTCTCCCCAGCACTGGCGCCGGTGCTTTACAACGTCGGCATCATTGCCGGCGCTGTGGCGCTGGCCCCGCGCTGGGGCATACGCGGGCTGGCGTTCGGAGTGTTGCTCGGGGCCGGGCTGCACCTGGGGGTGCAGCTTCCCGTGCTGCGCGGGTATCACGGCCAGTACCGCCTGACTCTGGGGTGGCAAAACGTGGCCGTGCGTGCAGTCGGCCGCTTGATGCTTCCGCGCGCTCTCGGACTGGCCGTCTGGCAGATTAATTTCTGGGTGAACACAGTCGTCGCCTCTGGCCTGCCCGCCGGCAGTTTGTCCGCGCTGATGATTGCTTTCCAGATTTTCACGTTCCCGCTAGCTGCGATCGCGCAAGCGATTGCGACGGCGATGTTCCCCACCTTCTCGGCACAGGCAGCGCGGGGTGAGACCGGAGCGATGCGCGTTTCTCTGGCCGCCAGCCTGCGCGGCGCGCTCTACCTTTCCATCCCCGCCAGCGTGGGGCTGTGGTCTCTTGGGCGGCCACTCATCGCGATGCTGTTCCAAAACCACACCTTTTCGGCTCAATCGACGGAGATGGTGGCCTGGGCGCTGAGCTGGTACGCGCTTGGGTTGGTGTCACATTCTGTGGTCGAAATCGTCACGCGCGCCTTTTACGCGCTGCAGGATACGCGCACACCCGTGACCATCGGCGTGCTGGCAATGTTAATTAACGTGGCTTTGAGCCTGCTATTGACAGCCGCCTTCCGAGCTTATGGGCTGTTGCCGCACGGTGGTCTGGCGCTGGCAAACACCATCGCTACCACCCTTGAGATGGTCGCTCTGCTATGGTTGCTGCGCCCCCGATTGGGAGGGCTGGCTGCCGGGTCAATCCTGAAAAGCGTCGCCCGCACGGCCGCTGGAGCAGCCACAATGACACTTGTCTTGCGGGGTTGGATTGCGCTGGCGCCAGGGTCTACGGTCACCCTCAGCCTAATGGGCGTTGCGCTTGGCGGAGCTATCTTCTGGGGAACGACCGCGGTTTTGGGCAGCGAGCAGGCATTCCGGCTGCCCGCGCTCATCAGACAGCAGCGCAAGCGCTGACGTGCGTGCGTCAATCTTCGTTTTCCGGCGAGATTTCCGATTCGATTTGGGTTTCAGCTGCATCCAGCAGCGCATTACAGCGCTGCGAAAGCTGCTGCCCGCGCTTATACAACGTCAGCGAATCCTGCAGCGAGAGTTGGCCGGCCTCCAGTTGCTCCACGACTGATTGGAGTTCATTGAGGGCCTGTTCAAAGGAAAGCGATTCCGGTTTTGTCTGTTTTCCCATATGTCTCACTCCGCTGGATGAATGCCCGCCACTTTCGCCGTAAACCGTCCCTCGGCCACTCGTACATCGAGCGCTTCGCCCACAGATAGAGCGCCGGCCCGGCGCACAATCTCAGCCGTTTCGGCCCGGGTGACGATCGCGTATCCGCGCGCGAGCGTGGTCTCCGGCCCGAGAGCGAAGAGGGTCTGGTCAATTCTTTGCGCGTCTCGGCGGCGCAGCCGCAGCGTATTCCGCGCACCAGAAAGCGCCTGCCGCGAGAGATGGTGCAGGTGTTGGCGAGCACTTTGTAGCTGACCACGCGGAGAAAGGCCGTGGAAACACGCGTCCATTTCAATTAGCGCTGCGCGACAGGAATGGATCTGTAGCGCGAGAGTCTCAGCAAGCCGTTGCGATTTTCGGTCGAGCACTTGCCGCAATTCGCGCTGGTCTGGTGTGGCCATTTCCGCTGCCGCGGACGGGGTCGGTGCGCGCATATCGGCCGCCAGGTCCGCCAGAGTAAAGTCAGTCTCATGGCCTATGCCGGTGACCACCGGCGCGGATGTGGCGGCAATCGCCCGCACCACCGCTTCAGAGTTGAACGCCCACAGGTCTTCGATTGCACCTCCGCCGCGGCCAAGCAGGATTACATCCGGCTGCGACCGGTCTGCCGCCTGCAGCGCAGCCACGATTTCATCGGGCGCGGCGCTGCCCTGCACCGCGGTTCCCACCAGTTCCACCTGCGCCAATGGCCAGCGCCGGGCGAGCACGCAGCGCATGTCCTGGCGGGCGGCGCCAGTGGGCGAAGTCACCAGAGCTATTCGCGCCGAGAGGGTGGGGAGGGGCTTCTTTCGCTCCGCGTCGAATAGACCCTCGGCCGACAGTTTGCGCTTCAGTTCTTCCAGCTGCACAAGAAGCTCACCCACGCCAGCGGGCCGCAGCGCCGTGGCGTAGAGTTGATAGCGCCCCGCGACTGCATACACGCTTACCTGACCGTAAGCCACCACACGGTCGCCATCCTCGGGCAGAAAACCCAGCCGCGCCACCTCGCTCCGCCACATCACACATTGGAGCGTAGCGTCCGCATCTTTCAGGGAGAAATACAGGTGGCCGGAGCGCGGACGTGAGAGATTGGAGAGTTCCCCGGCCACAGCCACATCGTGCAGCTGGCGGTCGCTCTCGAACATGTCGCGCACATAGTGCGTCAGTTCTGTCACCGACCACTGCTCTCCGGGAAGTCGAATTGCTAGTTGCGTCTGCATGTTCAGGTCCACCCCACAATCGTAATCCAGCGCCACAGCGCTGTCAAATGAAAACAACGCGCATGCTATAATCCGACCATGCTCCGACGTTGGTGCGCGGCCAGCGGCTTGCTAGTGGCCGCATGCACCACCCCCGCGCCTTTCCCCCCTGACCCGACGGCAGCATCCCCACCCGCTGTTGCCAGTACGGCCGAAGCCACTGTCACCGAGACGCCCCGCCCGACCCAGAAGGTGCTGCGACTGTGGGTACAGCCCAAATTTGATCCAAAGGCTGATACGGTGGCCGGGGCAGAATTGTTGGAGCAGCTGCAGCGATTCGAGCAGGCTAATTCCGGCACACAAGTAGAGGTGCGCGTAAAGCGGGCGCTTGGCGCCGGCGGAATGATAGATTCCATCCGCACCGGGTTGACCGCCGCGCCAGGCGCGCTGCCCGATGTAATCGCCATTGACGCACGCAACCTCGATGCGGCCGCAGCTGACGACTTGATTCTGACGCTGGACGCGCTGGTCAACCCCGACATCATGGCGGACTACTACCCGTTTGCTCTTGAGAGTGGCAGCCGCAACGGGAACCTGATGGGCTTGCCTTTTGCCGCCGAGGCGCTTGTGGCTGCCTACGCGAACACCGCGTATGGGCAGCCGCCGACAAGCTGGGCGGCAGTTCTAGAAAACGCCTCTTCGGTTATCATTCCGGCCGCAGATCCGCAGTCTCTCTTTGCGGTGCAGCAGTACTTTTCGCTGGGCGGCAGCCTGCGTAACCGCTCAGGCGCCGTGGCGCTGAACCCTACGGTGCTGACCGAGCTTCTAGAAATTTATGCCGCGGCAGGAGCTGCCGGCGTTCTTACCACAGACACGCTGGACTTCGGATCCGGCGCGGAAACCTGGGCGGCATACCTCGAGTCGCGCGAGCCACTCCTGGTGATAACAAGTGCGCACAGTTACCTGCAAGGCGCAGCCAACGCGACCAACACCGGCGCCGGCCCGGCGCCGACCCAAGATGGAAAGCCGTATGCGTTGGCCGAGACATGGTATTACGCGCTGGTGCGCACAGACATGGCACGTGAATCCGGCGCGTGGGAACTGCTCGACTGGTTGCTGCAGCCGCAGAATCTGGGCACGTGGGCTCTGAAAGCAGGTTACCTGCCTCCGCGTGCGGACGCGGTGGCATCGTGGCCGCCGGAGGCGCCAGCGGATTTCGCCCATCTGGTGCTGGCAGCCGCCCACCCCAAACCAGATGCGGAGACCCTGGCCATTATCGGGCCACCGCTGGGAAAGGCGGTGCGCAACGTGATTGGGGGGGACGCCACCTCCTCCGCAGCCGCCCGGGAAGTGATCCAAGAAATTACCGCAGACTGATGACAACGATCGGTGGCGCATATTGACGATACAATTCGGCACTGACGGCTGGCGCGCCGTCATTTCAGACACTTTCACCTTCGGGAACCTGCGCCTGGTTGCGCAGGCCATCGCCGACGCAGTGAATTCACCCGATTGGCTGGACGAGGGTCACCCCGATCACGATCCCCAGCTGATGGTGGTGGGGCACGACACGCGTTTCCTTTCAGACCGCTTCGCGCGCGAAGTGGCGCGCGTGCTCGCCGCCAACGACATCAAGGTACACCTGGCCCACGCTGATGCACCCACCCCCGCAATTTCGTACGCGGTGACCCACTTGCGCGCCGCTGGCGCCGTGATGGTCACCGCCTCCCACAACGCTCCCCGTTACAACGGGATAAAAATAAAAGCGGCCTACGGCGGCAGCGCGCTGCCGACCCAGTGCCGTCGCGTGGAGGTGTGTCTAAACGACAACGAGACACGGGCGCGCGGACCCAACTTGATGGATTTCGACCAAGCAGTAGAGGCTGGAATGATTGCCCGTTTCAACCCCTTCCAACCGTATGCCGAACATGTGCGCAGTATCATCGACATGGAGCGCATTGCCAGCTTTCCAGAACGGCTGCATGTGGTGGCCGACGCCATGTACGGGTCCGGACGCAGTTATCTGAAGAGCCTGCTGGGCGGAACAGGACTCGAGGTGATGGAAATTCGCGGTGAGATGAACCCTGGTTTCGGTGGGGTACACCCGGAGCCAATCATGAAATACCTGGGCGCCACCGCAAGCGCCATCGCCAACGGCCGCGGCGATATCGGCCTGATTACTGACGGTGACGGAGACCGCATCGGCGCAATGGATGGCCGCGGTCAGTTCATCGACCCGCACCGCATAATGTCGCTATGCCTGCGCTATCTGGTGGAAAAGAAGAGACAGTCTGGAGCAGTGGTGAAAACTGTCTCAACCACACACATGCTCAATCGGCAGGCGGAAATTTACGCCCTGCCGCTGTACGAAACACCGGTAGGGTTCAATCACATCTCTGACCTGATGCGCTCCGAACGCGTACTCATCGGCGGGGAAGAATCCGGTGGAATCAGCATCCAAGGACACATCCCGGAGGGCGATGGCATCCTGATAGGGCTGCTGTTGCTGGAAGTTATGGCCGCGTATGGGACCTCGCTGCATGAACTAGTGGAAAACCTGCTGCGCGATTTCGGCCCGGTGAAGTACACCCGCCACGATTTGCGTCTCGCTCACCCGGTGGAGAAGAAAGAGTTGGTGTGCCGACTGCAGCGCCGCGCTCCGGACAAAATCGGCCACCTTTCAGTGAAAGATCTGCAGACAACCGATGGGGTGAAATACCTGCTGGAAAACGATAGCTGGCTTCTCATCCGCCCGAGCGGAACAGAACCGCTGCTACGCGTTTACGCTGAAGGGCGCAACGAGGCGGACGTGGAAGCGCTGTTGGATTACGGACGGGAGGTGGCGCAGAGCGCCTGACGCTCCACACAGCGGTGGAAAAGCGGCCGGCGCGTTGCCGGAACATATTCGGCACCACGCCGACGTTATTTTTTCCTGAGTTTATCCGCTGGCGAAGCGTCGTACCGAGCGAGTGACTATCACAACCAATAGTAGTCCCAGCGCAGTGAAGAGCAAAACGGGAATGCCGACTTCGTCAGCGAAACCGGTGTCCGGCAACGCGTCCGCGGATGAAACCGCCACCACCGAGATTGCGGTAGCCGCAACAACCACATCGCTGTTGCCTCTGCTCGCCACCTTATTTGCAGAGGAGCCCGAGGCGCTGCTGGAGGGTTCCGCCAGCTGCGCGATAGCGACCGGTTCCGCCGGCGCCACCACCACGGCCTCGCTCAATTCCGAGCCAGCTGCCGACGCCAGTCGCGCCTGCTGTTCAGATTCCGGCACCATCACGGCGGCCACCAGCGCGACCGAAGTCGCCTCGGCGTATTCCGCCACCTGCGTGTTGCTGGCGTTTATCTCTGCAACCTGGGTTGCGCTGGCGCCGGCCTGGGCGGGTCTGATCTTAAATGCGTACAAACCTAACGCCACCAGACCGGCGACGAAGAGGCCACCTAACGCTACCGACGCAATGATGAAGGGTCGATTGGTCGACTCTTCTTCGGGATACTCCATGACACACCTCCCCTAAATTGGGTGCCGAGACCTTCCGCAAAAACGCACGTTTCGACAAAAAGAAGGAATCTTTTTGTCGGCCTCAGGTGAACGGCACTAAGATTGCTGCCGGGGAAGCATTGCGCCCATTTCACACGACCGGGCCACTTCTGACCAGCCCGGCTCAGGGCCACACCGAATTCTCGATCCGTCTGGCCCCAGCAGGTACAGCGAGAGAAGATGCAATTTTCATGCCACAGCCGATGACAGTTCCCTAACCCTCCAATGCGCACTCTGGAACAAACCTACCTCGAACACGATATGGGGCTGCTGCAAATGATTTCCGCCACTGTTGGGTTGGAGCCGGCAGCGGGAAACCGCCGGGCAGCCGCCCTCGAGCTGGCGGCAGCCATGCAGCAATCTGAGCAGCTACGCATCACCTTCGCTGGTCTGAGTACGGAGGCGCGAGAGGCATTACGAGCGCTGCTCTCATCGGGTGGACGTATGACGGTGGCTGCCTCGGCGCGTCGTTTTGGTGAAGTCCGCCCGCTGGGTCCCGGTGCTCGCCGGCGCGAGCGCCCGGCGCGCGAGCCCGCAAACGCACTGGAAGCTCTCTGGTACCACGGCCTGATTGGGCGCGCGTTTGACGACCAGCCCACCCCACAAGAGTATTACTACATACCACCAGAGCTGCGCTCGTTACTATCTCTCCCTGCTGAGAATCCGACTGCCGTGCCGAAAGTGAAGGTGCAGCCGCCTGCCGCCGATGAAACGGTGCCAGCCCCGCACAGCCTAGTGGACGACGCATGCACCGCCCTGGCTTTCCTACGCTGTTGGCCGGTGAGCACAACCGCTGACGGGGAAATATCGGCCACGACCTTTGAACGATTACAGCCACATCTGCGACTGCCCGGCGCGTTGGAGATGTTGCTGGTATTGCTTCAGGAAATCGGTCTACTGTCCGCGCCAGAACTCCGGCTTGACCCGCAGAAAACACGCCATTTCCTCGCCGGAGAGCGTGCCGGACAGTTGCGCGCGCTCGCGCACGTCTGGCGTGGTTCCACCCGCTGGAGGGATTTACTCGCTGTGCCCGGCCTGTGCTTCGACCATTCAGAAACGCTGCGCGTTGAACCGGCGCAGGCGCGGGGCGAGATTCTTACCCGCCTCAACGCTCTGGACAAGGGATGCTGGTTTTCTCTGGAAGCGTTCGTTTCATTCATCCGAACGCAATCTCCGGACTTTCAGCGTCCGGCCGGGGATTACGATTCATGGTACGTGCGCGCCGAGAGCACAGGAGAGTACCTGCGCGGTTTCGCTTCGTGGGAACGGGTGGACGGCGCTTTCATCCGCCATCTGGTCACTGGCCCGCTCCACTGGCTGGGCTTGATGGACCTCTCCCAGGCGCACGACAGGTTCCGGCTCACGCCGCTTTTCTCCGCACTGCTGCACGATGTGGAATGGAGAATTGCGGAAAAACCGCGCCCACTGGCAATCCGCCCTGATGGCATTGTGCTGGCATTTGCCGCAGGCAGCCGCGCTGACCGCTTTCTGGCAGCTCGCATGGGAGAGTGGGAGCCGGCCCGCAACGCGGAAGTGTATCGTTATCGGTTGAGCGCCGAAAGCTTGCACCGCGCCAGCGAAGCCGGCATCAGCACAAAGCAGGTATTGGTGTTTCTCAAGCGCGCCAGCGGAAATGGGCTGCCACAATCACTGCGGCAAGCACTGTGGCGCTGGGGCAAGGAGGGGCCGGCCGCGCGTCTGACCAAGATGATGGTACTGCGCGTGGACTCCGAATCCGTGCTGCGCGCCCTGCGCGAGAACCCGCGGACGCGCCGCTATCTCGGGGAAGCGCTGGGACCGCGCGCGGTGCAGGTGCATGCTTGTTATCGTCAGGATCTACGTGACGAGATGGTTAAGATGGGTTTACTCTTGCAGATGAAAGAATAGAGCCACAGGTCAACCTGTCCAGGCGCAGCGCACAAATCGAGCACCCCCGCCGCGACTCGAACGCGGGACTTCTTGCTCCGGAGGCAAGCGCTCTATCCACTGAGCTACGGGGGCGGATGAAAAGATTCTATCATAGGCGCAGACCGGCCACTACAGCCGATGCATCAGCGCCGCCCAGCGCGAGGCCAGATGCACCAGCGGGGAGGAGCGCCGCGGACACAACTCCGACATCGGCAGGTTCGTCAGAAACTGCTCCGCATCCGCGCAGGCAGGCATGCGCATGGTTGCGCGCCCGACCTCGCCATACGAGTGGGCGTCTGAGCCGATTACGGCAGGCAGCTCCACTTCCCGCGCAAGCGCGGCGGCGCGTTCGTTCATGGCCGACAAGAGCGAACGCGCGTTGAAGGTCTCAATGGCATCCACAAAGGGCAGCACGGCGTGCAGCTCATCTTCGCGCCAGCAGCCGCTACGATGATGGTCAAATGGGTGTGGCACAGATATCACCGCACCCTGCGCCCGCAAGCGTTCAATTGTCTCCCTCGGCTCCAGACCGGGCGGAACCTCCTGCTCGATGTATAGCGCCAGCAGTTCGCCCTGACTGGTCAGAATTTCCTCACCTGGAATCACGAGATCAGGTGCGAGAGCGGCCATCTCAAAAGCGCCTCGGGCGGTGTTGTGGTCGGTCACGCAAAGCCGCTGGATTCCCCGGGCGCGGCAGAGCTCTATCAGCCGCCGCGGCGTCATCAGACAATCGCCGGAGTGGTGTGTGTGGCAATGGGTCTCGACGGTGACGAACGCCATCGCCGCCAAGTATACCTCCCGCCGCAGTGGTAGAATTGGGTCGATGAATCTATTGCCGCCTCAATTGGAGCCAGTCGCCGGCGCGCGGGCGCGGGAACTGCAGCGCGGGCTGTGGATACAGGTTTACCTACCGGTAGGGATCGTCGGACTGGCATCCATTCTCGTAACGGCTGCCCTCGGCTACGGCGCATTCACCGGCTTGATAGACCACGCCCTGCTCGCCGATACTCTGGTGATATTGATGCTCTCGCCCGCTCTGATAGTTGCCTTTTTGGAGCTGGTGCTTGTCGTTGTGCTGGCATTCGGCCTGTCACGTGCATCCTCAGGGGTCGCCTCATTGTTGCGCGACGGCCAGCGCCTCAGCGCCGACGCCAACCGCTCAGTCCTGCATTACGCGCGCACCATCGAGATGCAGTTCGAGCGCATTCACCGGCTGGCCAGCGCACCCGCACGAGCGCTGCGCTCATTGCGGCAAAGGCTGCGCAAACTCCGGTGACCGAAAGCGAGCGAGTGGATGCCTAATGGCGTGAGAAAGAGGGTCGTCCTCATCGGCGCGCTGTTGGGTGCGCTGCTCGGGCTGGGCGCAGCCTACATGTTCGCGCGCCGGCACGAGGAGACTGGCGAAGAGCCCGGCTTCTCTGCCAAAGAGGCTATCTCGCTAGGCATGGAACTGGTCAAGTTGCTACGCCGGATAGGCGGCCTCGCCAGACGCGACTGATTTTCCCTCTGAAGATCCGTTTCTGTTTCCCACTTGACAAATCATTCCTGCTGTGTTAATAAAAACGAACGTTCGTCCGTTTTAGGATGACCACTTGAATAAGAAAACACTGACCAAAGGAGCGCGCACGCGCACAGCCTTGACAAACGCCGCCCTGCAGTGCTTCGCCGAAAGCGGCTATCACGGCGCTTCCATGCGACTGATTGCCGAGCGCGCGGGGCTGAAGGCCGTCGGCGGCATATACAACCACTTCTCTGGCAAAGAAGAGATATTCACTGAAGTGGTGCGCATCCACCATCCGGTCAATCAGCTTGCGCTGGCCCTGGCCGACTCGGACGGAGTCACTCTGGAGGCTCTTTTCCGCAACGCCGCCCGGCGCATGGTCGCGCAGCTCGGGGCGGGCAATGGCATGGTTACGGTCAAGTTGATGTTCATCGAGATGGTGGAGTTCGATGGCAAGCACATCGCGCAGCTCTTCGAGGGCCTCTTCCCTCACGTAATGCGCTTCATGCAACGCATCTCCCTGCAGCAAGACGAACTGCGCAAAGCTCCGCCACCGATGATAATACGCGCCTTTATCGGCTCAATCTACGCCTTTTTTCTCACGGAATTGCTGCTCGCTGGCACGCCGATAACCACGACCGGTGACCCCGATGATTTAATGGACATCTTTCTGCACGGCGCGCTGAAAGCGGAGACTTGATGCGAAACTCTCGCTTGCTTTCGCTCATACGCAAAGAATTCATCCAAATCCTGCGCGATCCGCGCACGCTGGTTATCACATTCGCTATCCCAGTGGTGCAGCTTTTCCTGCTGGGATACGCAGCCAACACCGATGTACGCAATGTGCCGCTGGCGGTTTTCGACCAAAGCCATTCCGCCGCCGGACGCCGGCTGCTGGATGCTTACCGCGCAGCCGATTACTTCAAACTAACATATGTGGTCGACTCGGAAGATGAATTGCGCGCGCTTATCGATACCGGCGACGCGCGCGCCGGACTGATCATCCCCTCCAATTACGGGCAGCAGATTTCGGGCGGGCAGCCAGTGCAGATCGCCTTCGTGCTCGATGGCTCCGACCCGACTGTGGCTGCCACCGCGCTCTCGGCTGCCACCCTCATCGGTGAATCCCACTCAATCAATTTGCTGGTGGAACGACTGAATCAACGCGGGCAACCCGACGTGTTCCAATCACAAGTGAATGTGCGCACGCAGGTCTGGTACAACCCCGACCTTGAAAGTGCCTATTTTATGGTTCCGGCGCTGATCGGCATGATTCTGCAGATGCAGGCCACCATGCTCACCTCCATCGCCATCGTGC
>Ga0187833_10003164_pt1 | contig 16948 bp, 12 predicted proteins | sample ETNtaG_37_FD_167968 | JGI IMG/M metagenome (GOLD analysis project Ga0187833, IMG submission 167968) | Marine microbial and viral communities from oxygen minimum zone, Eastern Pacific Ocean - ETNP2014_SV_400_PacBio MetaG (Illumina Assembly) | ecosystem: Environmental > Aquatic > Marine > Hypoxic...
CTGCTCAAGCGGCTGCAACTATCGCTCTCTGATATCGGCTTGATTGAACTGAACGAGGCCTTCGCCGCTCAGTCCATCGGGGTGATGCGCAAGCTGGGCATGCGCCCTGAAATCACAAACGTGAACGGCGGCGCGGTGGCGCTCGGGCACCCGACCGGATGCTCCGGTGCGCGCATTCTGGTGACGCTGCTGCACGAGATGAAGCGCCGCGCTGCTGACGAGAAGCGACCCTATTACGGGCTGGCGACGCTGTGCGTGGGCGTGGGTCAAGGAGTCTCCACCATTGTGGAGTGGATTGGCGATGACGACCAAAATCACTGACATGCGCACTGCCATCAGCGCGCACGTGCACGATGGCGACTGCGTAGTCATCGAGGGCTTCACTGCGTGCATCTGTTTTGCGGCGGCGCATGAGATTATCCGTCAGGGGCGGCGCGAGCTCACCCTCTGCCGCATGACCCCCGATCTGGTGTATGACCAGATGATTGCGGCCGGTTGCGCGCGCAAGCTGGTGTGCAGCCACCTTGACAATCCGGGTGTGGGCTCTCTGCATTGCGTGCGCCGCGCGGTCGAGTGCGGCGTTCCGCGCGCGTTGGAACTTGAGGAATACTCTCACTTTGGAATGGTGGGGCGTTACATGGCCGGCGCGGTGCGGTTGCCTTTTTGTCTGGTGCGCAGCTATCGCGGCACCGGCCAGCTCAAGGTGAAACCGCGCATAAAGTTTGTGCCCAATCCATACGATGGTGTGGCGAGCGAATTTACCCATGTTGATTCCGTCGCGATGGTTCCGCCGCCGAATCCGGATGTGGCTATCTTGCACGCCCAGCGCGCTGACGCCGCCGGCAACACGCAGATGTGGGGGCTGCTGGGCGCGCAAAAGGAGGTCGCCTTTGCGGCTGAGCGCGTGATTGTGGTGGTGGAGGAAATCGTGGATTCCGCTGTCATTCGCAGCGACCCCAACCGCGCAATGGTGCCGGGCCTGGTGGTGGATGCGCTGGTGCAGCAGCCCTACGCCGTGCACCCATCCTATGCGCAGGGGTATTATGATCGCGACAATCAGTTCTACCTGCAGTGGGACGCAATCTCCCGCGATGAAGACGCCACGCGGGTCTGGCTGCGCGAATGGGTCTATGGTGTTGACGACTGGGAGGATTATTTGGCGAAAATGGAAAGCGAGCAGCCGGACATCTGGGAACGTTTGGCTCCCGAAGAGGCGCTGGCACAGTCGGTGAACTGTGGCGCGTATGCTCTGGCGTAACGAGCGCGAAAGGCACAGCGTTGCAGCAGAGAGCGCTGTCGCCTTCCGTCCCTGCTTCACGCAGTGATTTGGCGATATGATTGACTACACTGCTGCGGAGTTGATGATCGCCTGCGCGGCGCGGGCGCTGGTGGGAAAGCGCGTGGTGTTCGTCGGCGTGGGGCTGCCCAATATCGCCTGCAACCTGGCGCGGCGCAGATTGACTGTTTCGGCAACATGAACACCACTGTGGTCGGCGACTACGCCCGTCCGCGCGTGCGCCTGCCCGGCAGCGGCGGAGCCTGCGACATCGCCTGTCATGCCGGCGAGGTTTTCTTGATAATGCGCTTGAGAAAACGCGCTTTTTTGGACCGGCTGGATTTTCGCACCAGCGTCGGGCATCTGGATGGACGCCCGCAGCAGCGCGCCGAGACGGGGCTGCCCGGGAGGGCGCCGCAGCTGGTGGTCACCGACAAAGCCGTTTTCGATTTCGAGGATGGCTCGGGCGAGATGAGGTTGTGCTCGCTACATCCCGGCGTGACGAAGGATACGGTGCAGGCGCAGGTTGGCTGGCGGCTGCACGTGGCCGCCGATTTGCGCGTCACCGAGGCGCCCACCGCACTGGAACTGAGCATAATGCGGGAGGAACTTGACCCGCAATCGATTTACACTGGCGAGAAAGTGGAGGTGTATTAATGACCGCCAAACGAAAACATGTCCGCGTGACTTACAGCACGTTGAGCAGCCCGGATCCATTGCTGCACGAATATTACGAGGAGGATGTTGTCGCGGTGAAAGCCGGTTTCGGGGAGACCTTCCCGATGTATATCAACGGCGAGTGGGTGACCGCGGAGGACACTTTCACCTCCATCAGCCCTGTGGATACCAGCCTGATCGTTGGCCGGTTTCAGCAGGCCGGGCCGGAGGATGTGGCTGCTGCTATGCGGGCTGCTAGAGTGGCATTCCCGGCCTGGCGCGAGACGCCCTGGCAGGAGCGCAACGCGCTTTTGATAAAGGTGGCTGATCTTATCAGTGAGCGCATGTTTATGCTGGGTGCCGTCATCAGTATAGAGGTGGGCAAGAATAGATTAGAGTCAATCGGGGAAGTAGAAGAGGCCGCCGACTTGATTCGTCATTGTGTCACTGCCATGCATGAGAACAATGGCTTTTGCAGACCGTTGGCGTCTGAGGATAGCAATACCCGCAACCACAGCGTGCTAAAGCCGTACGGGGTGTGGGGCGTGATTTCGCCCTTTAATTTCCCCTGTGCACTCTCCGGCGGCCCGGCGGGCGCGGCGCTTGTGGCCGGGAACACCGTGGTACACAAACCGGCTGATGATGCCCCATATTCAGCTTATCTGCTGGCGCAATGCTTCCACGACGCTGGCATCCCGGCCGGGGTATACAACATGGTGACCGGCGGAGATGACCCCGGCAAAGCGCTGGTGGCGAACAGCGATGTGAACGGTATCACCTTCACCGGCAGCTATGAGGTTGGCATGAGCATCTTGCGCGATTACGCTGCCGGAGGCGCGTTCGTGCGACCACTAGTGGCCGAGATGGGCGGCAAAAATGCGGCCATCGTCTCGCGCACTGCAGACGTAGAAACGGCTGCTCTCGGGGTGATGCGTTCCGCCTTTGGCGCCACTGGCCAGAAGTGTTCCGCGTGCTCACGCGTATACGTGCACCGCGACGTAAAAGCCGCCTTTACCGAGAGACTGGTGGAGCTCACGAAGCAGATTAAGGTCGGCGACCCAACCCTGCACGAGAATTACATTGGCCCGCTTGTCAATGAAGCCGCTTACCGCGCCTACCAGAAATATGTGGATCACGCAGCAGCTGACGGCGAAATTCTAGTGGGTGGCCAGACGCTGGATGAGAGCGGTTATTACGTTGCCCCGACCGTGGTGCAAAAATTGCCGTTTGACCACTATCTGTGGAAAGAGGAGCTGTTTGTGCCCTTGGTTGTCGTGGGTGAGTACGAGCATAGAGAAGAGGCCATGCGCATGGCCAATGATGCCTCGCTGGGGTTGACGGCGGGCTTCTTCAGCGAGGATGATGCAGAGGTGCAGTGGTTCCTCGACAACATCGAAGCTGGCTGCGTTTATGTCAATCGAGCGGCTGGTGCGACCACCGGCGCCTGGCCGGGTTATCAGGCCTTTGGAGGCTGGAAGGGTAGTACCGGTACAAACAAGTCGTCGATGAGCCATTACTATCTGCAGCAATACATGCGCGAGCAAAGTCAGACGATTCTGAGATGACCTTTATGCTATCACCATTGCAGGGAATCCGTGTGCTGGGCCTGGAGCAGTACATGAGTGCGCCTTACTGCACCATGCTGCTAGCAGATGCTGGGGCGGAGGTGATAAAAATTGAGCGGCCCGGCAGTGGTGACCCGCGTCGTTCTATTCCTCCCTTCGCGCACGGTGAGGGCGGAGCGCAAAAGGCCGGCGGCTTCATGGCTTACAATCGTAACAAGAAAAGCCTTGCGGTGAACCTGCGCAGCGCGGCGGGAAGAGATATTTTCCGCGAACTGGCGGCGCAGTCGGATGTGGTGGTGGAAAACCTGCGCCCGGGCGCAAGCGCCAAGCTAGGACTTGATTATGAGGACCTAAAAGAACTTAATCCGCGCCTGGTGTATGCGGCCATTTCCGGCTTCGGGCGCATGCCCGGCTTCAGCGGGCCTTATAGCGACCGCCCAGCGTTTGACATTGTGGCTGAGGCCATGAGTGGCGTGATGAATCTTGTGGGATTCGAGGACAAACCGCCTGCATGGACTATTTACGGGCTTGCGGATGTGTATTCAGGAATGTGCACCGCATATGGTATAATGTTAGCCCTTTTAATGCGTGAAAAAACAGGAGCAGGACAATTCGTGGACAGTGCTATGCTGGACAATATGCTGGCATTGAACGAGCGCATGGTGGCCCTGTATTCCGTCACCGGTCAGTCTCCGCAGCGCGGGCGTTTGCGCCATCTCTTCCCACGTGGTGCCTTTCGCTGCAGCGATGGTTACCTCGCCCTGAATGTTCCCGATGATACTGTGTGGAAGCGGCTGTGCTCGGCCATGGGGCGAGATGATTTGATAGCCGACGCGCGCAGCGCGAGCGGCACTGCGCGTGCTGAGCATGCTCATGAGCTCCAGCCTATTATCGAAAAATGGCTGCAGGACAAAACGCGCGCGCAGGCCGGTGACCTGCTCAATACGAGCGGCGTGCCGGCCGGGCCGGTTTACAGTGCGGAGGATGTCTTTGCGGACCCGCATGTGGGAGCCCGCAAGATGCTGCAGCCGGTGCAAGATCCGGTAGTTGGCGAATATCGCTTCGCGCGCTCACCGGTGTTGCTTTCCGCGATGCCGGAGTGCGCGCCTGCCCCAGCCCCGGCGCTGGGCCAACACACGCGCGATATTCTGGGCGATGTGCTTGGATATCCGACGGAGAGGATTGTAGTACTGGAGCAGCAACAAGTCGTACAGAGTGCCGCCACATGACCTGCGCGAGAGGCGGCGAACTGGTATCTATGAGAGGAGGTGATGCTAGCCTACACAGTTCAATCAGCAATGCTTCACTGTATCGGAAATCAGTTAGCAGAACGTGTCACTTAAGGAGGAACAACCTATGATGAAGACACGCATGTTGCAGGTATTGAGTGTAATGATGGTACTGGGCTTGGTACTATCGGCCTGTCAGCCACAGGTAGTAGAGGTAGAGAAGGAAGTGGTGGTGACGCAGGTAGTGAGGGAAGAGGTCGAAGTAGAGAAGGTGGTAGAAGTTGAAGTAGAGAAAGTAGTTGAAGTAGAGAAGGCAGCTGAGGACGCCCTTGGTTTTGTAGACATAGCTCCGGGCGAGCCGGTGCACATTGCCTACATGCTGGCGACTTCGGGTGCGGTGGAGTTTCTGGGGGCCGACTCTTTGGGTGGCATTGAGATTGCCATCGAGGAGTATGGTCAGCTACACGGTCATGACATCCTGCTGACGGGTGAGGACTCACTCTGCAGTGCTGAGGGTGGGCAGACGGCTGCGGTGAAGGTAGCTGCTGACCCGACGATCCTGGGCGTCTTGGGCACGAACTGCTCGAGCGCCGGTACAGCGGCGAGTGTAGTGATCAGCGAGGCGGGCATGGTAATGATATCGCCCACGAACACTTCGCCGGCATTGACGGATCCAAACGAGACTTGGAATCCGGGTTACTACCGCACTGCGCACAACGACAAGTTTCAGGGTGCAGTTGCTGCTGAGTTTGCGTACAACGAGTTAGGCGCCCGCACGGCGGCGGCGCTACACGATGGTGATCCCTACACTGAGGGATTAGCTAGTGTGTTTGCGGAGGTATTCGCTGAGATCGGCGGGACAGTGACATCGTTCGAGGCGGTAAACAAGGGAGACACGGACATGCGTCCGGTGTTGACCACGATCGCTGCTGGCGAGCCTGAGGTACTGTACTTCCCGATCTTCGAGCCAGAGGGCAACTTTGTTGGAGCGCAGTCGCAGGAGGTACCTGGGCTGGAGAACGTCACTCTAATGGGAGCTGACGGTCTACTGGTGAAGTCCTTCGGGCCAAACACCGGTCCGGCTGCGGTAGGCATGTATCTATCCGGCCCGTACATTTCTGATGACATAAGTGCGTATGCGAGTTTCCTAGCGAAATACGAGGCGAACACGGGTGGCCCACCGCCGGCTGGATTTGCGGCGCATGCATATGATGGAGCCAACATCCTTTTGGCATCTATTGCGAAGGCGGCGATAGTTGATGATGACGGCACATTGCATGTTGGGCGGCAGGCTTTACGGGATGCTGTGGGTTCTACGTATCGTTATGGTGGTCTGACGGGCATCCTGAGTTGTGATGAGTATGGTGACTGTGCTACTGGTGAGGCCTTGGCGGTCTTCCAGCTGAGTGCAGACAACGTGGCTTCTGAGGACAACTGGCCTCCGCCGGTTGTATACACACCTGCAGGTGGCAAGGCAGGCAGCGCGGAGGCAGCAGGCCCCAAGGAGCCGATCCTGTTCCACGACGGGAGCTGGCAGAGTATGTGGATTCTGAACGCGATCGCCATGTACGTTACCGAGCACGGCTACGGCTACCCGGTTGAGGAGATCACCGAGACCACCGATGTCATGAAGGTGGGACTGCCACTGGGAGATGTACATGTCAATATGGAAGGATGGCGGATGAATACCATGGAATGGTACAACGAACAGATCGCTGCCCGTAACATCGTGGACCTGGGGCAGGTCTTCGAAAAATCCACCCAGGGCTGGTACATCCCGCTGTACACCCATGAGGAGCATGGCATCACTACGATAGACGACCTGCTGGATGCAGACGTGGCGCAACTGTTCCAGGACCCCGAAGACCCCAGCAAGGGTGTGTGGACGAACTGCATCGTCGGCTGGAACTGCCAGAAGATCATGCGTGTCAAAGCTACTGCCTACGGCATGGATGAGTTCTACAACGTGATGGAGCCCGGCTCGGCGGCCGGCATTGATGCTTCTCTTGCCAGTGCGGTCGAGAACAATATGCCGGTGCTTTCGTACTACTGGGAGCCGACCTGGGTTCTGGGCAAGTACAAGATGTGGCAAATCGAGGAGCCGACCTACACTAAAGAGTGCTGGGACGCTATCAGTGTGGCCACAGAATCAGATCCCTTCGGCACGGTGGATGAAGCCTGTGCTTACAGCGTGGACGACATCCACAAACTGGTACACGCTGGCCTGCTGGATCGCGCCCCGGATGTAGCGGCGATGCTCTCGAAGATGTTCGTGGGTACGCAAATGGTCAACGATCTCGGAGCCTACATGGAAGAGAACGACGCCTCCGCGATGGATACCGCGGTCTACTACCTTCAGACTTTTGAGGATGAGTGGACACCGTGGGTGACCGAGGAAGCCGCTGCAGGCATCAAGGCTGCCGTGGCGGCCTACTGAGGCCTGTCCGCACGGTCAAGCAACCGGCAGGAGCAACAGAGCTGTTTTCTTGCCGATAACAAAAAACGGGGAGGTGTTCTATAAGACCTCCCCGTTTTGCTTTAAGCGAGTGCCCGCTTCAAGCAGGCTCTCCAGCTGACTCGCGACCCGGCTGGAGCCCCCGCGTGACCCGGTCGATGATGATGGCAAGCAGCGTAATGCTGAGCCCCCCGTTGAACCCCTGGCCCACTTTCAGGCGTGCAATTCCGTGCAGCACCTCAATTCCCAGCCCCGCAGCGCCCACCATTGACGCGATCACTACCATCGCAAGCGACGCCATGATGACCTGGTTGATGCCAGCCATGATGGTCGGTAACGCCAGCGGCAGTTCCACCTTAAACAGCATCTGCCGCGGCGCCGTGCCGAAAGCGTGTGCGGCCTCAATCAGCTCCTTGTCCACCAGGCGGATGCCCAAATTAGTCAAGCGGATTCCCGGTGCCACGGCATACATCACCGTGGCCATGATGGCGGGCACCTTGCCGAGGCCGAAGAGCATCAGCGCCGGTACCAGGTATACGAAACTGGGCATTGTCTGCAGCAGGTCCAGGATAGGTCTAATCCCAGCCTGAAGACGGTCGCTCTTGGCCATGACAATGCCGGTCGGTATTGCCACCATTATGGCGATCGTGGTCGCAACCCCCACGACAGCCAAGGTTGTCATGGCAGCGTCCCATAAGCCAACCACACCGATGAACATAAAACCAGCCATGGCCAGTTCTGGCAGACCCGGCCGGCGGCCGCCCACAGCCCAGAAGCCGCCGGCAATTGCCACGGCCGCTGCCAGCAGGGAGCGGCCCGCCCATTCCCAGGTTCCATTTGATGCCGACTGCTCCTGAGCCAGACCTATCAAGGTCAGGCCAAGGCCTATTGCAGCCGCCTCGGCGAGCACAATGAATAGCTCTTTGCGTGTGCGTTTATGGCGCACAGACCACCATGCCAGCAGAGCAACCGCTAGAATGATGACGGTCACGGGCAGCCACTGTAGAAACTTCTCAAGGCGCACCAGCGGCCAGAGAATTGTGGCGCTCACCCCTCGAAAGAAGTGGAAGCGCCAGTCGGCGGTCAGCCACTTGACGAAGTGGTCAATCAATTTGTCCAGTTGAAAGTCAAATGAGGGAAAATCAATCATGTTCGTTCACCCTTTGAATTGCCGGCAATTCGCGCAATCCGGTCAGCCACTGCATCGTGACGGCAGCGCAGACGGCAGGTGTTCACTCGCCGCCGAGCAGCCAATCACATTTACCCCGCCCGGGCGGCATGACTCTCGGCCAGACTATCGAGCACGATCGGCCGGTCAACCTCACCCAGGAGGCGCTTCTCGTCCACCACGGCTATCGGGTGTCGGGTTCCGGCCACCATGGGAATGAGATCCTGCACTGATGTCTCCGGAGACACGGAATCGGCGCTGTCATCAATCGCGGCACTCAAATCTGAGGAACCTTCATGTTCCGCCCGCGAGAGACCCTCGAGGGTCACCATCCCTGCGTAGGAACCATCGCTTTGCGCCACAAAAGCCGCGTCAGCATTGTTTTCCCTCAGAAGCGTGACCGCCGAGTGCAGACGCTGTGAGTGTTCAAGCACCAGCGCCGGCGGGCGCATGATGCTGGTCACTCGCATCACGCGGGCTTTGGAGACGTCCTTCACGAATTCCTCCACGTAATCATCAGCCGGGGTCATGACTATCTGTTCCGGAGTGCCCAACTGGACCATGCTGCCACCCCTGAGGATCGCGATGCGGTCTCCTAACTTGAGCGCCTCCAGCAGATCGTGGGTTATGAACACGATGGTCTTGTGTAGCTGCTTCTGTAATTCGATGAGTTCATCCTGCATCTGGCGGCGGATGAGCGGATCAAGACCACTGAACGGTTCGTCCATGAGCAGGATCTCGGGATCGAGCGCCAGGGCGCGGGCTATGCCCACTCGTTGTTGCATACCGCCGCTGAGTTCGTCCGGATAGGATTCCTCCCACCCCTTCAGGCCGACGCGCGCGAGCACGTCCAGCGCCGTCGCATAGCGGCTCTCCTTCTCTATTCCCTGCACCTCTAGACCATAGGCCACGTTGTCCATGACGTTGCGATGCGGGAAGAGGCCGTAATGTTGGAAGACCATTCCGGTCTTGTGCCGGCGCAACTCGATGATTTGCTCCACGTCGTACTCCAGGACGTTCTCACCATCGATCTCAACTATGCCCTGTGTGGGTTCGATCAGCCGGATGAGACAGCGGACCAGAGTGGATTTGCCGCTTCCGGACAGACCCATGACCACAAAAACTTCCCCGACGTGGACGTCGAAAGAAATGTCGCGGATGGCAATGACGTGACCGGTCTTTTCCTGCACCTGCTCCCGCGAAGCGGACTGCGCCCAGCCACCGTCCTCCTGTAGCACGCGCTGGCCGTCCGGGCCGAAGACCTTCCACAGGTCGCGCACGGCGACACGTATCTCTCTGGAATTATCCATCAACGTCACAGTCGTCCTTTCAGCAGCTGACAGCATGACTGAAGAAGATCTCCGGACGCAAGCAGCCTGCATCGCAGATACCCGGCCCGACTTGCGGGGGATGATCGGATATCTAGAAGCTGTTTGAAGCCAGCCAATGCTTGCACCAGGTATGCCTCACTATTCTGTTATGTTGCCAGAGAGAAGCTACAACTGCGACAGATACATGAAACAGCATTGTCGGTGATTTGTCAAGCTGCGGCCGACTACCAGAGCGACCCGCCCGAGAGCGTCAAATCCTGCATGGTCATGGCAAGGGCCTCCTCGCGGCAAAGGTACAGGGCAAGCGCGGCCACTTCTTCAACTTGAATCAGGCGACCCTGCGGGTTAGCCTGTTCTGCATCCGCGATGTACTCCTCGCCGCTGCGCTTTTCCTGCACCACTGCTATATCGCTCATCCAATCACGCCCGAAGTTCGTGTCTGTCCAGCCCGGGCTGATGGCATTGCAGGTAACGCCGTAAGGCGCTCCCTCCAGAGCGACGCAGCGAGAAAGCCCGACCAGCGCCGCCTTGGAAGCGCAATACGCTCCTGAGGTGGCCGCCCCGACCGAAGCCGCCGTGGAGGCGATATTAATAATGCGACCCCATTTGCGCTCGATCATTCCTGGTAGCGCTAGCCGGATGGTGCGGAAGGCGCCATCCACGTTGACTGACATCACCTTTCTCCACAGCGCCTCCGAATGGCCACTGATGGCGTGCTCCGCGGTGATGCCAGCCGCGTTCGCCAGAATGTCAATCTTGCCCAGCTCCGCGATGGTTGTGTCGCAAAAGGCCTGCACCGATTCCGTCTCGGTGACGTCCAGACCCAGCGCCAGGCAGCGCACACCCAACCTTTCGATTTCCCCCCTTGCGGCCTGCAACTCATCCCGCCCGGGCAAAAAAGAAAGTTCTCCACCAACCTTCATATTCTCCTTGTCCGCCAGCAGAGAGCCGATGGAGATGTCCGCACCGGCACGCGCAAAGGCCAGCGCCATCGCTCTTCCCATGCCGGATGCGCCTCCGGTTATCATAGCTGTTCGTCCGGTAAGGAACTTTTCGCTCAATTTGATTACATCAGGTCGTTCATTTCCGCTCACAGCACTTGCTCAGGATTATCGCTGCAAACGACAAGTCAGGCAAGACGCTAAACTGCTGCACGCACAACCACCGGTCTGCGCAGCTAAAGTCGGTATTACCCGTCGCATCGATATATCCTAATCCGCGACCAGCCAAGTCAAAGGAGCAAAGGCGAGAACCTACACGACTTTATCCAGAACAAAGATGTCAGATGTACTACTGGGCATCAAGCGCGGACATGCTACGTAGAACCGTGCGCTCTCCACAAATCTGTTAAAATCCGAATTGCGTTTTTTTTCGCACCAGTATGTGGTCGACCTGATGTCGGCGTTGATTTCCACCGGGAGAGTACCACATGAAAGCAGCCGTCTGTTACGAATTTGGCCAGCAACTTGTGATTGAGGAAGTTGCAATAGACCCACCCAAAGTGGGGGAAGTGAAAGTTAAGCTTGCGGCTTGTGCTATCTGCCACAGTGATATTCACTATGCCGAAGGCGCCTGGGGCGGCACTCTGCCGGCCATCTACGGGCACGAGGCCGCTGGTGTGGTCACGGAGGTGGGTCCGGGGGTCAAGCTGATCCAGCCGGGTGCCCACGTGGTCGTCACCCTGATGCGCTCGTGCGGGCGCTGTTATTACTGTGCCATAGGTGACCCGCATCTGTGCGAGACTGAACTCGCCATAGACAGAGAACAGCGCATTCGCAATGAGAAGGGTCAACCGGTTTTGCAGGGGCTTCGCGCGGGTGCTTTTGCCGAATACGTGGTGGTGGATGAATCGCAGCTTGTGTCGTTGCCGGCGGACATGCCGCTCGACAGCGCTGCTTTGTTGGGCTGCGCCGTAATTACCGGTCTGGGCGCAGTGATGAATACAGCGCGGGTGTCGGCCGGCAGCAGCGTGGTCGTGATTGGCATAGGCGGCGTGGGACTTAACTGTGTGCAGGGCGCGAGGTTGGTCGGCGCGCAACCGGTCATCGCCGTCGACCTCGCCGAGAAAAAACTGGAAGCAGCCAACATGTTTGGGGCAACGCACACAATCAATGCTGCGACAAATGATGTGCGGGAGGTTGTGCGAGAGCTCACCGCCCAGTGTGGTGCGGGTTATGTATTCGTCGCAGTGGGAAACGTGACGGCGATGGAGCAGGGACTGAAGCTGTTGCGCAAGGGGGGCACGCTGGTGATTGTCGGAATGCCGGCTTCCGGAATCAAGATGCAGTTTGAACCGGTTATTCTGGCTGACAGGGGTCAACGCATCCTGGGCAGCAAAATGGGTTCCGGCCGTCTACGCGTGGACGTGCCTAAACTGGCTGAGCTGTACCAAGAGGGGCGGCTCAAGCTGGATGAACTGATAAGTGCACGCTACCCACTGAAAGAAATCAATGCGGCAATTGCCGCTGTGAACAGGGGCGAGGCGCTGCGCAATGTGATTGTGTTCTAAATTCAGAGATGATGAGAATCCAAAGCATCGAAACATTCTGTAACGAATACGTGGGACTGGTGCGGGTGCGCACGGATGACGGTGCAGTGGGCTGGGGGCAGGTTTCCACCTACAACGCGGACATTTCGGCGCTGGTGCTGCACCGTCAGGTTGCACCTTGCGCACTGGGCGCAGACCCACTGGAGATCGATGCAATGCTCAACAGGATTGTGGAAATTGAGTTCAAGTTCCCCGGATCCTACTTGCGGCGTGCGCTGGCTGGGTTGGACACTGCGCTGTGGGACTTGCGTGGCAAACTGGAAGGTAAGAGTGTGTGCGAGTTGCTGGGTGGGCAGCCGCGTCCATTTGCGGTGTATGCCTCCAGTATGCGCCGCGACATCACGCCGGAAGCGGAGGCGGAGCGGATGGCGAGGCTTCGAGCTGCCCATGGCTACACAGCCTTTAAGTTTCGCATTGGAAAAGAATGTGGCCAAAATGAAGACGAGTGGCCCGGCCGCACCGAAGCTATCGTGCCTGCTATCCGCAACGCCCTCGGCGATGACGTCGCCCTGCTAGTGGACGCCAACTGTTGCTATACCCCTGCAAAAGCCATCGAAGTCGGCAACATGCTTACCGCGCACGGTATCTGCCACTACGAAGAACCGTGCCCCTACTGGGAGTTCGAGCAGAGCGCCGAAGTCACACGCGCGATGCAGGCGCTCTCGATTGATGTGGCCGGCGGCGAACAGGATTGCTCGCTGTCGCAATGGCGCCGCATTGTTGAAACCCGGGCGTTTGACATTGTGCAACCCGATATCTGCTATGTGGGCGGGCTAACGCGCTGCCTGCGCGTGGCCGCCTTGGCAGAACGAGCCGAGCTGCCGTGCGTGCCCCATTCGGCCAATCTGTCGCTGGTGACGGTGTTTTCGCTGCACATGATGGGGGCAATCCCAAATGCTGGCCCCTATGTTGAATTTTCGATTGAAACAACAGAGTACTACCCCTGGCAGGCGGGGCTGTATACCCCGGTGCTGACAGCTCAGGAAGGTAAGGTGGAAATTCCGCCTGGCCCGGGCTGGGGTGTGAGGATTAACACGGACTGGTTGGAAAAGGCCACGTATCAGATCAGTGAACTAAATTGATGCGAGGAGGCACGAAATGGAACTTTCTGCGCATAACTCGCGTGTTCTAATTACAGCGGCGGCCTCTGGCATCGGCCGCACGATTGCGGAAGCATTTCTGGAAAAAGGTGCGCGGGTACACATCTGCGACGTGGCGGCAGATTGGCTGCAGGAATGCCGCGCCGCGTTACCAGACATCGGGGCCACGTCGGCGGACGTAGCCGATCCAGCGCAGGTGGAGAGGCTGTTCGCGGAGGTGCGGGCCAGTATTGGTGGACTGGATGTGCTCGTGAACTGCGCCGGGGTCGCCGGGCCGACGGCGCCGGTGGAAGAGATCGCGCTGCAGGACTGGGAGCGCACGCTGGCCGTCAACCTGACGGGCACCTTTCTGTGCGTCCGGCACGCTATCCCGTTGCTGAAAGATGGTTCGGGCGGCTCGATTATCAATATTTCCTCAGCTGCCGGCCTGCTGGGTTACCCGTGGCGCGCGCCCTACGCGGCATCGAAATGGGCACTGATCGGGTTCACCAAGACACTGGCGATGGAGTTGGGTGAGTTCGCCATCCGAGTAAACGCGATCTGTCCTGGCGCGGTGGAGGGCCCACGCATGGAAGCAGTAATTGCCCGGGAAGCACAAGCCCGGGGGATGAGCGCTGATGAAGTGCGCGCGCAGTACGAACGGCAGACTTCATTGCGCACGTTCGTCACCGCCGGGGATGTCGCTAATATGGCGCTGTTTCTGTGCTGCGAAGCCGGGAGCAAGATCAGTGGTCAGGCGCTGGGGGTGGACGGACACACAGAGGGCATTCCAAGCTAAAAACCGCTGCCGCAGGTGTGAGAGGGTCCCGTGCTGGGGGAGGGCAGGGCACAAGCTGGCCGGGTGCCGTGATATACTCGTGCTGGCGCAGCGGTCATACGACAGCGACCCGACAGGGCACTGCTGTAAGGGAATGCCATCGTGCTTGCACTGGAATCTGTGTTGGCGTTTGCATTGCAGATGGGTTTGTGTCAGAAAGTGCGCTCCCCGCTTCCATCCGGGATGGTAATTAGCATTGTACCCGCGGCATGGGACCGCCATCCCCTTTTGTCTAACTGACAGTTTGTCGTTGATGGCGAGAAGGAGCTGCAGTGCACGCAATTACTGACACCCCACAGGTAATTCTTGGCCCGCGGGTGCGCAAATCGCCCTTTTTCGACGCCACCCGGCGTTACGGCTGTCAAGCCTACACAATCTACAACCACATGTACATGCCGCTTTATTACGAAAGCCCAGAGGCCGATTACTGGCGTTTGATTAACGACGTCACACTGTGGGATGTGGCTTGCGAGCGACAGGTGGAAATTACCGGGCCGGATGCCTACCATTTTGCGCGCCTGTTGACGCCGCGCAATCTGTCTCGGTGTGCCGTTGGGCAGGGAAAATACGTGCCGCTGACCGATGCCGCCGGGGGGATGCTCAACGACCCGGTGCTGCTGCGCTTGGGAGAAAACCATTTCTGGCTCTCACTGGCCGACCTGGATATTCGCCTGTGGGCGCAGGGCATTGCCTTCAACGCTGGGATGGATGTGACCATCACCGAACCGGACGTCTCTCCGCTAGCGGTGCAGGGCCCTATGGCCGATGCGCTGATACGTGATTTGTTCGGCAGCAAAGCCGCCGAACTGCGCTACTTTTGGTTCTACGAAACGCAGTTGAACGGTATCCCGTTGGTGGTCGCGCGTTCCGGGTGGAGCAAACAGGGCGGGTTCGAATTATACTTACGCGACGGTCGCTATGGCGATGAGTTGTGGGAGCAAGTGGTCGCAGCCGGCGCGCCGTACAATATCGCGCCGGCTGCGCCTTCGGTAATCGAGCGAATTGAAAGCGGGCTGCTTTCTTACGGCGCAGATATGACCGTGGATAACAATCCGTTTGAAATTGGCTTGGGCAAATATGTAGACGTGGAGCAGGAGATTGATTTTGTCGGCAAGGCGGCGCTGCGGCGCATTAAAGTCGAAGGGATCAAACAGAAACTGGTTGGGGTTGAAATCCACGGTGAGTCGCTGCCCGGCAACGAGCACCCTTGGCCGGTGGAGCGCAACGGTGGGCCGAGCGGCAAGGTGACCAGCGCAATTTACTCGCCGCGCCTGAAGAAGAACATTGCCCTGGCAATGTTGCCGATTGCCAGTACCGACCTTGGTACGCAATTGACTGTGGAAACCCCGTTGGGTCTGGCCGCGGCTGTTGTGGCTCCACAGCCCTTTGTACTGCCGCGCACGTGAACGTGCAGGGCCATTGGAAGTCATCCAAGCCAGACGGCAGGAGGTAATTATGTACGGCCTAATGATGGACGATCAATTGACGCTCCGGCCAATGATGGAGCGCGCGTACAAACTCTTTGGGCGCAAAGAAATTGTTACCCGCACTGACTGGGGCCTTCACCGTCACACTTACAGCGACTTTTACGAGCGCTGCGGACGGCTAGCGAACGGCTTGGCGCGGCTGGGCATTAAACGCGGCGACCGCGTGGGTACATTTGCATGGAACAGCTACCGCCACCTGGAATTGTATTTTGGCGTTCCCTGTATGGGTGCGGTCGTACACACGCTCAACATCCGCCTGCACGACAGTCAATTGGCCTACATCATCAACCATGCAGAAGACCGCGTGATTATTGTAGACTCGAATCTACTCACTGCATTGGAACCGATCGCCGACCAATTGAAAACGGTGACGCACTTTGTCGTGATGCACGCCCCTGGTGAGCCGCTGCCCGCGACCTCGCTGCCCAACGTGGTCGATTACGAAACGTTGTTGGCTGGCGAAGACGCCAACTATGCCTGGCCAGGACTTGAAGAGCGCGAAGCGGCTGCCATGTGCTATACCTCCGGTACAACTGGTCATCCAAAAGGGGCGCTATATTCACATCGCTCCATTTACCTGCACTCGCTTTCTGGCTGTACGGAAGTCTCTTTTGGATTGACGGAAACCGATGTAGTGATGCCGTTAGTGCCGATGTTCCATGTGCTTTCGTGGGGCATGCCGTATGCCGCCACCTGGCTGGGTTGCAAACAAGTGTACACGACCTCGTACATGCAGCCGGGCGACCTTGCTGCCATGATTCAAAATGAGCGCGTCACCTACACGGCCGGCGTGCCGACCATCTGGCTGGGGGTACTCAACTACCTGGAAACGGAAGACTACGACATCTCCAGCCTGCGGCGTATTCCGGTGGGCGGCTCGGCGGCCTCGCGCACGCTCATAGAAGCCTATGAGAAAAAACACGGTGTAGAAGTTGTACACGCCTGGGGTATGACCGAAATGACCCCCATCGGCTGCCTGTGTTACCTGAAAAGCTACATGCACGATTGGCCGGAGGAAGAGAAATTTGCCGTGCGCGCCAATCAGGGACTATCGGCGCTAACGGTCGATTTTCGGCTTGCAGATGAAGCTGGCAACATTTTGCCTTGGGATGGCAAGAGCGCCGGAGAATTACAGGTGCGCGGCCCGCACGTCATTAGCCAGTATTACAATGACGAGCGTTCGCAAGGGTCTTTTGTGGATGGCTGGTTTTGCACCGGCGATGTCGCCACTATTGACCCTGAAGGCTACATGCGAATTGTAGATCGCACCAAAGACATGGTCAAAAGCGGCGGTGAGTGGATTTCCACGGTTGAT
>Ga0187833_10003166_pt1 | contig 16933 bp, 16 predicted proteins | sample ETNtaG_37_FD_167968 | JGI IMG/M metagenome (GOLD analysis project Ga0187833, IMG submission 167968) | Marine microbial and viral communities from oxygen minimum zone, Eastern Pacific Ocean - ETNP2014_SV_400_PacBio MetaG (Illumina Assembly) | ecosystem: Environmental > Aquatic > Marine > Hypoxic...
AAAAAAAATTTAAAGTATTAGCTGGCTTTTCTGATCATACAAAAGGCAAAATTGCTTCTATCTCAGCAGTTGCAATGGGCGCAAATCTTATTGAGAAACATTTTAACTTGGATGACAAAAGAAAAACGGTAGATTCTTTTTTTTCTGCCGGAGAAAAATTTTTTAAGGGTATGGTTCATGATATAAGAGATGTAGAAAAATCTTTAGGTAAAGTAAATTACAAAATTTCAAAAACATCAAAAAAAAGTTTAAAAGGAAAAAGATCTATTTATGTTACACAAGATATTTTAAAAGGACATAAAATCAACAAAAAAAATATAAGAATAATACGTCCTGGGTATGGCTTGTCTCCAATATACTTTAAAAAAATTCTTGGTTTAGAAGCTAAGAATAATTTAAAAAAAGGTGACAGAATGCTGCTAAAAAATATTAAATTTTAAATAGCTAATGTTATTTGATCATTTAAATAAATTTTCAAAAAGAACTGCTTTGATTTCAAAAAATTTGAAAAAGTTATCATACTCAAGGTTAATTAGTAGAACTGACAAAATAAGCAGTCAAGTCACTAAAAAAATCATTAGTTTTTATCTTATGCGAAAATAATATCTACAGTATAGTATCATATGTAGGATTCATAAGATCTGTGAATACTGTTTGCTTGATTGATCAAAATATAAATGATGAATTAAATGTAAAAAAAATTGGAAAAAAAGGCGTTATTGTGGTCCCAGTATTTAATTTTGAGTATACCAAAATAGGATTTTTCTATAGAATCTACTAAAAGGTTCAAACAGATTCTTTTGGCAACTACCCTTTAGAGAATTATTTTAAAAATAGATCAAGACATCCAGTTAATTCATTTCTTTTCTTTGGCAAGAATAAGAGCAGGTATATAGAAAAAAATTATAAAAACTCACATGGTCCAAGATCACATTGGAGGATGTTTGTTAATGAAGAATTTAAATTGATTTCTTTAGGCCATCATTATGTAAGATCGTTTACAATAGTGCATTATTTAGAAAGAGTCTCAAAAGTAAATTATAGATATGACAAAACTTTTAGAATTCTTTATAAATATTTTAATAAAATAAAAACTAAATATTTTTCTTTATTTGTTAGAAAATTAAATATCTGCGACCATTCTACAATAACGTTTTATTGTGATAAAATTTTTTTAGAAAAAAAGATAATAAATTTTTTTAAGTTTAAAAAATTAATAAATTTTAGTTTAGATATAAAAAATACTAGTAAATTAATATTAACAGATTTAAAAAAAAAAGACCAAAATTAGTTTCTTATACAAATAAAAAAAAGATTATTAAAAAAGTTCTTGATAACAAGAATACTCTTGACTTAGAATTAAAGTATCAAAATCACTCTAAAATTTAGAGTATATATATTCAAAATCTTATTTTTCCTCTTTTGTATATGGTGACACTGGGGGCAAAAAGTGAACAATACTTCCTTCAGCATAAGTAATTTTATTATCAAATGAACTTATCTTTACACTGAAATTAGATATACCTCTCTTTGATGAAATTTCCTTTGCTTCTGTTCTAAGAATTAAGGGTGTAGTTTTGCGTTTTACAGGATTTTTAAAAGTAATATCTACAGATCGCAAAACACCTCTAGGACTATTTTTTTTCAAATTAAGATATATCATTAACATGGCTGTTTGACACATTGCTTCAACTAAAAAAACTCCTGGAAACATAGGATCGCTTATTAAATGTGCAGAGAATATCCAATGAGAACGTGGTATTTTAAATTTGCCAATAACCTCTTTTTTCTTTTTTGATATTTTAGAAGAATTTAAAAATAAAAATGCTGAGCTAATATCAAGTAATTTACAAATTTGAGATTTTGTTAAAATCATATTTTAACTATGAATATTTGCTTATTAAATTTTTTTTAAACTATTATTTAGATTAATTTAAAGAAAATTTATAACTTAATTATAATCCTCCCTGGAATTTTCTTTTTTTCCCAATTATTTAAATGACGTTTGATATCAGAAAAATTAATTTTAGTAATAATATTTTTTAATTTTTGTTTTTTAATTAATTTTTTAATTAAATTAAAAGCATTTTTTTTCTTACTATTATTTAATATTTCAGCACCAGTGCCAATTAATGAAACACCTCTCATTAAAAAAGGCAGTACAGTCAGTCCTGCCATATCTTGACTTGAAACTAATCCAGCAATAGCACAAACTCCATTATTTTTTAATTTTCTTACAGAATTTGAGAGATATTCTCCACCTACACTTTCAATAGCCGCATCATATTCTGTAGATAGCAAGTTAAAAGAAGGAGATGAAATAAAATTTTTTGCGTTAATTATATTCTCTAGGCCAATCGATTTAAAATAATGCTTATTTTTATTTGGATTTCTTGTTACAGCGCTTACTTTCCAACCAAGCATTTTACCCAAAAGACATGCAATTGTTCCTACACCACCCGTAGCACCTGTCACAAGTAAATGAAAAGATTTATTTCTCATTGTCTTACAATTATTTAAAATTGCACTAATTCCAGATGCGGCAGCTAGGCCAGCTGTACCTATGGAGATTATGTCTTCATAAGTCCAATTTTTTGGTAATTTAAAAATATAATTTGAATGTATCTGGCAATAGGTTGACCATGCTCCAGGAAATGCAACTCCTGTAGGTAGTGCTAATGCAGCAATCCTATCTCCTTTAAAAAATTTGCTACTGTTTGATTTTTCAACAATACCAACTAAATCTACCCCAGGCACATAAGGATACTTGCGTGCAACAGCCAAGTTTCCTTTGAAAGCAAGATAATCTCTATAATTTATGCTGGAATATTTAATTTTTAAAATAATTAAATTCTTTTTATTGTTAATAGATATATTTTGGCAGTCTTCAAGCAAGTGAGTGCGACCAGATTTCTGAATCAATTTAATATACTTGGCTGAAATTAAATTTTTTTTTAAATTTATCACTATTGAAATATATTATCAGAATATAATTAAAAACCTATTTTAAAATATAAATATTGAATAATTAAAAAGGATTATTAATAAAACTTTTTTTTATTTTTTAATTAATGACATCTAATTACTAATAATTCTTGCTAGCGAATAAATAATATCGTACCCATCCCATAAAGGACCGATATAATGAGCTCTACCTATTGGCACTATTCTATCTATACCCAGAATTCCATTTACCAATATAGCTTTTTTTAATTCCATTGAATCAAAACCAAAATAAGTAGCTGTTTGGTATTTTTTTGAGATTAGCTTTTTAATTTCACTAATTTCTTTAATTCTTATTTCACAAAATGTTCCAAATGAACAATTAATCTTTTCAATCTCATCAGATAAATGGGGAAGTTGAATTCTTATTACATTTATATTATTGAGAGAGGTTTTAAATTTGATTTTAGATTCAACAGAATAAAAAGCCAACAAATTAACTTTTTTATTCGTAATTGATAAATCAGAACTGTAATTAGATTTTACATACTCATCTAATTTAATCCAAAATTTTTTAATAAAGGATTGTTTTTCATCATTAATTTTATTTTCATCTGAAATCCAAATTATTGTTCTAGGCGAAGAACAACCTTGTTGGTCCATTAGATAGCAATCATTATAAAAATTTTTTATAAGAATAGAAAAATTTTTTTCATTAAGCTTTGTTAAAGCACTAATTTTGATTAATGAAATAGAATACCTATCAGCAAAATTAAGATCTACACATCTGGGGGGAACATCGTAACTACGAAATTTTTTTATTGTTTTATCTCCGCCCCATATCATTCTAGCATCAACATCTTGAGATAAATATTTAGAAATAACATCAGAATTTTCATATTTGATAAAAAGGAATTTGCTTAAAAGATTTTTATATTTTTTTTTTGAACAAATTTTTGAAATTGTATTACACAAAATATTTATTTGAATAAAATTTTTTGACGGCAATCTAACAATATTGTAATTTCCTGACAACATTCCAAAAGCAAAAGAATAAGCAAAATTCATAGGAACATTAGAAGGCGCAATATGTAAAACTTTACCTCTTCCTATCACAAGTAGTTTTGTGGAATAATTTTTTGACAGTTTTTCAATATTTTTTTTTCTGCACCAAAATACAAAAGTCATTAAATCTGAAAATCGTCTTGCAGGTTTATAATCTTTCAAATTAATATATATTTCATTAAAAAAATTTATTATTAATTGATCAAAAATAATCGTAGGTTTGCTTTTATGATTTAATTCTCCTAAAATTTTTTTAATTTTTTCTTCATTCCTAGTTAACATCGCTACAGCCTCGCAACTCTGTATCAGGAATCCTTCCGATAATTGAAAAATATTTTCCTTTTCTGCCACATTTACAATCATCTTCGCCTTCCAAAATGCCTACATCTTCGGTCAAAATATTATGTCCGGGATAACTAATGGGCAATAATGAAAACACTTGTATCAAACCCTCTTGTTTATATGAACAAATGTTCATATCTTTGTTTCTTATCAACACTTCAGAAAAAATTGATGTATGAAAAAAACCTTTCTCACATTCTAAAAATATTGAGCCAGTTTGCTCAACCATTCCATAATAATTATGCACTCTTTCTATGCCAATATTTTTTTTTACCGTTGAATTAAACAAATTGCGACTTACTGATTTGTCTTTTAGTTTTTTCCATCCACCGCCATGAATTACAATACCTTTGTTGTTAGGAACTTTAATTTTATGTTTTTTTATATTACAAATTAATTGATTCCATATTAAACTAGTGAAACCAAAAATTATAAACTCATTCTCTACATTTTCCTTTATAAATTTTAAGACTTTATTAAAATTTAAATTTAGTTCTTTATCTAAAATAAATTCTGGTTCTTTTACAAATTGATAAAAACCTTTTATGGCAGCAATCCTTGCGGAAAAAATATTTTTTTGGTTTAAAACTTCAGGCGTATCTACAAAAAATATTTTTAATTTTTTTTTTAAAATATCAGAATAAATTATTGAGAGAGCTCTTGATTGAAGTAATGATGTTTTTTTATCCAAAAAAATCTGAGATTTTTTTAAACCAGAAGTCCCTGATGAAATTAATGTTTTTGAAAAATCGTTTTTGCCGTTAGATTTTAACTGAAAAAATTTAAATAAATTCACAGGAACAAATGGGAGTTCTTCCAAGCACTTTACATCTTTTATATTTCCAAAAATTTTATCTGACAAATTTGCATATTCTTTGCAACAATTATAATGATACAGAGTTAACTTTTTTTGATTTCTAAAATACCAACTATTTTTTTTCCTTTGTTCTAAAGAAAAAGGTTTAAGTTTAAATATTTCTTTATAATTAATCATTATTTGAAATTTTCTTAAATTTTTTTAAATCAATTTTACCTGATTCTGTCCTAGGGAATTTGGAAATACTAATGAATTTAAATGCAGTGTTGTTTTGAGAAGTGATATTAACTATATTTTTAATAACTTCTGCTTTTAAATATTTTTTTTCAGAATATACAAATATTTTATCTTCTATATTTTGACAGACTATTTCATAACCTCTCGCAGTCATTCTTTCTTCGACTTCATCCAAATTATACCTATTACCAAATATTTTAGCTATCCTATTTAATCTACCTTTTAAATAAAAAAATTTATCTTTATCAAAAAAAGCTAAATCCCCTGTTTTCAATACAAAATTATTTTTATTTTTTTTTGATAAATCATTTATATTTTCTGAATATCCTAATGAAACATTCTTTCCTTTGTACACCAATTCACCAATTTGTTTTGGTTTTGATATTATACTTCCATCAGTACTCTCCAACCACATTTTGCCACCTGGTATACTTTTTCCAATACTTCCTCTTTTTGTTCTAGCAAACCTCCAATCAAGAAAACTAATTCTTGGACTTGCTTCTGTTTGGCCATACATAGAAAAAAATCTCATATCATTTTTATTGCAAAAATCAATTATTTTTGTAGCTGATTCATTTTTTAGTTTACCTCCAGCATGCGTTAAGGTTTTCAAAGATATATTTTTTAAATTATCTAAACCCATTTTAATTAGAACATCATAAATATAAGGAACGGCATTGAGCGAAGTAATTTTATTTTTTCTAAACTCTTCCCAAAAATATCGTTGTGTTAAAGATTTATCAGTTACATAAATTGATGCTCCACTTTCTATATGTGTATTTATAACGGATAGCATATAACTATAACTAAAAGGCATATTTGTTATAGTTCTATCAGTAGCTTTTATATTTAAATACTTAATTATAGATTTGCTGTTTTCTTTTAAATTTTGTTTTGAGAGTCTTACAAATTTTGGACTTCCCATTGAGCCAGATGTTGGCAGTAGAATACATAATTTTGAATACATATTTATTTTTTTATATTTTTTTATTAAATGCACTGAATAGTCATACATTTTAAAAAATGAGTCATAAGTACTATCATCAAAATTTTTTACGAAACTGTTAGGTCCTATTAAATAGGAATGTTTATAAATTTTTATTAGATTTGAAATGTCTTTTATTGAAGTTTTTATGTCTACTAACATCACTACACAATTATTTCTCATTAATGATATATAAAAAATTAAAGGAGCAATTGAATTTTGAGTGATTAATAATACTAAAGATCTTTCTTTTATTATGGTAGAAATTAAATCTGATTTTTTAACTAATTTTGAATAACTGATTGGCCATTTATCTTTGCTAATAAAAGCAATATTGTTTTTATATTTTCTTAAAGATTTAAATAAAGTCATTATTAAAAAAATTTAATTTCATATTTTTAAACAAAGTCTTTAATTTACTTTTGTTATAAAATTTCTTTGATTTTTTTTGATATCTTTTCAGAATTTAAGCCATAAAGATCAAGTAAATAGTCATAAGTACCAGTTTTCCCAAAAGCGTCAGGTAGAGTGATTGGCATTAAATTTATAGAAAATTGATTTAATGCAATCCATTCAGAAACTATTGAAGTAAGTCCACCAATTATTGAATGTTCTTCAACAACAAAAACATGTCTAAATTTATTTGGTAAAAATATTTTTGTTAGTACTTGATCCAGTGGTTTCAATGTATGGACATTTATAAGCTCAGGTTTAATGCCATATTCATATAAATTGTCTAATGCCAGTTTACATTGAGCTACCAAAGAACCTGTTGATAATATTAATATTTCTTTACCTTCACTTATGGTTACTGGTTCTCCAAATTTATAGTTATAATCTTCATAATATACGTATGGAGATCCTGGTATACCGGTTAGCCTTGTATAGCTTGGTCCACGATTAGAAAAAGTATAATCATATAATATTTTTCCTAACTCACTACAATCTGCTGGACTAGAAATATTTATATTAGGAATTGATCTCATAAATGAAATGTCCTCTAATCCATAATGGCTATTTCCTAAAAAACCCATTGATAAACCACTACCTAAAGCTATTAAATTAACATCTAGTTCCATATAACCTAAGTTCATCCTGATTTGTTCACTAGCCCTCATTGATAAGAAAGGAGCAAAAGAAGTTATAAAAACTTTATGGCCCTCTTTTGCAAGACCTGAAGCTACACCTACCATATTCTGTTCACTAATTCCTACTGACAAATATTGATCGGGGTATTGAGTTTTAAATCTATCAAGGCCTGAAGATCTACCAAGATCTGCTGAAAGTACGATTAGATTGTTATTTAATTTTGCTAAATCCAACATAAATTGTCCAAACATAGCTCTTGGACCAAGCCTGGACCAATGTTTTGCATCTTTATATTCAAACTTAAATTTCAAATTATAACTCCAACATAGCTTCATCGTATAATTTTTTAGTTAACCTATTATGATGCCAATCGTTATTATTTTCCATAAATTTCACACCTTTTCCTTTAATAGTTTTTGCAATTATAGCAGTTGGTTTATTAGGACATTTAGAATTTAAAGATTGCAAAATTTTATCTATATTATGACCATCACAATTAATTGTATTCCAGCCAAATCCAGACCATTTTTTTCTTATTTCACTAAAATTCATTTTCGAATTTATTGATCCATCATTTTGAAATCCATTACAATCAACTATTAAAGTTAAATTATCAAGTTTGGATTCCGTTGCGGATATTGCAGCTTCCCAAATCGCGCCTTCATAACATTCTCCATCTCCAACTAATACATATATGTTTCCATTTTTTTTTCTTTTCTTATATGAAATTGCAATGCCGACTCCCAAAGATAATCCTTGACCTAAGCTTCCATTTGAAGATTCTATTCCAATTTTTGGATTAACAATTGGATGTGCTATTAATTCACTTCCGTTACTTTGAAATTTTAACAGTTCATTCTTTTCTAGAAAACCTTTGCAGTAAAGAACACTTAATAGACCAAGCAGACCATGTCCTTTACTAAGAATAAATCTATCGATTGGGTTATGTATTTGGAAATTTAATACTTTTCCATACAAAGTAGCCAAAATATCAACTATTGATAAAGCTCCACCTATATGAGCTGGGTATCCGCAATTAAAACTAGTTTCAATAATAACTTTGCGCATATTTTTAGACATTTTCTGAATATCTAAAACAGCATTTTTCATAGCTATATTTTCATACCTCCATCAATTCTAATAACTTGACCATTGATATGTTTTGAATTTTCACTACTAAGGAACAATGCTAGATCAGAAATATCTTCTACAGATCCCTCTTTCTTTAAAAAAGATTGTTCTATTAAAGCTTCTTTTGCTTTAGCATTCATTTTATCTGACATATTGGTTTGAACAACACTAGGAGCAATAGCATTAACTCTAATACCATAATTTGAAAATTCATTAGCCATAATTTTAGTAGCAAACATTAAAGCTGCCTTACTTGATCCATAAGCCAATGTTCCTCTTTCTGGTATAATTCCTGTTACTGAACCCAAATTAATTATTGAAGCACTTTTAGATTTTTTTAAAAATCTTAGTAGTAGTTGTGTTAATCTTAGCTGCGCAAAATAGTTAGTTTCAAAAATTTTTTTAATTTTCTCAATAGAGGTCATTTCAAATATTGAACCTGAAGCTAGTCCAGCATTATTTATTAAGATATCAATTTTAAAATTTTTTTTGTTTAGAGAACTTATAGTATTTTTAACTTCTGATTCATTAAGCAAATCAAATTCAACTATTTTAATGTTACTTTTAGATTTTTTTTTAATATTATTTATAAATTTTAAAAATTTACTATCCGCTTTTCTGACTGCACATATAACGTTTGCTCTATTTTTTATAAATTTTCTTAAAATTGATTTACCTATTCCTCTATTACAACCAGTTATAAATGCGTTTTTATTATTCAACACTCTATTTTAATTTCTATTTTCAGATTCATTTCAAAAATGAGACTTTATCTATCTTAATTATTTATCTTATCATTTTATAATTTCTTCTAAAATTTTACTACTATTGATAAGATTAGTATAATCCATGTTCTTTAAAATATCTCTTTTAGCTAAGGTTTTTATTACTACTGATGATTGAAAATATTTTTTTAATATTTTTTCCTCAATCAAACATTCAACTTTTTTTGACTTAGCCAAATCTATGCCAATTTCAAGAAAATCAGTTGGTTTTTTAATTAAATATTTGATTTTATTTTCATTTATAAAATTATTTAGAATTATTTTAAATTCTTCTGAGTTTTTTATATAAAATATTATGTCAGCAGTACTAATTGCTTCGCTAGCTGAAGGCATAAATCCATTTTTACTTTTAGGTATCATTTCATCAATTAAACCTTTAACTAAATTATTCATTTCATCTTTGTTTAAATTAATTTGTGTCATATTTATCAAATTTTTGGTGCAAATTTATTTCTGTTTTTTATAATATTAGATGTAAATTTTAAAGAAATAGCTTGAATAGTTGAAACAGGATTTACTCCTGCAGAAGTAGTAAAAAGGCTACTATCTAAAATTATCAAATTATTTATATCATGAGATTGACCAAATTGATTTACGACAGAATTGTTTTTGTCTCTTCCCATTTTTGTAGTTCCCATTAAATGCCATCCAGTATTTCTAACTGGCCCAAAAGCGATTTGAGATTTAGATCCAGCTTTTTGCAATACTTCTTTAGCTCTATTAATTCCATGAGACATCATTTTTTTAGTATTGTCTGCTAACTTATAATGCACTTTAACTCCAGGCATACCACTTGAATCTTGATTATTATAATCTAATTCAATATAGTTTGATAATTCTGGAATATCTTCACATATTATAGTTATAGGTATATTATGACCATAACAACTTAAAAAATTTTTGTGAAAATCTTTTCCAAAATTTAATTTTTTGAATTTTCTAAGAGAAAAAGCTGTATCAAAAGCATCAGAGCCTCTAAGAACCTGCATGGTGTATCCTCTTTTAAAATTATGATCTTTTTTTGTTTCATAAAACTCTTGACTCATTAAGCAACAACCATTTGGTCCAAAATAAGACTCTAAAAATTCATCAAACAAACCTTCTACATAACCTAATGGATGCAACATCAGATTTTTTCCTACTAAACCAGAGCTATTGGCTAACCCATCCGGGAATAATTTATTTGAAGAATTTAATAACAATCTTGGAGTTCCAATTCCACTACAAGCTAATAATATGATTGATCCATTCAAAATTTTAAGTTCTTTTTTATCATTTTCATATAGAACACCTTTTGCGTTTCCAAAATTATCAATATTGATCTTTAAAACTCTAGAGTTTGGGCGAAGATCTACGCCATTTTTTATAGCTTGGGGCCAATAAGAAATATCAACGCTTGATTTAGAGCCATGTGGACATCCAGAATTACATACTCCTTCATTTAAACATTTTCTTCTTCCTTTATAATTTATTGTCGAAATAGAACTATATGATGGCCACCAATGCCAGTTAAGTTTTTTAAAACCATTAGCAATTTTTTCTCCACTAATTCCAAGAGGTATAGGAGGTAATAAATTTGAAATTGATGGATAAGCTGGATCTCCCTCAAGTCCCGAAACTCCCATCATTTCATCATTTAAATTATAAAAAGGCTCAAGTTCGCTATATCCAAATGGCCAATCTTCCCCAACTCCATCTTTACTTTTAGTATGAAAATCAGATGGATGAAATCTTGGAAAATGTCCCGAAAAAAGAATAGTTGATCCTCCTACTGCATTAAAATTAGCAATTGAAATAGGTGAGTCAGTATCATCGATAGGGTAATCACTATTCATTTTTCTAATATTCGGGTTAGAATTGAAATTATTATTCTTTAAAAATTCAGATTCTTTTTTAGGATATAAATCAGGATTCATTCTTGGTCCTTGTTCCAAGCAAACTATCTTAAACCCTTGGTTGCTCAAATTCCATGCCGCTGCAGAGCCTGCTGCTCCAGCACCCACTATTATTATATCTACTTCTTCATTAGACATAGAATTTTTTTAAATAGGAAATATTTAAGATCCTTTTGGGGGAATAAACTTTTCCAAAATGTCTGGTATGGTTATAATCATAGTAGCCTCACACGCCAATTCTCCATTAGTATAACCTTGGCCAGTTCCATTACAAATTCCTCTTTTCCAAGATAATACTTGAGTTTTTAACTCTAGTTTTTCACCAGGCAAAACTTCTTTTTTTAATTTTATTGTGTGTGAAATAGCATAAGTAACTTTATTTTTATTTCCTGGCAGCGTTGTAATAGCAACTGTTAACATTTGTGCCAAAGCTTCCAATTGCAAAACTCCAGGCATATTTGGATGTCCAGGAAAATGTTTAGGGAAATACCATTCATTAAGAGATAAATTTTTATACCCTTCTGCAAACTCACCTGGTTTAACCTTTGTGACGTAATCTATCATCAAAAAAGGATATCTATTTGGTTGATAATCTAAAAGCTCAACGCTATTAAGGGAAAATTCTTTCAAGGTTGCTCCTATGTTTATTTTAATTTTATTTTATATTTTTTCAATAATGCTTTACCAACATTATATGAACTAAAGTCAACTATATCATCCATTTCCATTGAAATATTAAAACTTTCTTCTAGAGCTGCAATCATTGACATATGACCAACCGAATCCCACTCAGAAATAGATTCATATATAAGATTATTATTCAATTTGTCTTTGGTTATTGAAAAAGCATCAATAAATGCCTGATCATATTTTTGGTTGTTATTCAATTTTTTATCTTTCTCAAACATATATACAATTACCACTATTCATTGAAATAATCTAATGATAAAGAAACAATGGTCAGAATAATAAAAAAATTTTGTTAGAAGAAATAACTATAATCAAGATATAAAATCTTTGAAACCTTTAATTAAAATAAATTTTTTATGAAGGAAAATTATAAAAAAATAGCAATATTTTGTGACTTAACAAAAAAAACAGGTATGGGCCATGTTAAAAGAATGCTTTCATTATCATTTGAATTCCAAAAAAGAAATTGCAAAAGCTATTATTTTTTTGATAACAAAGATAAATTCTATATTAATAATTTATCAATTAATTTATCACCGATTTTTATTAATATTAATGAAATAAAAACTAAAAATATTATTAAAAAATTTGAAGATTTAAATATTTCAATAATAGTTTTTGATTCATACAAATATGGTTACGAAATTGAAAGTAAATTCAGGAAAAAAGGTTTTTTTGTTATTTCAATTGTTGATCATGTAAAAAAACATTCTTCGAATTTGATATTTAGTAACAGAATGAATGCTCATTTTATCTCGGATAGTAAAACCCAATGGTACATGGGTGCAAAGTATTGCCTGATTAAAAATAAAGTTAATAAAAAATCAAAAACTCATTTTTTAAATGATTCTTTGGATTCAAAAAAAATATTATTACATGCTGGTGCAGCAAGCCTGTATCATGAGATAATAAACTTTACAATAAATACGATCAAGTATTTTAAAAAAAATAGCATTAAAATATCTATATTATGTACTAATGAAAAATCAAAAAAAATAATAAATAAAATTTCCTTAGATTTAAAATGTAAATCTCTTATTAAAATTATCTCTTATAAACGAAATTTATATAACACTTTGGTCAAATATGATATTGTAGCGGGACCATCAGGCATCACTACTTTTGAAACAATTTTGGTAGGCTCATTACCTTTTACTTTTCAATTAACAGATGATGGGAGAGATTCATTAGAATCATGGAACTCTATAGGAAATTTAATGCACCTAACCTTTGCGGAAAAAAACAATAAAAAAATTGTCACATCTTCTTGGGAATTAATATCTAATAAATGCTCTACTTTAAAAACAATTTTAAAAACTAATTCAAATGAAATTGATGGCAAAGGTCCTGAAAGAATTGCCAAAATTATTTTGTCAGAATCTAAGAAAAAAATAAAACGATATAAAAATTTAAAAAAACAAATAATTAACAAAAATTATGAAACAGTTAAATGCAATTATTATGATATGAGAGAATTTTTAAAGACTAGAAACAGCATAAAAAACAGAAAAGTATCTACTAATCCAAAAGATGTAATTAATTGGCCTGAACATGTGAAATGGTGGATTGATGATCGTATAACAAAATATAAAATAATAACTGAATATCAGATAGTAGCATTTCATTGGTTAAAGCCAAAAAAGGACCTTTATGGAAATTTTTTAACAAGTGGTTGGTTTATAAAAAAAAATGCTAAAAAAAAAATAAAAATTTCATTAAAAATAATGGAATCTCAATTACTCATTGCTAAAAAAAATTATAAAGGTTTTCATTGGATTATTATAATTAGAAATGAAAATAAATTTATAATATCATTTAGTTTAAGAATAGGTTTCGTTAAAGCATCAAAAAAAACTGTTGAGCGCGCATCAATTATATTTAAAATAAAATCAGAAGATTACAAAATTATGGAAATGAAACTATGAGTTCATCTATATTTGAAAAGATTGTTGATCCAAAAAATTTACATATATCGATTATAGTAGAAATGCCATGTAAGCATAAAAATTCTCTAGAAAAAGCTGAAGAATTAGTAAATCAATATAACAAAGGAGCTAGCGTTGAATATTGCAATTATTCCAGCAAGAAATGGTAGCAAAAGAATCAAAAATGAAATTTTTAAAAATGTTTTTAATTATTATAAATAAATATTATAGACTTATAAATTTTTAGATAGAAAGGTAAAAAAAATTACAAAAAAAATATTTCAAATGGCATGGTACAGACCACATAGTTCGTTCGTCCAGGACCATTGTATATTTGACGCCTCGGTTCGGGTTCGTCGACCCGTGGATAATTGAAAGGCAATGGCGCAACACGAAAAATGGTGAAGATAGAGTTATTACTTTAACTGAAGAAGCAATAACGGTTTTGAAGGAGCAACCATTAACTACTTCAGGACATTTTTTTCAGGCGTCTAATGATAAGTTTAAGCACTATTGGAATAAAGCTAAACTGATTGCAGGTGCGGAAAATTTCAGATAACATGATTACTTGAAATATATTTTATAATTTCATATTTTAGAGATATGAATATAACAATTTGCAGCGTTCCAACTGAAGAGTATGGTGAAAAGCTAACAAGAAAAAGATCAGATGGCCAATTTATAATCATGCCTAAAATAGCTGTTACTTCACTTAATCAATGGGCTAAAAAGCATGGATTTAATAATTCTAAATTTTATGACATCGATATGCTTTATCCAGATGATGAAGATATTGAAAAATATTTTAGAGAAACCCAACCTGATATCGTAGGTTTAAGCGCAGTTGTTTCGACTTGTTATGTGCAAGTAAAGAGAATTGCTAGCATTATAAAAAAAGTAAATAAAAAAACATTTATAGTTTGCGGTGGTTATTTGACAGCTGCTTCTAATATTGTTTTAAGAAAAACCAATGTTGATGTTTGCGTTGTAGGGAACGGAGAGATAGCTTGGGTTGGTTTATTAAATTATTATAAAGAATATTTAGAATCAGGTGGAAACAAATTAGATATAGATAAATTATTAAAGGTTAAAGGAATTGCTGTTTTAGATGACGATGAGTTAAAATTTAGCGGTTATGGTGACACATTACCTGGTTGTGAAATGACATTTCCAAATTTAGAATTTTTAAAATCTGGATTACTAGGTAACGAAAAGGCTTTTAATAACTACTTTAGAAAATTTAAGAATAATGAGATTTTTTTAATGGATAGTAGGTCTTATGAAAAAAACAGAAGACCAAACATGGTAGGTATTTTTACTTCAAAAGGCTGCGTTGCCAAATGCACTTTTTGTCAAAGGGGGTCCAAAGGCTACACAGTATATGATTTTGATAAATTAGAAGCATATTTAAAACTTTTAGTAGAAGAACATGAAGTGGGCTATCTTTGTATTAATGATGAAAATTTTGGATCTAATAAAAAATACACATATCAAATTGCTAAATTATTCAATAAATATAATTTGTTATGGAATGCTTCTGGCGTTAGGTGCACAAGTGTAACTAAGGAAGATATTATTCACTACAAAAAAAATGGTTGTTGCGGATTAAAATTTGGAATTGAGTCAGGAAGTAACACCATATTGGATATAATGGAAAAAAAATTTACTTCTGAAGATATTAAAAAAGCTGTACTCACTTGTTATGATAACGGACTTTATTCTCCAGCTGTGGGTTACATGGTTGGAATGCCAGGTGAAAGTTTAAAAACTTGCATGGATACTGGAAAAATGATGGGTGAAATTTCAGCACATATAGGAGTAGAACCAGGATTAAAAATGGGAATGATTGATCCTTATTTTGCAGCCCCACTTGTAGGAACACCTTTATACAAATATGGAAAACAGTTAGGATTAATTGGCCAATCTGTTGATGAAGAAGAAGAATATCTTGAAATGGTTTCACAAGTTCAAATTTATAAAAGATATTATATGAATTTTAATGGTGCGCCAATGTCAGAAGTAGTATTTTGGGATATGCTAATTTTTTTGGAAGCAACAAGAACATATGTCAAACTAACAAAAAACAAACCTGTTTCTAACAATTGGGCAGATAAATTCAAAAAAGCACTGAGGCTTAGAAATCGAAATCCTAATGTTAGAATGAAAGATAAAAAAATCCAAGTTATGGGGGATGCTGGAGAAAAACTTGATATATCTTTTGGCAATTACTTTATTACGAACTTTGTAAAAGAGCACGTTGTATTTAACAAAGCCTTAGTTAAGTTACCTAGATGGATGATTTACCCATTTGTAAGATATGCGCTATATATTGAGTTTTTAATACAAAAATATTTTTTCAAAGATTCTCATGTTCTTCATAGAAATATAAATGCCAAAGTTAATTCTTCAATTAGAATTAAAGATAAAGATGTTGATCCAGCAAAAACTACTCAAAAAGATAGATCCTTGAGAACTATAGTAGCAAAAAAAATAATACAACCTTTTAAAACTGGGCAAGAAACAATGTTGGACATGCTTACAGGTGGACCATAAGTCATTCAATATATTAAAGATAAAATTAATTTGAAAAATTTTTTATCTTCAAAAAATCATTATAATCAAATATTTTATCAACTCTACCGTTTTGAAGATTTGATATTTTTTTATTTTGATATGCATCAAAAATTATAAAAATTTTTTCAGGCTAGGTACTTAAATTTTCAGAATGTTTTCAACGGCTATGACTCTCTTGATCAAAGACTTTAGTAGAAAGCAGTGGGACCCCTTTTTAAAAAAAGGTATTGAGGGTTGATGAAAGTTTGAATTTACAAATCGCTTTAGGATCCACTTTGATTGATGGATCCCGCCGCAACAGCGGCGGTAACGGTCGTAAGACCGTTTGAATTATGCTGTTTATAACGTCATACAGCCATTTTAAGCACTACCCACGCTATATTCCGATGGTGTGGGCATTGCCCCAGCAATGACCACGGCGACGGCCTAGTCGCATCTGAAAAGAGCGATGCAAC
>Ga0187833_10003171_pt1 | contig 16917 bp, 16 predicted proteins | sample ETNtaG_37_FD_167968 | JGI IMG/M metagenome (GOLD analysis project Ga0187833, IMG submission 167968) | Marine microbial and viral communities from oxygen minimum zone, Eastern Pacific Ocean - ETNP2014_SV_400_PacBio MetaG (Illumina Assembly) | ecosystem: Environmental > Aquatic > Marine > Hypoxic...
GGAATTTCTTTAATTGCCATTTTAATTTTCCTCCTAAGTGCAGATATATATGAGAAGTAAAAACCTCTCTCAAACCATGTTAATGGTTATCATCAGTCACTGGTATAATAGAGGATATGAATTGTATTTAAAAAGGTTTCTATGGATTTTGTGATAAAAATACCCAAAACCATATATATACGATAAAGAGTTAATGATTATTATGAAAGCTTTGGCTATTACATCAAAAGGTATTGAAGATATTACTGCTTTAGAGATTAAGGAGCTGATTAAGGTAGAGAGCAGTGTGAAGGAATCGGTTGTGGTGTTTGAGCCTAAGAAGATTCTTGATTTGTGCACTCTTTGTTATAAGGGGCAATCGGTTTCAAGAGTGCTTTTTTTGTTGGAGAGTTTTGAGTTTAAGGATAAGAAGGATTTGCTGAAGAAGTTTGGCTCTAAGAAGATTGATTATGGGGAATGGCTTGATAAAAGTAGTAAGTTTATGGTTGAGTGCAGAAGGGTTGGGAAGCATAAGTTTTCCAGCCAGGATGTTGAGAAGGAGATTGGAGAGCTTATGCCTTTGGAGAATAAGGTTAGTTTGGATAAGCCTGATGTTGTGTTTTATGCTTATATATTTGAGAATAGTTTTTATTTTGGGGTTGATTTTGCAGGGTTTGATTTAAGTAAAAGACAGTATAAGGTGTTTAACCATCCTAATGATATTAAGGGCACTATAGCTTATGCTTTGGTTAGGCTTAGCGGGTTTAATAAGGATGTTTTGTTAGATCCTTTTTGCAAGACTGGAGTTATACCGATTGAGGCTGCGTTGTTTGCTTCTGGGTTTCCTGTTAATTATTTTAATAAGGAGAGGTTTAGGTTTTTGAAGCTGAAGCCTTTTTTGAAGACGGATTTTAAGAAGTTCTTTGAGAAGAAGGTTAGGAAGAGTGGTAAGATTTTTGGGTATGAAGGCGTGCCTTTTCATATAGTGTCTGCTAAGAAGAATGCTAAGATTGCAGGGGTTGATGTTGAGTTTTCTAATGCAGGAGTTGAATGGATTGATACGCATTTTAAAAAAGGAGAAGTTAATAGGATTGTTTGTTATCCTCCTGTGATTTCTGATAAGTGGAATAAGAAGGAGATTTTGAAGCTGTATCAGGAGTTGTTTTATCAGGCGAATTATTGTTTGGCTAAGGAGGGTAGGATTGTGGTGGTTTCTAATGATGTTGGGTTGTTGAAGGAGAAGGCTGAGAGGTATAAGTTTAAAGTAATTAGTGAAAGAAAGATTTGGTTGGGGAAATTGGAGATTGGTGTGGCTGTGTTTGGGAGGGGATAATGTTTATATAGAAGCTTTGTATTTAGTAGGATAATGATAGATATTAAGAAAGATTTTGAAGATGGATTTAATCTGTTAATGAAGCATAAGAAGATTATGGTCCCAGTGTTGTTTTCTATTGTTGTTCCGTTGATTTTGATTTCATTGTTTTTTAGCCTTTCTGGTGTAAGCCCTTTGTTGAGGGAGCTTGCTTCCGCTAATGAAGACTTTGATAAGGAAAAAACTGATTATTTGTTAAGTAAAGAAAATATTGGCACAGATAATTATAGTAAGGAATTAATAAATTATTTAGGTAAAGATTCAGAAAGTTCAACTTATAATGATGATTTTGAAGAATATCTAGAGGGAAAGGGATATGACTGGAGCAGGTATAAGGAACTGTTAAATGCTAAGAATGTTGTGATGGGGATTGTTTTTGTTTTATTGAGTATGATTAGTTCGTTTTATTTTTCCAGTAAGGCTTATTTGATGATTGCATTGGCTATAAAGAAGAAAAAGAGTAATAATTTGCTGAGGATGACTAATAGATTTATGTTAAAGTTTTTTTCAATGAGAGTATTGATTGGTTTTATTGTATTTATACCTGCAATGGTTCTGGCAGGGCTTGGAGGAATGCTTTTTTTTGTTAATGAAATCCTAGGGATATTATCGATTTTTCTTTTTATAATATTGTTTTTTGGTTACTTAATTTTTATGTCATTAAAGTTGTTTTTTGCAACGCCAATAATGTTTGTTGAAGAACAAGGACCTTTGAGGTCTATAAAGCAGAGTTTTCAGATGACAAAGGGGCATTTAAAGCAGGTTTTGATTATACTTTTTATGATTGTAGGAATTACAATATTTATTAATAGTTTTGTGGGGCAACCATTGTATAATACTTATTTAAGCCTCTTTTTTGAGTCTAATTTGGTTAAAGTGGCTATTAATTTAGTTCTTGTTTTGTTTTTTTTAATGCTGGAATCGTTTGTGTTCACTTTTGAATATCTTTTCTTGTTTCTTTCGTATGTTGATTTTAAAAGATTAAAAAAAGGAGGTAAAAAATGATAAATATGAAACAGCCAGTTTATGGCGGGTTTTGGATAAGGTTTGTGGCAGCGTTTTTGGATAGTTTGATAATTGGGATACCGGCAGGGATTATACAGTTTGTGTTAGTGTATTTTACTGGTATGCGATCATTAAGTTATCTTGTTTCGTTGGCTATGGCGGTTTTAGTGATTTATTTGGATGGTATTAAAGGAGGAACTCCTGGAAAGTTGATTTTAGGGATGAGGATTGTTAATGAGAAAGGTGAATTTATTGGCATTCCGATGGCTATTTTAAGGTATATTGGCAAAATATTGTCCACCCTTATATTGTTTATAGGGTATTTTATGATTGGATGGGATGTCAGAAAGCAGGGATTGCATGATAAGATTGCCAAGACCTATGTGGTTAAGGTTTAATCTTTTTTTTTCTTTTTTTATGAAAATGTTTATATATAGACTGATAAATCTAATTATAAAATGACAGATTTAATTGTTACAATGAAGATTATGCCTTCTGGTCCTGATGCTGATTTAGGTAAGATTGAGGAAGAGGCTAAGAAGGAGATTTCTGAGTTTGGCGGAGAGGTTGGCAAAGTGGAAGTTGAGCCGATAGCATTTGGACTGAAGGCTTTGAACTTAATCTTTGTGATGGATGAAGCACTTGGATCAACAGAAGCTCTTGAAGAGAAAGTTAAGAAGATTAAAGAAGTGAATTCTGCTGAAGTTGTTGATGCTAGACGGGCTATAGGTTAAGCATTTAGCTTCGCTAAATACTTAGGGCCTCCCCACTATCGCTGCTTAGTAGCGTGTCCCACCCCTAACAAATAGGGAAGCATTTGATGAACTGGATGGATGGTGCTGGATGATTTCTTAAAGCATAAAGAACATTATCACAGGCAGTAACAGACATCCCATACTAAGACTTCTTTTCACACCTAATTGAGGAGGTATTATTCCCAATGCTGTGCTGGTTATCAGGATGAGGATGCCTAATGGGCCGTTGAAGATTAAGACCAATATGGAGATGAGTACTATTATTGAGATGCAGATTGCTTTGTAATTGATTTTGCTGATGATGTTTGAGAAGCCTTTTGTGATGTACATGGCAAGGAAGGTTGCGATGCCACCAGCTATAGCAGCACAACAAATTAAGACTATCAAGTCAACTAAATCTATGCTTTTCACGATTTCTAGGACTGCTACGACTGCGCCGTTTCTTGCTTTCTGGAGTGTATACAAAGTAACCAAAGAAAATAAGAAATTAACAGTATTAATACCTCCAATCAGTATCATGAATGCATAGGGTCCAATGTTGCCTACTATTTGCATGCCTAGCACTGCTGCCTGGGCTGCTCCAAGGCCTGGCATCATGCCTGTCAAACTTCCAGAGAAGACTGCTGCCCCTAAGGCTTTTATGGTGTTTAACTTTGGTATTTTGATTGAGTCTGTTATTGTTTGCTTGGGGACTTCTACGTTATCACTTAGAGACGTAACCAGTGTGCTCACACCAAATAGTCCAGATAGCATGGCAAGAAGGGGTTGATTTAGGTTAGGGGTGTTTAACACAATTAAGCCCAGAATTCCGGAGAAGGTGAATATGAAAAGACCAAGTACCTTTTTATTAAGCCCAGACTCTTTTAGGATCATATAAGCAACTACAAATATCAATATATGTCCCATGTAAGGTTGGATGAATGAATATAGTTTAGGCACAAATGGTATCATAAAAGGAATTATCAATATGGTCAATATCAAACATAGCAAGGAGCCTATTACAGTTAATTTAACTGCTTCATAGCCTTTCCCTTCTAGCAACAACTTATGCCCTGGCAATACACTTAACGCCATGTCAGGGTCAGGCGCTCCTAAGAAGATAGATGGAATAGAATCTAAGAATGTGTGTGTAACACTCATGGCAATAACAAAACATGCCAACACTAAAGGAGAAGTAATGTTTAAAAAATAAGCAGAGGCGCTTAAGAGAAGTAGTGATACAAGATTAATATGGATTCCGGGGATGAGGCCGGTTACTATTCCTGCCATAATCCCTAACAGTACAGCTATGAGTAGTTCTAACATTAAGAAAAAGGGAATATGAGTTTATTTATAAATTCATTTCAAACTTAAAACATTAGAATGCACTACTATAATCTTATCTCTTTTGTCTTTGAATTTTACTGAAGCAGGAGGAAGAGCAAATTTGCCTACTATGCTTAGCTTGGATTTCATGCTGTAAGTAACAATTCTTTCTTCCATTTCTTCTAAAGATTCTATATTCCATGTGACTATTGTTCCCCTACCTTCATGAGTGGTTATCTTGCTTGGATGAAGTGTGCCTATTTTGAACTCTTTCTCTACTTGGATAATGTTTGGAACTTTGTCTATGAGCTTAATACCATTAACTGGCTTTTTGGTTCTGTTCTTTACTGTTAGCATTAGGCTTAATTCAGAGATTCCATCATGCTTTCTTTTTATTTCCCTTACACTTTTTATAACAATAAGAGGGCTTCTGAAAATATAATAAGAGAGTGTGCCAATCAATATGATGGCAATAATCAAAACCAAAGGAAGATAGTTTACGGTTACTTCAAGCTTAACTGAATCCTGCGCAGGAATGTTAACTTTCCATTCTAAGTAGATTGCATCATCTTTAACGACAGAGGCTCTTGGATTTGAGGAAGCAAATAATCTTTGGAAAGGGTTTGTTTTTATTTGGTATAGTTCTTCAGCAGGAACATTGCTGGGGTTTGTTAGAGTAATTATTTGCTTGGTTTTGAGTAGTCCCTTTTCAGTTTTTACCTCTTTCTGGAATGATTCGGTAAAGCCTATTACATCATAATCGCTTACTACTGTGAATGTTTTGTCAAGAACTGTTACTGTCGTAATTAAGGAGTCTTCAAGAGGCTCTTGAGTTGAATCAAACGTAAATGTAAACTCTTCTATCTTTTTTTCTAAGGGTTTTAGGCTTATGCCTGTTTTCTGTTCATCAATCAACGCGCTCTTGAGGCTTAAGCTTAAATCTGCTATGTTTAATAGATTCTTGTTCTTAACCCCTACCTTAATGGTCTGCCTTTGTCTTGGATCTAGTTTTCCTTCATTAGGCAATTCTAATGTTATAAGAATTTCAGGCTTAAACTCGTCCTGATGGTATTCACCAGAGAGAAGGCTTAAGTCAATGACTTTTCTTACTTCTTCGTCTGTTTTTTCTGAGTCAACAATGATTTTTATTTGGTATCTTCCAGGCCAAACTTTTTCAGTGGGATATACTTTTAGAGTGGTTGAGACTTCTGAATTAGCAGGGATTAACATTCCTGACAATCTGTGAGATTGAGGGCTTGTCTGCACGCTCCAGAGAGAGAAGTCAGGCAGAACTATTCTGTATCTGTTTTCATAGTCAAGGTTGCTCTTGACTGTGAGCTTGTATTCAGCTCCTTCTGTTATAAAAATAGATGTTTTTATGGGTTCAATAGATACATCAAAACCATAGCCTAAGACGTAAAAAGAGCTTAAGATAAGCATTATTCCAAGTAATATACCCCTTTTCAACATAGATTGTCACCCATAGTATCTTATATTATAAACTATGTGTAGGATTTTTGGTTTACTGATATTTAAAGCTTTTGATTACTTAAATAATAAATTTTATAAGCTCCTTGTGTTTTTAAAGGTATATGGCTAAGAAAAAGGCAAAAAGTAAGAAGGATACCAGTATTTTGAAGGATGAAGGTAGTGAGGATACTGATAATAAGAAGGAAATTACTGCATTTTTCTCAAGAGAGAGGGTTTTGACAGAGAATTCTGATGAAGCAAGAGAACTTTATAATCAAAGCAGGTATGGAAGCGTAGTGGAAGATGGTAAGGTTCAGTTATCACTGCTTGAGGCTTTGTATCTTATGGAAAAGGGAAGACTTAAGGTTGTAGATGGCAGGAATCATAAAATCACGTTTGAAAAGTTCTTAAAGAAAGCGCAGAAGGTTGAGCCTAATATATGGGTAAGGTTTTGCGTGTTTAAGGATATTAGGAATAGAGGATATATTATTAAGACTGCTTTGAAGTTTGGAGCAGATTTCAGGATTTATGACAGAGGAGTTAAGCCTGGTGAGGATCATGCAAGATGGGTGGTTTATCCTGTGCATGAAGGTTCTACTATTACATGGTATGAGTTTGCCGCTAAGAATAGGGTTGCACATTCTACTAAGAAGAGATTGTTGATTGGGATTGTTGATGATGAAGGGGATGTTACCTATTATGAGATTAGGTGGTTAAGGCCTTGATTGTTGTGTAAAACATAAATTTATTTAAACGAATATTCTTTTTCTTTTTATTATGCTTAATAGAGATGATGTTCTTAAGATTGTGGAGAGGGATGGGCCGTTGATTCCTGTACAGATTGGTTCAGAGCTGAAGACTAGTATTATTATGGCAGCAGCTGTCCTTTCTGAGCTGGCTTCTGAGAATATGGTTAAGATTTCTAACCTTAAGATTGGCGGCAGCCCTTTGTATTATGTTAAGGGGCAGGAGGAGAAGCTGCAGGGATATTCTAATAAGCTACATGAGAAGGAGAAGAAGAGCTATGATTTGCTGAAGGAAAAAAAAGTGTTGAGAGATAGCATGCTTGAGCCTATTGATAGGGTTGCGTTAAGGCAGATTAAGGATTTTGCTGTGCCTTTGAATGTGAATTATAAAGGTGTTACTGAAACTTTCTGGAAATGGTATTTGCTTTCTAATCAGGATGTTGAAGAGTTGATTAGGAAGGAGCTTAATGTTAAGAAGGAAAAAAAGGTTAAGGAAACGAAAGAAAATAGAAATGTTGTAAAAGAAGTGGAGAAGAAAGAGATAAAACCTGATGATGCTCGGACTACATCCGGCACCAACTCTGTTGGTAAGAAAGAAGCTGTTCATCCTGTTATGAAGGAAAGGTCTGTAAAGAAGAAGGTTTCTAAGCTGAAGAGTGATGAGTTTCTTAAGAATGTGCTGGAGTTTTTTAAAGAGAATGATATTAAAGTGGTTAACCAGAATGTGATTAGAAAGAATAATGATATTGAGTTTTTGGTGGAGCTTTCAAGTTCAGTTGGAAATTTGGCTTATTTCTGCAAGGCAAAGAATAAGAAGAAGATTAATGAAGGTGATTTATCTACTGTTTATATCCAGGCGCAGTCTAAGAAGCTGCCTGCATTGTTTTTGACTACAGGGGATGTTACTAAGAAGGCAAAGATGATGTTGAATAAGGAGTTTAAGGGGATGCAGATTAAGGGTATCTAAACCGAAATGATTAAGTATTACATAATTTCTTGATTATATAAAATGGGCGTTGCTATTACTGATTTGATTGTGAAGAAGGATATTGATGTTAAAGAACTGGAGAATAAGGTGCTTATTGTTGATACTCCTATGTGGCTTTACCAGTTTCTTTCTTCTATTAGGCAGAGAGATGGTTCTTCGCTTACTGATTCTAATGGGATGATTACTTCACATCTTATTGGGTTGTTTTCAAGGATACCTAATCTTATGAAGAAAGGACTTTTGCTGGCTTTTGTTTTTGATGGGGAAAAGCCTGAATTAAAAAGGAGAGAACTTGAGAGAAGGAAGGGAATTAAGCTTGAAGCTATGAAGAAGTATGAAGAGGCTGTTAAGAGGAAGGATGTAGAAGGGATGAAGAAGTTTGCGTCAAGGACGAGTAGGTTAAACAAGGAGATGATTGATGAGGCTAAAAAATTAATTAAAGCGCTGGGATTGCCTGTTATAGATGCACCGTCAGAGGCGGAGGCGCAGGCTGCGTATATTGTTAAGAGAGGTGATGGGTTTGCTGTTGCTTCGAATGATGCTGATGCTTTGCTGTTTGGAGCAACAAGATTGGTGAGGAATCTTTCTATTCTTGGGAAAAGGAAGAAGATTAATAAGCTTGCTTATGGTACTATTAAGCCTGAGATGATTAAGCTGGATGAGAATATTAATCATCTGGGGATTGAGCATGACCAATTGATTATTTTGAGTATGCTTGTTGGCACTGATTATAATCCTGGAGGGATTAAGGGAATTGGGCCAAAGAATGCGTTGAAGCTGGTTAAGGAGTTTAAGGATGATCCTGAAGGTTTGTTTAAGCAGGTTAAGTGGGGAGAGTTTTTTGAGTTCCCATGGACAGAGGTTTTTTATTTGATTAAGAAGATGAAGGTTAGTGATGATTATGAGCTTGAATGGAAAGCCGCTGACACTGATAAGTTGGTTAAGATGCTGGTTGAAGAGCATGATTTTTCAAAGGAGAGAGTGATGAAGACTGTTGATGAGTTGAATGAGGATAAGAAGGAGAAGATGCAGAAAGGGTTAGATGCGTATATTTAGTCTAACGACTAAATATGTAGAGCCTCCCCTTATAGCTGCCTAATCAATGGCCCACCCCTACAATATGATGTGAGAATAGCATAACTAAAATGATGTTTAAAATGGAATGGTATGTTTTTGCAATTGGAGCTGCAATCTTTTATACTTTGTTTCAGATTGCAAGGAAGAAGGCGCTTATGAAGGCGCATGCTATGAATTTTGAGTCAATTAGAACAATTTTTGTTGTGTTGATTGGATTGTTTCTGATTCCTTTTATGGATTGGTCTTTTGATAAGGGAATTTTGTTTTTGGTGTATGGAGTTTCGCTGATTGCGACTGTGGGTATTTTGTTTACGGCAAAGGCGTTTAGACATAATGATATTTCATTGATTTCACCATTGGCTAACCTAAGGCCTGCTTTTGTGGCAGTGCTTGCATATTTTTTCCTTTCAGAGTCGTTGGGTGTTAAGCAGATGATTGGGATAGGGATTTTGCTGGTTTCTGCTTACCTGCTTGAGGCAGACCATCATTTGTCAGATTTTGTTGCGCCGATTAAGCATTTGATGAAGTCTAAAGAGAGTCTTTATTTTATTTTTGCAATGTTCCTTTTTAGTATTGGCTCTATTTTTGATAAGTATATTATAGGGTCAAAGATTACTAATGTTTTTACTTATTTTTTTCTTATATGGGTGTTTATTGCTATTAATTTTAATATTGTCCATGCTTTTCTGTATGGGTTTAAGGAGATTAAAGCTTGTCTTAAGAAGACAAGGTATTTACCGTTTGTTGTTGCGCTTTTTTCAGTTGCAGGGAGTTTGTTTGCGCTTCAAGCGATTTCAATGGCTTATGTTTCATTGGTAATGCCTATTATTATTTTGTCCAGCCTAATGATTGTTATTTTTGGAGGAACATTTTTCCATGAGAAGTATCTTTCTTATAGGATTGTGATTTCGGTGTTGATGATTTTAGGGGCTTATTTGATTATAGTATGAAAAAACCTACTACGTTGAGGGGGGCTTTGAAGGGAAAGCTGACAGAGAAGGAGTTTTCTTATCTTAGGGCTGCTTTTGACCTTGTAGGAGATATTGCTATTATTGAGATTCCTGATGAGCTGGTTAAGAAGGAGAAGATTATTGCGGATGCTTTGCTGGTTTTGCTTAAGAATGTTAAGGTGGTTTGCAAGAAGGCTGGGATGCATGAGGGTGTTTTCAGGACACAGAAGATGAAGGTGCTGGCTGGGGAGAATAGGAAGGAGACTGTTCATAAGGAGAATGATGTGAGGGTTAAGATTGATGTTGAGAAGGTTTATTTTTCTTCTAGGCTGAGTACTGAGAGGAAGAGGATTTATGAACAGATTAAAGCTGGTGAAGATGTTTTGGTTATGTTTTCTGGGTGTGGAATTTATCCTCTGGTTATCGCAAAGAATTCTAAGGCTAAGTTTGTTTATGGGATTGAGATTAATCCCGATGCGCATAGGTGCGGGATGGAGAGTGTTAGGTTGAATAAGCTGGCTAATGTTTTTCTGATTAATGATGATGTTAAGAAGGCTGTGCCTGTTTTTTATCAGAAGATGATTGGACTTAAGAGTGCTGTGATAAAAGATGAGATGGCTTCACGCCTGGAATGTAATCCTTCAATTATTGAGATTCATACGTTTGAGTCTGATTTTGATGTGAATTTTGAGGACCTTAGAAAAGATGTCAAAGAGTTTGTTGATTCTGGTATGTTTGTGGTTGTGCATCAGCCGCATATTTTTTCGCCAGGGCTTGATATGGCTAATACTAATATAAAGAATGAGATTTATAGAAAGATGGTTTCGCTTGTTGATGAGTTTGGAGTTGAATTGATTGTTCATTTTTCTATGGGAGCGTCACAGGGTGCTGAGAAGAAAGATGTTATAGCTAATGCAAAAACTTTTAAGAAGTATTATAAGAATATTTATTTTGAACATTCTCATAGGAACCTGATTAAGACTAAAGAGGAGATTATTGATGTTGTTAAGGCAGCAGGAATAAGAAATGTGTGTATTGATACATGCCATTTGCTGCATAATTATTCGCCTGATTCTATGGCTAAAGCTATAGAAGATATACAAAAATATTGCAATACTTATTTTCATATTAGTGATTATAAGAATGATGTGCATGGCTCAAGGATTAATGAAAAGTCTGTTATTAAGTTGGAAAAAATTTTGCCTTTGGTGACTAAGGGGATTGTGGAAATAAGAAGCATAGATGAAATAAAGGCTGAAGAGATGATTTCGTCATGGAAGTATCTTAAGAAGTTTAAGAAGTGTTTTGACAGGATTGTTATGCCTTTGCCTAAGTCTGCGGAGGATTTTCTGGATTGCGCATTGGCTTGTTCTAAGAAAAAGAGTGTGATTCATTTTTATGATTTTCTTAATGAGAAGGAGTTTGGAAAAGCTCATGATAAGATTAATGAGGCGTGCAAGAGGAACAAGATGAAGTTTAAGATTCTTAGAACGGTTAAGTGCGGACAGTTTTCTCCGGGTGTGTTTAGGATCTGCGTTGATTTTAGAATTGATTGAAAAAAAGCATGCGTTCCTAAGTTACTTCCGTTAATCATCGGCTTGCGCCTCATTGGGTGTTCACTAAGTCATTACACATGCAGATGATAGAAAGTAAGAGGGGTTTTTAAAGGTTTAGTCTGTTTTGGTTGCTTCATATAATTCTGTGAGGTTTAATTCTAATCCTACTACTGGGACTTCAATGCCAAAGTTGCCTATTACTTTTGGGCATAGCTCTCCTATGTATGCAACTTTTCTGTTTTTGATGATTACTCTGCCTACTCTGCCAGGGATGAAAGAACTGTGCTCTGTTTCTTCTATTGTGTAGGTTATGCCTAAGGATCTTGTTAAGGCATCCAGAACTTTCTTTATTTCTGTGAAGTCTGCTTCTGAGTGAGCGCTTATGACTGCTAATCTTTCATAGTCAATGATTTTGTCTTCTTTTCTGCAGGTTACTAGTCCTTGCTCAAAGATTTTCTGTGGGTATTCTACATGCTTGTTTTTTGAGAGGAATTCAAGTAGGATTGGTAGTAACCAGGTTCTTACAACTGAGTATGTTTCTGAGAGGTATTTGCTTATTTCCACTGTGCCAAAGTCCTGAGTGTTCATCTTTTTGTAGAGGAGCTCTTTGTTGGAGAGCATTGGGTTTAGGAGTTCCTGGTAACCAAAGCCTACTATGAGTTCTCTTATTTTGTCTATGAAGTTTGTGATGGGCAGTGTTTCGCCTATGGTGTAGGATTTTAATGGTAACTCTTCAATCTTGTTGTAGTCATACATTATGCCTATGTCTTCTATGACGTCTACTTTGTGAAGGATGTCTTTTCTGTAAGGAGGAACTTGTACTGAACCTTTATTGTAATCGTATCTTGCTTTTTCTAATAGTGCTTTGATTTCTGTGTCTTTTAGGTCAAGGCCTAGAAGGTTGGTTACGTCTTCTGTGGTAATTTTTAGTTTGTCTTTGAATAGAGAAGGTGTTGTGATTCTTTTGTCTGAGTATCTGATGTCAACACTGAAGAGCTCAAAGCTTCTTTCGTATAGTGCCTGGGCAAAGATGTTTGTTGCCAGAAGGATTGCGTCCTGGTCATCTCCTGTGACCTCAAAGAATAGTTCTTCATCGCCTATTTCAACTTTTCCTGAGAAGTTTGAGTTGATGATTGGAGGGAAGCTTAGCACTTCTCCTGCAGAGTCTATTAGGATTGGGTATTTGTCAAAGCCTTTTAGGATTTTGGCATATTCTATGCCTTTGGGATGTTGTTCTAAGATTTGGCTGAGGTTTAGTTCTTTGGTGCCTTCCAAGGGCGTGAACTTGATTGAGTCAGGAGGGACTGCTTTGTAGTGGACAGGGAATTTGACTCGCTTGTAAGAGTATAGCCCGATGGATACCTTTTTTCTTTTCCTGCCATAGTTTTCGCAGAGCTTTTCCTGGAGCTGGATTAATTGTTTTAGGAAGGATTCGTTGATGTTGTATGATTTTGCTACAAAGGCTGCGATGTATGGCCTTACTTTTTTTGTTGATTTGTCTACAATGATTTTGTAGCCGTTCTTGCTGAACCTGATTGGAGGTATGCCCCTGTCTAAATTTAGAACTCCTTTTAGAAGCCTTGCTACTCCTTCAACGCTCCATAGGTAAGGTAGGTTGGTGTCGCCAAAGTCTGCTTTGACTTCGTCTGAGGCTGTGTCATAGTCTTCGAATTCTGCTTTGCAGTAGGATAGTAAGTCTTTTAGCTCGTCTATTGTGAGCCTTTTTCCGATTAGCTCTTGCAAGTCCCTGAATGAAAAGTTTATAGTTGGCATTTTAATCTATTAATAAAAAATCCCAATCGCAGCAAGCTGCGGGGTATTTTTAGTATTTAGTTTGCGTATTAAGCCGATGCAAGCATCGGGGTATAAAACCCAAACTAAATAATTAATAAAAATTCCAATCACAGCAAGCTGTGAGGTATTTTTAAACTTCATGTTTTAATCCAGCCGTTGCAAGCAACAGGGAATTAAACCCATGAAGTATTAAACTATATATATTTATAAAATGTCTGAATTTTCCATCCAGTTTTTGAGTGTATGATAGGTGGTTCTTGACAGTTAGGTTGGTATTGGCTTAACTTACATCATATCTTAAGATAGCGCCTACCATGCTCATGTCTCTTAGCTGGGCGCCTTCTCTTGTTTCTGTGGAGATTATTTTGACTTCTGTTCCTACTGCTTTGGCTTCTTCCTCAAACTGTTCTATTTCTGTTTCGTCCAGTTCTTCTGATAATAATAAGGTTTCAACTGTGCCGTTCTTTAGCTGTTCCATTACTTCTTTCTTTCCATAGGATACCATGCCGGGCTTTTTTGATAGGGTTTCAAAGAATTTTGTCATGATGTTTTTTTCGTCCATTACTTCTTCTTTGGCTAGTACGTCTCCTGACTTGTCTAATAATTCCTGGAGACCGAATTCGCCGGTGTAGGATAGGTCTTTGATTGCTATGATTTTTCTTTTGAGTTCTGTTGTGATTATGTCACTGTTTACAAAGTCATATTTTGAAGGGCCAGGACCTCCGACTATGATACCTTTTAGATTTTTGTTGCCAAGGAATTCGTTTTTTATATGCTCTGCAACCTTTTTGAAGTGGTCTTTGATTGCGCCTTCTCTTATTCTGGAGAATCTTGCTGCTGAATTATGTACAATTATACCATTTGCAATGAAGTTTTGATTTTTTACTGAGATGTCAATCATTTCTGTCGGTTTGTTGGTAATTTTGATTTCTTTTATTTTAACTGGGAGAATTGGATAATTATAGATTTCTTCTAATTGTTTGTAAAGTTTTTTATCTTTGACATAGTCCAGTATTGAGCTTTTAAAAGTTTGTTTGCTCATCATTCGTTCATTTCTAAAGAAATTAGTTACTTTAGGGAATAATTGTAGATTGTAGCCAGCTTTTTCTATTATTTCCCTTATTTCTCTTCCTGGCACTATTAATTGTCTAACATAACTGGTATCAGATTTTGTTTTAATGATTGTACTTAATTTCTTAGATTTTATATTAGAAGTAAAACCAACATATCTCTTGAAAAGTTCTAAAGATTTCTTTTCGGTTATATCCAAAGTAAACCGGGGATTATTACTATACATATTCCTTCTGTTGTCATATTCGTGTAAAGAACTGATTATGCCAAATCTCAGGAAAATTAGTTGTAGTTGTTGGATTATCCTTTTATTATTAATGCCTAAAGCAACCTGTTTTCTTGAATATGTAGTATAACCTTCTGCATCAAAGAACCCCCTTAAGAAGGATGCAACAACATTATCAGAAGATTCTAATATCTTATTGGGAACTTCTGAATCAAGGGCTTTTTTGATCTCAGGAAATTCTTCCTTGATTAATCTTACCAGAGGCCTGCTCGTGAATCTGATTTGATGATGATTTTTACTTTCTCTGAATTTATAACTTGAGTTTATATGAAAAAATTTATCATACTTGTTTTTGTAACTTAGGGCTACTTGTCTATCTTGTTCAAAAAAAGTAATTCTATCGGTTTCTATACAGCCATCTCCCATAAAATAACCAAGAAACTGAGCAAGTTCTTCGTTGAGTGTATCTGACAATCTTACATCAGAACCTTGGTGGGGGCTTGATTTGGCGTATTTTTTCAAAAATTCTCTATAATTGATTTGCTGCTTTTTACACAGTCTTTCTAAATAATCCTTATTTGGATTGTTCCTTCCAATCTCATAATATGATACTGTTGTTTGTGTCATATTAGTTTGTTTCGCTAGTTCTCTTTGTAGTAAATTTTTTTCCTCTCTTTTCTTCTTTAGTAATTCCTGCCCCTTTTTATTTATGATAAAAGAATTATAGTATTTTTTTGAATTTAATTTTTGTATATTTCCTTTTATACTTACCTTTTCAGGCATGATTAAATGGTCTCCTTCCCTTAGTTCTTCAGCAGATTTCTCTTTAATGCTATCATTAGAAGCAACAAAGAAAACATGATCTTTGGAGGACTCAACTTCAATACGAGGATTTTTTGTTATAATCTTGTAAACCTTATCTTTTTTTACATTCCATTTGCCTGTTATATTTGATTCCTTTATTGAAAAATTGTTTTTAATCATAACTGATTTTACAATATGTGGATTATGAACAATTTCAATTTTAGGAAGAGAACCATTAGATAATTGGACTAAAGAGCCTTTTACAAGACACTGGCCGCCTGCTTTGAATTTTCCTGGGACTTGTGAATGGGTTTTTAGCACTGGCACAATGGTTTTCCCTTTTAGATATGCTATGTTTGCGTCTCTTCTGTCTATTACTACCAGAGCATATAATTCTTTTACTTCCATCAAATCTCTTAGGATGTCAAGAACGAATTCTTTGTCGCACCTATAGATTCTGGTTTTTAAGGGGACTGGAGGTTCTACACTCCATACTTTGAAGTCCTGCTGGCCTTCCCTTGCTGCAACGTTGCCTGCAAAAGCTGCCAAACCATTTTCAGGTGTTTTCTTGAATAATTTTAAGTGTTGGATCATCTTTTCCAGAGCGTCTATTACGTTCTTTCTTGTGGATGCTGATTTTATGTTTGTGGCTGTGCCTTGTTCTTGTGAGAGATGGTTGATTATTTTGTTGATGTCATAACCCTGAGGGATGTAGACTGAGACTAATTCTGTATGGCGGCCCCTATATGATTCAAGTTCTTTTACGAATTTCTTTAGTTTGTGCTTTTGGACGGTTGTTAGTGCCATGATAGTGTTGTAGAAGAGATGGTTATATATATAATTTAGGGGAAAGTTAATAAATAAAGGAGCGATTTTGAGTAATATGAAAGAACAAAGCGCAGGCGGAGTTATTGTAAAGGATGGGAAAGTGGTAATTGTAACCCAAAGGAAAAGGAAAGGACTATTTTCACTGCCCAAAGGACATATAAATAGTGATGAGAATCCTCTTGAGGCTGCGTATAGGGAAATATATGAAGAGACTGGATTAATTAAGGATGATTTAAGGTTCGTTAAAAAGTTAGGGATGTATAATAGGCCTAGTGGCAAGGAGGGGAATACAAAAGATTTTCATTTTTTCTTGTTTAAAACAGATAAGGATGAGTTAAAGCCCATTGATAAAGATAATCCAGAAGCAATGTGGATAGAGATTGCGAAAGTGGCTGAATTTCTAAGACGTAAAGAAGATAAAGAGTTCTTTCTTAACTTTGTGGATGAGTATAATCTCTAAAATTTACTCTGTCATAATACAGCAAACTTTATTAAACCCAAAGTATTCTATGTTGTATTATTTTGCGAAGGTGGCCCAGCGGCTACGGCGGTCGCCTGCAGAGCGACTTTTCGGGGGTTCGAGTCCCTCCCTTCGCTTTCTTTATTTTTTAAAACAGAACTTTTATATAGATATTATATTAGTAGATTTAGTAAGATGGCAGATTCTAAACCTAGTGTGGATGAGACTCTTCATAAGAATTTAAAGGATTTGAAGGAGTATGTGGCTTTAGCAACTGTGAATGCTAAGGATTATCAGAACATTAATCTTGAGATTATAAGACATATGATTGAGGAAGAGAATATTCCTGGTGTTTATGTTACATTGAATAAGCCGTTTAAGACTTTAAAGAGTTTGCTTAAAGGATGCTCTGTCGGACAATTAATCCTTCCTAACTAAGACATATACTTTCTTTCCGATATATTTCTTTGAAGACATGATCATTCCGCCATTTCCAATTTTTCTAACTTCTCCTTCCGCAACTTCTTCAAT
>Ga0187833_10003174_pt1 | contig 16903 bp, 17 predicted proteins | sample ETNtaG_37_FD_167968 | JGI IMG/M metagenome (GOLD analysis project Ga0187833, IMG submission 167968) | Marine microbial and viral communities from oxygen minimum zone, Eastern Pacific Ocean - ETNP2014_SV_400_PacBio MetaG (Illumina Assembly) | ecosystem: Environmental > Aquatic > Marine > Hypoxic...
GTTTAAATTTCATTCTATCTATTTCTTTTTTCCATATAGGATTCGGTGTCATCCCAAAGCCAGATTTCTGTTTCTTCTTCATACAATATACCTGTTTCATTCAAATACTTCTGCACCTTCGATGCCTCTAAAATCGTTATCTAATGTCAAGAGCGTTGTAGATTTGTCTTTAGCTGTAGCGTAGTGTATTGCGTCTACAAGACCAAATTTTGAATTTTTCTTCCTGATTTCTTGCTTGTATGTTGCAGCCTTTAGAACAATGGGGATGGTTATGGGGAGGATTTTTGCTCTATTTTTGATAAATTTCAGGTGATCTGAAAATAATATATTGTTTCGTGTAGCTCTGTCAGCTAATTCGGCGATTGTTATCATGGAGGTCATTATTTCTTCATTCTCAATCAGATTCTTTATCTCTTCACTACAAGGATTACTATCAAAGTATGCTACCCATGCGGAAGTATCGATGTAATATTTACTCATGTTTGAACTTCATCCTATCTTTTTCCTTGTCCCAGGGTCCCCAATTAAGTGTCCCTCGCATTGATCTTGGAATCCTTTCTTTTTTTTCGGCAAGAGATTTAATGACTTCATCGTATGTCTTGTCGTCTCCTTTCATAGTCTCCAAAAGTTGCTTCGTTGTATCCGATATTTGTATTGTGGTTGTCATTATAACTATAGTTATAGTTATAGTATTTAAGGTTTTTGGTGAATTTTTTGGTAAAGTTTAAATATAAGTTCTTACTACTTAGTAGTAATTCTTACTACTTTTGTAGTTGGGGAACATATATGAAAAAGAAAGTAAGTATCAGTATGGATGACAAAGTATTGGCTTCTATAGATGGCAAACTCAAAGATGGACAGTTTAGAAATAAGAGTCACTTCATTGAGTTTGCAGTAAGGAGGATGTTAAAATGAATAGTGAACATGCAGAAGATATACGAAAAGAAATGGTGCAGATGAAGTTTAGAAAGCAGCGTTTTAAACGTGTTAAACTCGATAAAGATATTGAGGAGTTGAAACCCTACAGTGCTGATTATCAACGAATAATGGATAATCAACGATGTGGTGGAGTAGATTGTGGATTTTCTGAATTTAGAAAGAGAGCTCTTTAACCGATTTGTGTAGTAAATATTATATAGGATAGTGTTCTTTAGCCTTTAGAGCGATACATTGCTCGGAGGTTTATGATGAAACACATAATTATTCTTGGAATTGCATTACTGGTAGCATTATCAGGATGCGCTACAGAAACAACAGAGGGCCCTATTAAAATTGGAAATATTGGACCTTTAACTGGAGATGTTGCTTTTTTAGGAGTTAACGTTAAAGTTGCTGTTGGTACAGCTATTGAAGAAATTAATGCCGAAGGTGGTATTAATGGACGATTACTAGAAGGTATTTATGAAGATGGAGAGTGTGGCCCTAAAGAAGGAGCTAACGCTGCTAATAAATTAATTAATATTGATGGTGTAGATTTTATCATCGGTGGATTATGTAGTGGTGAAACACTTGGAGCTGCTCCTATTGCTGAAGAAGCTGGAGTTGTACTGTTTAGTCCAACATCAAGTAATCCAGATATTACTAACTCTGGAGATTATATCTTTAGAAGTTACCCGAGCGATGCTTTCCAAGGGAAAGTTGCTGCTGAATATGTTTTGAATGATCTTGCCGGAGAGAAAATTGCTATTATGAACTGCCAAGGAGATTGGTGTGTTGGTGTGAAGAATGTCTTTAAAGAACATTTACTAAGCATTGGTGGAAACATTGTTGCTGAAGAAGATTTTGCACAAGGTAGTGTTGATCTACGAAGTCAGTTGACTAAAGTTAAAGACAGCGATCCAGATGTTGTATATATTTTAAGCTATACTCAGTCTGGTGTTGCTTTACTTACTCAAATGAAAGAACTTGGTATTGATGCTAAAGTTCTTGGTGGAGACTCATGGGCAGATGATACCCTATGGGAACAAGCAGCTAGTGCAGGAGATGGTGCAAGGTTTTTAGTTCCTTCTACACCGCCTAGTGAAGAGTTTGATGCTAAGATGAAAGCAAAAGGGATTGAAGCTTCACTTGGAACTCAACAAGGATATGATAACGTCATGATTTTGGCAGATATCTTTAGAGAGTTTGGTACCAACCCAGTTGTTGTCAAAGAAGCATTGTATAATGTGAAAGATTACCAAGGATTTAGTGGTGTTATTACCATTGATTCCAACGGAGATCTTGAAAAAGCAGTGTATGATGTTAAAGAAGCGAATAACGGCGTTGCAGCTGTTATTTAATTTTTTTTCTTTTTTTTTTCATTATCTTTTTATATTCCTAGGAGATTCTCTATTATATGGAAGATGTAAAATGGTTTGCTGACGTGGGAAAGGATGATGTTTCCATAGTTGGTGGTAAAGGGGCTTCATTGGGTGAGATGTCCAAGGCTGGTATCCCTGTTCCTCCTGGTTTTGTGGTTACAGCACAAGCTTACCAAGAATTTGTTTCTCAAGTGCAGAGTGAGCTTATGAGTAAGTTAGCAGGGCTCGATGTAGAAGATTCTGAGAAGCTTGATAAGATTGCTGTTGAGTGTCAACAGATTATATTGGGGTGTAACTTAGATAATGAAGTAAAACATGCCATTTCTGATAGTTATGTAGAATTGGGAAAGGGGTATGTTGCTGTTCGAAGCTCTGCTACTGCAGAAGATTTACCTGAGGCGAGTTTTGCTGGACAACAAAGTACTTTTTTGAATGTTAAAGGAAAAAAGGATGTATTACAAGCTGTTGTTGAGTGTTTTGCTTCTCTTTTTACTGCTCGAGCTATTTATTACCGAGAGAAGAATAACTTTAAGCATGATGAAGTATTAATTGCTGTTGTGGTTCAGAAAATGGTAGAGAGTGCTAAGGCTGGAGTCTTGTTTACGGTTAATCCTGTTACTAAGGATCGGAAGGAAATGGTTATTGAAGGAAGTTTTGGACTCGGTGAATTAGTTGTTGCAGGACAGATTACTCCTGATACTTATTTAGTTTCACGTGAAGGTGAAGTTAAAGATATTACTATTGGTTCTAAGAAGAAAGGATTGTTTCTTGAGAATGGGAAGAATGTTGAAAAAGAATTAGAGAATAGTGATGAACAGGTTTTGAATGAAGAAGAGCTTAAGGTTATTTCTGAAATGGGAGTTGCTATTGAGAAACATTATGGGAGTCCTCAAGATATTGAATGGTGTATTGAAGATAATGAATTGTTTATAGTGCAGAGTAGGCCTATTACAACTTTATAGGCGGTCCTTCTTTGAATCCTTCTGGTAAGGTAGCAGAATCATTGATTATTCTAATAATTGTTTTTAATGCATCTGCCATGTTCTTGTGACGGATTAAAAGAGAGAAAACTTCGTCATCTTGGACATCAATAATAAGAGCGTATGATCCTAATATTAAAAAATTAGGGATCTCCTTGTATTTTTCATCTAATACTTTGGGGAAATAGAGTTTTCTTTCTTGCCTTCTATGATCTTTAGGATCTTTTTTATACCATGTGTTGTGGTCATATGCTTCAGATTATGTAAGAAGTTATTAATGTTTACTATTTCTTAAGCCATGCGACTTCGTCTTTGTCTAGTTCTAGAGTTTCTGTCATGCCTTCTGCGTAATCTTTGTTGGATCTAAATGCTTCTTTGAAGTAGGGAAATGTTGATTCTAATACACGTCTTGTTGATGTGTGAGTGTGTATCGCTATTTTCTTAGAGATGGCTTTCTTCTTAGCATGTTTCATATTAGCTTGCCAGATTTTTAATATTCTCATAGTAGGTTTGTAACTGGAAAATCCTGGATATTTTTCCTCCTTTGCCGTTGCTATTCCTGCCGTTAAATGGTGGTAAATATACACCATAAATCTCCAGTGTTGCCAACGTCTAATTCTTCCTTTATAGATATCAGCTTTGCTGAGATGTTCGTATGCTCTTGCTAAGTCTTCGTTTTTTTTGTATTCTTTGGGGAGGTTTTCATCAATCCATAACAGAATTTTATCGGTGTCTTCTGCTACATAGTCAAATGCAGGAAGCGCCACTTGAGGATTGGTTGTTTTGAATACTTTTAGTAATGATTGGATGATATTTTCTTGTCTTTCTCTGTCATGGAGAGATTCAATGGATTCCTTTGTGAGTTTGTTGTCCTGTGTGAGGATTTGGAAATCATTAATAGCAGCCCTCGCATCTCCTCCTGCTCGTCTTGCTAGTGTTTTTATTGCAGTTTCATCATAGGTGATTTTTTCTTCTTTTGCTATAATTTTTAGTATTTCTGTTATTGCAAGATAGTCTAGAGCAGCGTACTCTACTAGCATAGATCTTGATCTGATTGTGTTTAATTTTTGGTCATATGGATTGTATGCTGTAATTATGATGGGAAAAGTTGTTTTATCTATGAGTTTTGCGATGGTTGGTACTGCCCCTCTATCTTTTCTGCCTGATAGGCCGTCAATTTCGTCAATTAAAATTAGTTTTCCCTCGCTGAATAAGGATTGTTGTTGAATAGCGTTTCCTAAACGCTCTTGGATTTGATTCTTATTTCTTACATCGGAAGCGTTTACTTCAATTAAGTCTAGATTGTATTGTTTTGCTAAAGCAGCAGCTGAAGAAGTTTTACCGACTCCTGAGGGTCCCCAGAGAAATAATGCTTTTTTTTTTTGATTTTTAAAATTGGTTAAGAAAGTGGTAAGTTGTTGAATGGCAGAATCTTGGCCTTTAATCGTGTCTAATGTAGGTTGATATTTTTTTATAAAAGGGAGCATGTATTGAGGGTAGATGGGGTGGTTTAAGTAGTTATTTGTTCAAGAGACTATATTTTATGCAGTCTAAATCGGTTAAAATCTGCTGAGATATGGCGCTTTACTACATAATCTCCATAGAATTCTTTTATTAATTTCATTGCTTCTTTATTGTTTTTTGCCATAAATATGAAATCAAAATCTTTTTTACTGATGAATTTTTTTCCTAACATTTCTTTTTTAATCCATTTTAGGAGTCCCCTCCATTCATTTCCTAATAGTATTATAGGGACGTCTTTTACCTGGCCCACTTGGAGCAGTTGCCAAGAATACATTAATTCGAGGAGGGTTCCAATTCCCCCAGAAGTTACTATTACTACGTTGGATAGTTCCATAAATGTATCTAATCTATTAGAAAAACGATTGAAGTGTTTTTTGATATCAAGATGGAATGCGTCTTTCTGCTCATGTGGGAGCGTTATTGTTAATCCTATGCTGTATGGATCTTGAATTTTTGATTTTTTTCTTCCTCTATGGTGTCCTCTTGAGGCTGCATCCATTAATCCTGGGCCACCTCCTGTTACGATGTCTAACCCTTCTTCAGCAATCTCTTTGGCTAGGTTGTGGACTTTTTTGTAACGAGGATCGTTTCTTTTTGTTCTTGCAGAACCAAAGATTGCAATACGGAAATATTCTTTATTTATTTTTTTATGAGTTTTAGGCATGGTTAGTTTTTGAGTTGAGAGTATTTAAAGTTTTAGATAAGACTTTATGAATACGGCTGTTCCATTGGACTTGTAGGGACGCACAGCGTCCCAGTCCTTCTGCATTTCCAGACCATTAGCTGGAAATGCAAGGACTAAGTCCAGTGGTATCTGCTTGTGTTAGATAGATTATTTGCCATAAGGCTTAAAAATACAGTTAGAATTTAGATTATTATGGATATGAGTAAGAAGTATGATAGTAATGAAGCCGAGGCTAGATGGCAGAAGTATTGGGAAGAAAAAGGAGTGTATACTTTTGATGTCAAAGGCAAGGGTAAGGTGTTTAGTATTGATACTCCACCGCCTACTGTTTCTGGTAAGATGCATATTGGACATGCGTTTAGTTATACTCAGCAAGATTTTGTTGCTCGATATAATAGAATGAAAGGTTTACGAGTTTTTTATCCCTTCGGAACTGATAATAATGGAGTAGCTACTGAGAGATTGATTGAACAGATGAAAGGTGTGAAGAGTAAGGATATGGATCGAGATGAGTTTAGGAAGATTTGCTTAGATACCTTAGATAATGAATTGCGTCCTGCATATATTGCTGATTGGAAAAAAATAGGAATGAGTTGTGATTGGAAGATATTTTACGATACTATTGATAAGCATTCTCAGAAAATAAGTCAGCGTAGTTTTTTGGAGTTGTATGAGAAAGGATTAGAGTATCGAAAGGAAGCTCCTACCATGTGGTGTCCTGAATGTCAGACTGGTATTAGCCAGGTTGAAGCTGAAGATAAAGAAGTTGATAGTCAGTTTAATGATATCGTGTTTAAAGTTGGTGATGGGGAATTAGTGATAGGGACGACTAGACCTGAGTTATTACCTGCATGTGTTGCAGTTTTTTATCATCCTGATGATAAACGGTTTGAGAAATATAAAGGGAAGAAAGCAACTGTTCCTCTTTTTGGACATACTGTTGATATTCTTCCTGACAAACGTGCCGATCCTGAAAAAGGGACAGGTGCAGTAATGTGTTGTACCTTTGGTGATCAGACTGATATGGAATGGCAAAAGGCTCACAACTTACCGATTATTGAAGCTCTTGGTGAAGATGGTCATATGACTGCATTGGCTGGAGATTATACAGGGATGTATGTTAAAAAAGCTCGAAAAGAGATTCTTAAAGATTTGGATGAAGCTGGTTTGTTGAAAGGACAGAAACAGATTAAGCATGCTGTTAATGTGCACGAACGATGTGGTACTGCTATTGAATTTATTAATTCCAAACAATGGTTTATTTCCTATTTGGATAAACGAGATGAGATGCTAGAATGGGGTAAAGAATTAAATTGGTATCCTAAACATATGAAAGTCCGGTATGATCATTGGGTTAAAGGTTTAGCGTGGGATTGGTTGATTAGTCGTCAGAGATACTTTGGAATTCCTTTTCCGGTTTGGTATTGTAAACAATGTGATGAGGTTGTAGTTGCATCTGTACATGATTTGCCTGTTGATCCTTTAGTGGATAAGCCACCGATTAAGAAATGTAAAAAGTGTGGATGTAGTGAGTTTATTCCTGAGGAAGATATTCTGGATACGTGGGCTACGAGTAGTTTGACTCCTCAGTTGGCTATTGAATTGATGCCTAAAAGTGTTCAAAAAGATTTATTTCCTATGTCTTTACGTCCTCAGGCTCACGATATTATTACGTTTTGGCTGTTTAATACGGTTGTGAAGAGTCAATTGCATTCTGGTAAGAAACCTTGGAAAGATGTTATGATTTCAGGGCATGCTTTGGATCCTCATGGGAAAAAAATGAGTAAGAGTAAGGGGAATGTTGTTGAACCTCAAGAAATGATAGGGAAGTATAGTTCAGATAGTTTACGATATTGGTCTGCTGGTTCGAAATTAGGAGATGATTTAAGTTTTCAAGAGAAAGATTTGGTTACAGGTGAGAAATTTATTAACAAATTATGGAATGCTTCTAAGTTCTGTTTCATGCATCTAGAAGATTTTACCGATGAGAAGGTTGAATTAGAGTGTGTTGATAAATGGTTCTTAGGTGAGTTGAATACGGTTATTAAGAATGCTACTTCAAGTTTTGATACGTATGAGTATGCTCGGACCAAAGCTGATGTTGATAAGTTCTTTTGGCAAACGTTTTGTGATAATTATTTGGAGATTATTAAAGATAGAATTTACAATCCTGATAAAAGAGGGGAAGCAGGTCGGAAAAGTGCACAGTATGCTTTGTATCATGGATTATTAGGAGTTTTGAAAATGATGGCTCCGATTATGCCTCACATTACTGAGGAAATTTATCATCTTTATTATAGTGAGAGGGAAAAGTTGGATAGTATCCATGTTTCTTCTTGGCCACTGCCTGTTAAGGTAGACGATTGTTCTGCTTTGGGAGAATTAATTGTTTTTGTGGTTGGAGAAGTTCGAAAAGCTAAAAGTGAAAAACAATTGAGTATGAAGGAACCTGTTAAAGTTTTGAGTATAATTGGTAAGATTGATGTTAAGGAATTTGAGAAGATTGAAGGTGATGTTCGTAGTACTACTGGAGCTGAGACAGTAGAGTATGAACAAGGTGAAGAGATGAAAGTTGAAGTTGAATTGTAAAGGTTTAATAATGAGGGGAAATTTCTATTTTTATGGATATACATTTTAATCGATTTCGGAAGGAATATGTTTGCAATGGAGAAGAGGGGAAAGATCCTAATCACTTGTATGTATATCACTCGGATAGGTTGAATAGTAATCGGGAAAGGAGATGTAAGCCTTTTGTTGTGTATCAATCTGTTCCATGTACCAAAGATATTTTAAAAAAATCCATGGTAGGGATGATGAAAAATTATTTTTTTATCTCTTTAGTATATCAAAGGATGACAGAAATTCAGGGAGATACTGAACCTGTGATAGAGCCTATGCCTGATTTTGAGAAAATTTTCTGGAGATTGTAGTACGTAATTCGTACTTTGTTTCTTGAGGGATAGTTATTCTTATAAGGGATTAATGCGTTTTTTAGTGTGGAATTTGATAAATTATATAAAAAGTCAAATTCTCTAAAGATACAACGAGGGTGGTATACAATGGCAATAAAATATGATACATCAGCTGCAGAAAAGCAGGGCAGAAAAGCGAATCAAGCTGAAATCGACATTTTAGAATTTCAACATTCTAATGGGAATGGAAATCCTCAGAATAAATTACGTCAAATTAATTGGGTTCCTGACGGTCCTTTAAGTAGATTTAAGCCAACTCCAAAATTAATGGAAATGTATCAAGAAATTTCAGACAATTATGTCACTACAATCGATGCAGTACAAACAGTTGATCTCTATTTAGCTGGATCAAAATTTGGTCTTGATCATGTATTAAAAACTTGGACTGAAATAGGTGGTAATGTTGATGAACTTTTAGAAGTTGCCTCCACAGGAGTTAATCCAGACGATTTAATGTATGCTGTGGAAAGAATTCCCGATTCAAAGCATGTACAAGAATTATCTGATCTTTATGGAAATCAAAATGGAACTGCTTCAGGAGATGTATCTTTCTTTCCAAGATTAGTGGATGCAGTTTATTTATTGGGAGAGGATGAAACCTTTAATCTTGCCAATGTTGTAAAACTTGGAGCTAGAGAAGTATTGTTTTCAGATTTGAGTGATGCTGCTCATCAGGAACTTCAATTTGGTGGGTATGATAATCCGAGGTTAGCCGATTCTACAGGATCTGAAGGATTTACTAGATGGTCAAGTCAGCATGATATAAGTACTCATGTTGAGAAAACTGGTAAACCTGGCACTTGGACTTCCGAACCTGAAGCTGAGGATTTTTTTGGGTTACATAGAATGCAAAGAGGAATATCTTTTCGAAAGGAACAAAATTATTAAGTTCTCTTCCAGATGACTCCTTCTGAGGTGTCATCTAAGAGTATTCCTTTCTTTTTTAATTCATTTCTTATTTTATCGGATTCTTCGAAGTTTTTATTTTTTCTTGCTTCTTCTCTTTGATCTATGAGTTCTTGAAAAGCAGGTTCTAGATCGTCTTGTTCTGTTTGGATGACTCCTATAACCGTGTTAAATTGTTTGATTACAGTGATAATATCCTCTGCATTTTGCTTTGAGAGTTCTAATTTGTTAATATCTCTCATGAAGTCGAAAATTACAGCTAACGCTTCTGAAATGTTTAGATCATCATCTAACTTTTTTTCAAATTCTGCTTTTGCCTTTTCAATTAAAGGTTTTACTTTAGGATGATTTTTTGTGGCTTTGATATGGGTTAGATTTCGGTAGAAATCTTGTAGTCTGTCTACTGAGTTTTGAGCAGCTTCTAAAGATTTTAGTGTGAAATTTAACTTCTGTCTGTAGTGTGTTGCTAGTAAAAGATATCTGATAGCTTCAGGTTTGTGATTTTTTTCTTCTAAATCTCTTAGAGTGTAGAAGTTTCCTAAAGATTTTGACATTTTCTTTCCTTCTACTAAGAGATGTTCGTTATGTAGCCAGTAATTGACAAACTTCTTGCCTGTTGTGCCTTCTGATTGAGCAATTTCATTTGTGTGGTGAGGGAAGATTAAATCTACACCACCTAAGTGCATGTCAAATGTTGGTCCTAATAAGTCTGAAGACATGACAGAACATTCAATATGCCATCCTGGGCGGCCTTTTCCTATATCTGGTTCCCAGAATACATCGCCATCGGTTTCTTCGTACGCTTTCCAGAGTGCGAAGTCTCGTACATCGTCTTTTTCATATTCATCTGCGTCGGAAAGACGACCTTCAGCATTCTTTTTTAATTGGTCGAAGTTGTCTAACTTAGCTAATTGTCCGTATTTATTAAAGGAATCAATTTTGAAATAGATTGAAGAACCTGCTTTGTATGCATGACCTTTTTCTAGGAGTTTTTTCGTCATGTCTACCATTTGGTTAATGTAATCGGTTGCCTTTGGCATTTCATCAGGTAGATCGATGTTTAATGTTGTGAGGTCTTCAATGTATGCCTTGGTGTATTTTTCGGTAAATTCTGTTAATGATTGGTTGTTCTTTTGAGAATCTCTTATTGTTTTATCATCTATGTCTGTGATGTTGGAGACTAATTTTACTTTGTAACCTTTATACTTTAGATATTTTGATACTAAGTCGTAGAAGATGTACGCTCGTAAGTTTCCTATATGGACATAGTTGTATACTGTTGGTCCACACGCATAGATACCTACTTCTCCTTTCTTTATCTCTTTGAAAGGTTCAAGTGTTCTTGTTAACGTGTTGTATAGTTTTAATGCCATTTTTTGTTATACCTCTTTGGTGTTTTTATTCTTTATGCTTTTTGTAGATTTTGCGAAACTTTCTTTCCATTTAATTTTACTATTTTTGGATCATAGCCTACAACGGTTGAATTGTCTGGTATGTTCTTCATGATTATGAATGTGTTTGCACCGATTTTAACATTATTTCCAATTTTTATGGGTCCTAGGATTGTTGCGCCCATACCGATGTAGACATTATTTCCAATCGTTGGGTGTCTCTTGCCTTTATGATGGCCTGTCCCTCCTAACGTTACTCCATGGAACATTTGGCAGTGAGAGCCAATGATTGTTGTTTCTCCTATCACTATTCCCATTCCATGGTCTATGAAAAATCCTCTTCCTATGGTTGCTCCTGGATGAATTTCAATTCCTGTTATGAATCGATTTATTTGTGAGAGGAATCTGGGGAGGATAGGGATATTTCTTAAAGGGTGGATTATTCTATGTATAAGTATTGCGTGTAATGGAGTGTGGCAGAGGAGTACTTCTAGTAGAGACTTAACTGCAGGATCGTTCTTTTTTACTTGTTTTATATCTTCTTGTAGTGTTGATAGGAATGTCATTTTATACCTCAGACTAGTTAAATGGTAGAATTAGCAACAGCAGTTTGTTGACATAAGGAATGGTAATGGTTGGAGGTTTATAAATATTGTGTCTTGGGTTTTGGAAAGGTAGGGGTGGAGGCACTCACAGAGTGCCAACTCTCGCAGTCTTACGACTGCGAGCCTTTTGAGAGATACTTATTTTAGATATGGGGAATAGATTTTTAAAGAATGACATCTCATTTAGAGTATGAAACATGGTGCTTTGATTATTATTGGAGTTGCGTTCTTGTTATTAAGTGGGGTTTGGTATGTTGAACAAAGATTTGAGATGTTTAAACCCCCTAGTGAGTTTACTTATGGTGCTTTATATCAGCCAAGTGATTTTGAAAATAAAAGAGAGGGTACTGTTGTTATGAATTTTCAAGGTTCAATGGAAGAGGTTGAACATCACTTTGGATTAATTCCTGATTATATTGTACTGATTAATAGTAGACAGATTGCTGGGTTAAAGATTATCTATAATATGGGTGCCAAAGCTCTTGAAGGAGGTATACCTCCTATGCAGACTAGTAGTTTTGATTTATTTGATGGTAACCCTCACAAATTATTATATACCTTTCATGTTGATAGAGGGCAGGCATTTATGGTTGATGATGTAAAAGTTGCAGAAGGGCCTTATAATCCTTCAATACCTAAGAATTTGATTACAGCTAATGTTGTATTAGAACATAAAGAACCTATCACGGTTGATTGGGGTAATGAAGTTATTATTACTGATAGTTATGTTGGAGACTAACATTGCAACTATGCGAAGTTCAAAATTTGAGGCAACCCACAAATTTTGAATTTGGGAGAGGAACGAATTTTGCTTGGCAAAATAGCGAAGCGGTCGTTCCGAACCGTATAAGCCCTGTTAAATACTTTTCCCATACGCAGTGTGGGAAAATTGCGTCCGCAAAGTAAAATTTCCATTTCCAATCAATTTGAACGTAGTGAGTCTATATGTGCGAAGCACCAGGGGAGTTCCGTTCTTTTAAGCTCGAAGAGCCTTCAAGAACATATCTCTAGGGGAGTTCTATTTATCAAAGGCGAAGCCTCTTTTAGTTAGTACATTAAGGGGAGTTCCGTTCATTCAATGCGAACATAGTGAGCTATCAAGAACAAGTAGTTAGGGGGAATTTGTAAAAAACTATCTACTCATCCCACTTAGGACAATAAAATTTGTATCCACAGAACCTACATGGGCTATCATCTTCAGCACATTCAAATGAGTGTTCATAGTTGTCCTTTATGTTATTTGCTAATTCAACTATTTTTGCTTTTAGTTCTGATAATTTGAAGTTCGCTGTTTTATTGCAACCAGTTACTGCAATTACATCATCTCCTTCGATTTTCATTTCAATTGGCTTGTCCAGTTTTAACATATCCAATGTTAGCTTTGAGACGTTGTATCCTTTACTTTGCAGTGCAAGTGCATAAAATCCTAGTTGTAATGCTCTTTTTTCAGGTGGAATACTTGCTTTATTGGTTTTGTAATCTACAATTTCTACAGTTCCATCTTCTAATGTATCGACTCTATCTGCAAGACCAAAGAATCTAAATCCTTCAATTTCTACAGGTAGTTTTAATTCTGTTTTTGAATTTTCGTTTATTTTATCTTGATTTCTATCCCAGAATATTTCTAGTAATGGAAATACATCATCAAGGATTATGCCTTCCCATTCTTTTTCAGTAGCTAATTCTTTTGCAAGTTCTTTATATCCTTCTACACTCCCTTTCTTTTGTTCAATTCCAAGTTCTAACACTTTATGAACAAATGATCCAAGTGATGCTCCAGTTCCATCTGATTCAAAGTCTCCTCTTTGAGGCATTTGATATATTTTTGATAACTCAAACTTCTTTGGACATTCAGAGTAATCAATTAATGCTGTAGGACTAAATGTGAAATCCGCTGCATTAAATTTAATTCCTGACGTGTCTTCCGTACATTTATCTAAATGTCTTTGCTGTTGTTCTTTAGTTAAGGTTGAATCTTCAATTATTGTTTTATCTCTACAAACTAAGTAAGTAGTTAATCTCTTTTTTAGATCATCAGTACTTTCTGTATCTAATGCTTTGAATAATTGATCTTTTAGCATTGATTTATATTCTTCATATTTTGAATTTGGAGCTATTAGCATAGATTTCTCTTCTTCGTCTTTTACAAATTCGCATGTTTCTTCATATTTTATCTCGTCTAAAAATTGTGATTTTGTTGTTGAGTCGGGTTCATCATTATAACTTCTTGCATAGGTTAAATGCAATTCTTTCTTAGCTCTTGTCCAAGCAACATAACATAACCTTCTTTCTTCAAATAATTGAATGGATTTATCATATTCCTTTATTTTCTTTTCAATTTCTTTTTCACTCAAACCTTCTTCTTTCCAATCACTTATTTGTGCATTAAAATCAGGCAATAATTCTTTTGGAATTAATGGTTCGTTTCTTGTTCTTCCTACAGGGAACCTATCTTTTGCAAGGTTACATGTTATTATAACATCAAATTCTAATCCTTTAGAAGCGTGAATAGTCATTAATCTTACTGCATCTATGTGCAATATTTTTGAAGCATCAATACTAACGCCTAATGTATCTACCATCTCTAAATATTTGATGAATTCAGTCAGGCTCTTTTCATGTAATGCATAATAATTCTCAGCAATTTCATAGAACTTCTTTAAATTCATTAAACTTTCAATATTTTGGATGTTTCTTTCATGACTAAATGCTCTGTTTAATCCAGAAATTTCGTAAACATCCAGAATTAATTCAGGCAAAGGTTTATTTGAATATCTTAATATTTCTCTTAATTTCTCAACAACACGATTAATTATTGTTTTTGCTTCATCTGTAAGATCTAATTCAGAAATTGAATTTAATAATAATTCATCAATACCTATCTGGTCTTCTATTGGTGTTTCGTAATTGTTATTCTTTTTTAGGAATCTTCCTATTTTTACTGAGTCTTCAGGGCTTAATGTGTTTTGAAAATGGAATAAATCCCACCAGGATTGTTCTCCTGTCCCTGATCTGTTCATTAAATTGGATAGTATGCTTAAGTATCCTATTGTAGTTCGTATTTCTCTTTTTTGAAGTAAGTCTATTTTACCTGCGGAGATGTATTGTATGCTTTTAAGATTTAATGCTTGTTTTATTTCTTCAGCTTGTTTGTGTGTTCTATGAAGGATGCATATTTGTTCCTTTGAAATTCCTGCATCAATTTTTTCTTGTACCAAGTCTGCAATGTATCTTGCTTCTTCGTTCTTGTTTACAAGTTCGGTTACTCGGACTTTGTCTCCTTCTATGTCTTTGGCGTTCTTTATTATGATGCAGTCTTCAGGTTTTTCATAGTTGTTTTTTATTAATTCATGTGCTGCATTTAGTATTTGATTTGGTGATCTCCAGCTTTTGTCAAGTTTGTACACTTTTTCTACTTTGAATACTTTCATGAAATGCTCAAAGCTTTCTTTATAGGATCCTCTAAATCCATATATGGATTGATTTGGATCTCCAACAACTGTTATGTTTTGTCCTGCAATTAATTCTATTAGTTCAAATTGTAATTTGTTTGTATCCTGGAACTCGTCAATAAAAACATACTTGTACATGTCTTTTTTATGTCCGAATTGTCTTAATAGTTTTAGAGTGTAATAATTAAGATCTGAAAAATCTAAATAGTTTTTTTCTTTCTTTAATTTATCAAAGTCTTCCCATGCTTGAATGAAATCTTTTAATCTTGAATAATTATCAAATGCTTTCAGGAATGTTTGTATTTCCTTTTTTCTTTCTCTTAGTTCTTTTGTGTTATCATCCAGGTGCATTGTTTGAAGTTCAACTTTCATGTTTGTTGCTTGTTCTTCAATGTCATCTCCAGGTATGTTCTCTTTTAGTTTTGCTAAATGCCCTTTTATGTCATTTATGTCTATTCCAAAGTCTTTTGCTGTGGAGATTGTATTGATGTACCTATTAGACCAGTATGGTTTGATTTGCAAGTATTTGTGCATGAAGATCTTTGCATCATCAGGCAGCAGTATCTCAAATCCTTCGTCAATACCAACTAAATGACCCTCTTCCCTTAAGATGTCTGCACAGAACGAATGAAATGTTTTAACATCAACATCATCAGTGGAATTAATCTCTTCTTGCATCCCTTTCTTTAATGAGTTTGTAGCTTCATTGGAGAAAGTAAGGCATAAAATCTCTGAAGGAGTGTATTTTAATTCTTCAACCAAATACTTTGCTTTCTGTTTTATTGTGTAAGACTTACCAGTACCTGCACCTGCAAGGATCACGCATGCCTTGTCCACTTGAGTTTTTATTTCATCAGTCATTTTTCATCGAAGTTTGATAGTTTTGGGATTTTTTGATAAAAATCTGATTTATCTTTATTGTGTAATATCTTTTGTAAGTTTTCAAATATCTTTAATTCATTCTTGACTAGCTCATACAAGATTTTAGATAGTTTATTTTCATCATCAATATATTCTCTTACTGCAAGGAAGAAATCAATTTCCTTATTATGTTTAAAAAATCTTTTAGGAATAGTATTTAAGTTATATGAGACTAAACCGTACCTTAAAAAGGGATAAACGGTCTTGTGCCTTGCTGCTTTATTACTATAAGTGATTATGTCGTGGGAAGTAATACTTTCTTTTACTTCTATTATAATGAATGGAACTTCAACTCCATCCCTTTTAGCAAATATGGTTACATCAGTTTCAAAAGCACCAGAACCTCTCTTTGGGTTCTTTGGATCTCCAATGACATTTAGATCTTCATCTACTTTTAATTCATACAATAAAGCTTTACCTCTATATGCAACGAATTTATTACTATCAAGCTTTTCATTAATCAACTTGACCATTAAATCCTGGAAATCTAGTTCTTTCATTTTTAATACCTATTTGTTGAACCCCAATGCTTTGTATACTGCATCTATTGGATCTGAGTAAAATGCTATTTGGAACTTGCTAAATAATTCTGGAGGTACTGAGGACATTTTCCCTGCTGATGCCATTGGTAATAATACTTTCTTAGCTCCTGCTTCAAGGCATATTTGTAATTGATCTGCTAGGTTTTCAATATTATTTATTGAACCCCCTATAGTCATTGTTCCAAGTACTACTAATTGTTCATCTACTGGTTTATTAAGAGATCCTGAACATAAACTAATAAAATATGCAAGTGCAATATCTGATGTCATTCCTACTCCAAAACAATCTTGGATATGTAAAAAATAATCTTTTTCTTTTACTTTGATCATTTGGCTTATACTTTTTGCATTTGCTTTGAAGTAATTAACTGCAGTATTTGCGGCCTCTTTTGCCTGACTATTTGAATTTAGGCCAGACCTATCAAATTTCCCAGATCCATTTACTACTTGTAATTCTAATTTGTAGACTCCTATTTTTGTTCCATCTGCATATCCTACCGTGAATATATTTCCAGGGTTCATTACACCTTTTATTTTACTCATAATTATTATGTAAAATCTGAATTATTAATAAATGTTACTATTCTAAAATAAGTTCAAGAGAAATTTAGCCCTTTTAGTTTTT
>Ga0187833_10003176_pt1 | contig 16896 bp, 18 predicted proteins | sample ETNtaG_37_FD_167968 | JGI IMG/M metagenome (GOLD analysis project Ga0187833, IMG submission 167968) | Marine microbial and viral communities from oxygen minimum zone, Eastern Pacific Ocean - ETNP2014_SV_400_PacBio MetaG (Illumina Assembly) | ecosystem: Environmental > Aquatic > Marine > Hypoxic...
TTCTGGTCGACACTCGCAGCGGGAAAGCGGTGTACCACAACCGCGAGGCGAAGTCGCTCGCTAACCTTTACACTGCCGAGGAACAGGTCTATGCATACCTCGCCAGCGGCGCCGAGGGTTTCAGCCAATTACGGATTGACGAGGGCTACCTCTACCCGATTATGACAGATTCTGGCGTCGTGCGGGACGCCTACATCTTTCCGCTCTACAGCGGTTTTTCAATCCAGAAATTCGCGCTGGTTGATGCAGAGGAGTATACGCAGACTCCCGTCCTCGAAACCAGCCTCGAGTCTGCCCTCACAAAATACAAGTCCCGCACCTGGGGCGAGGCGCAGGCGAACCTCAGTTACGACTGGGTCGAGTGGCGGCTTGAGAACGGCTACTGCGATGAAGAGGAGTGTGTCGTGACCGCCAGTTCCGCAACTTACGTCATCACTGAGGACGACCTTGCGGGTGGCGCCATCAACGACGGCGCCAATGAGTGGCGCGAACTGAAGCTAGCGGTTAGCGATTTCGAGCGAACCGGCAACGCCACTATTTTCGTAACAGTCAATTCAGGCTTGGTGAACGATGTGGATTACGAAGGCTCTGACCTAGTGGAAAGGGAACAGTAGTTCCGTCATCCAGTCCACCCAGTGCTCCAAAAACCATTTACTCCCGCGGCCGTTCCGTCGCTATGGCGTTCCTCCTCTTCAGCTGTAGCTTGCGCGATGGTTCTCGCTCGCAAGTGATGGTAGAAGCACTACGGACCGAGCTTGAGGGAGCTGGCCACGAGGTGGAATACCTCGACCTGCGCGAGGCTGAGCTGCCTCTCTGCGACGGTGATGACTGCTACGACCATCCGGCGACGAAGGCACTGCGGGCGTCAGTCGCGGCAGCTGATGGAATCATATTCGCGGTCCCGGTCTACAATTTCTACGCCAGCGCAGCCGCCAAGAATATTGTGGAGCGGGGTGGCTCCACGTTCGAGGGAAAGGTGGTCGGCTTCATCTGTGCCGCTGGCGGACGCAACAGCTACATGTCGGTGATGAGCCTCGCCAACTCGCTGATGCTCGATTTCCGCTGCCACATCCTGCCACGCTATGTCTACGCCAGCAAGGAGTCGTCGGCATCCGACAGGCCGGTATCCATGGACCAGCCCGTGCCATTACCCAGTATCAGGTAGGTCTGGCCGGCGTTATTGCCGCCATTGTCATCTCCATACGCGCCGATGATGAAGTCGTCATAGCCGTCTCCATTGACATCGCCGGCGCCCGAAACCGTGTAGCCACTGTAGTCATTGGCATCCTCACCCCAGAAGGAGGCGTCGGCATCCGACAGGTCGGTGTTGCTCTCCCAGGAGCCCGTGCTCCAGAGGGGTGTGCTGCTGCCCTTATCGAAGAGGTAGACCTTCTTGTTGTCCCAAGAACCGGCGGTGATATACTCGCCGTTCGCCGATATAGCAACCGAATATACAGCATCCCCAGCATCGTAGTTCCAGAGGGGTGTGCTGCTGTCCTTGTCGAAGAGGTAGACCCTGTTGTCCCAAGAACCGGCGGTGATATACTCGCCGTCCGCAGAGATAGCTACTGAGTAAACAATACTCCCGGTTTGATAGCTCCAGAGGGGTGTGCTGCTGTCCTTGTCGAAGAGGTAGACCTTGTCGTCCCGGGAGCCGGCAGCAATGTACTCACCGTCCGCCGAGATGGCCACCGAGCGCACATCATCCCCGGTGGTGTAGCTCCAGAGAGGTGTACCGCTGTCCTTGTCGAAGAGATAGACTCTATTGTCAACGGATCCGGCAGTGATGTACTTACCGTCCGCCGAGATGGCGACCGAGCGCACATTACTCCCGGTTTGATAACTCCAGAGTGGCGTGTTGCTGTCCTTGTCAAAGAGGTAGACTTTGTTGTTATCGGAGCCGGCGGCGATGTACTCGCCATCAGCCGAGATGGCGTTCGTGTGCACAGAGCCACCAGTGGCGTAGTTCCACTTCGGTTCCCTCTCTGCATCCACTTCCTCCGCCGCCATCAGTGTCAGCGCGAAACTGGTAAACAGCAGCAGGAAGAGCAGCGGACGCATGTTCTATGAGAGTCTGGAACGTTTTAAGTCTTCTTTGAGGCGTTTGTAACGCTCCTCGGAGATGTAGCCGTTCTGGTACAGTTTTTCCAGTTTTTCCTGCTCTTTTTGATCCGAGTCCCGAGTCGTGGCTTCCTGCCTGGCGTCCGGTGAATCCAATCCCATCATTCTGGGAACAATCTCCGAGATTAATGCCTGTGTTTCGCTGAGGTCAAGTTTCCCTTCGCCACCTGAATCGTATTTCGCGAACAGCGTATCCGCGTCAACGTCGCCGGGCCATCCCCCGTCCGATTTGGCCTGTTCGGCCATGATATCATATTCCTCTTTCGATAGCTCCCCGTCACCATCACTGTCCCTTTCTGCCATGACCGCTTTTGCCATCATATATGTCAAGAATCTGAGAACGCTGGTAGGATCATAAATAGCGTAGAGTACTAGTAAAATACCAAATGACTGGGGAATTAGAAGAAAGAAGGGGCCTTCACTAGTAATCCAGAACACGTATATCCCAAGTAACAGAATACAAAGAACAAAGAACAGTTCCCTGCGCGTGGGGTCTCTCAAGTTCCAACAACCAGGTCGAAGACCGCAATGATGGCAGCGGCGACCGCAATCGCACGTAGCGTCAGCAGTCGCGCCTGTAGCTTCGCCTGCGCCGCTGTCTGCGGGTTGTTGATGGGACAGACGGTACCGCCGACCTCTTTCGTTGAAAAGGTGGCGTGGAAGACGCACGTGCGATCCCACGCCTCGAAGATGCAGAGCCATCCACCCGCAAGCGGCAGGAACAGTCCCCAGCTCCATGCCTCCGGCGCACCGGACAGGACCATCAATACCGCTCCAACAGCTGAGAATGCCACCAGCCCCCATCCGAACCGCTCGCGTCTCCGTACGCCCGCGTCATCGATATTGGAGCACGGCGTCCCCTCAGCACGTGCGTAGCGTACCACTAACCCAAGCAGGATGAGTCCACCGCCGACGATAGTGTGCTGGTCGATAACAGCGCCCCACGCCAGCAGTACCCAGATGGGATTCAGCACCGGCTCGATGAGCGAAATCAGCGACGCCTCCTGCGCCTTGATGTGGCGCACGCCGTTGGCGAACAGTCCATAGGCGAGCGCCATTTGCACCGTTCCGAGCGCCCCGACCCAGACCCACTCCTCGCCCTCCAGCTGCCTTTCCTGTGTTAGTACGAACGGCAGCAGCACGATTCCGCTGCAGGCGAAGCAGAGGAACACGAGCCAGCCAGGATCCTCCTCTCGCAGATAGCGCAGACAGATGATTACGCCGGCATAGGTCACGCCCGCCCCGACTGCCAGTATTGCACCGTTCGCTTGCGAGTTACCGATGACGGCAGATCCAATCACGGCGACGCCCGCCATCCCACACGCTATGCCTGCGATGTTTGCCCGTTCAAGCCGTTCATTGAGCCAGAACGCGGAGCCGAGCAGTACCCAGAAGGGTGCCAGATATTGGAGGAAGATGACGTTGCCTGCATCGGTCGACGAGGTCATTGCCTGCACGTAGAGTAAATTCATCGCAGCGAAGAATCCGACCAGCGGCAGCAGCCCCGGCCGCCAGCGTACCTGCTTCCAGTCTACGAAGAGCGCCATCCCGCCCGCGGCGAATAATGATCGCCAACACGCCACCAGCAGTCCACGCGCATCCGGGTCAATGGCTTGGATGGCTGGTGCTTTGAGGAAGAAGCCTGAGAGGCTCCAGCTGATTGCCGCAGCCGCGACCAGCAGACGCCCCCGTGTCAGCAGCACGCGCCGGCAGGCAGGGGGGTGTTAAAGCGCCGCTCGCAGAGCATCGATATCTGCCCCGTTGAGGCCTACTTGTCGTATGCCGTCACGACGCCACACAGTCTTGCCGTCGCGGAACAGCACCATCGTCGGCACAACATTGAGGTCGAAATCGTCCCAGAGCGCGCTTCCCTCATCGGTTACGTCTCCCATCGCCTTCTCCACTGAAAGCTCAGTTTTCTTGAATTCGGCCATGAAATCGCGGCAGTAGGGGCACCATTTGGCAGAGAAAGTGACTGCCAGCGTGCCGTCACGAGAGAGCGTCGTGCCTTCGAAATCAGCAGCTGTAAGCCGTTCCATGCGCAGGTAGTGTCGCGCCTGATTTGAGGGCGCGCCTTCGGCGACACGCTTTAGCCACCGCGCTGGGTCGGCCGCCATGCCTTCCACGCTGAGGATCGCCGTTACCGGCGCAGCTGGCCAGATTGGGTACAGCCTGCTGCCACGGATTGCTTCCGGCGAGATGTTTGGCCCGGACCAGAAAATCCGGTTGCAACTACTCGAGATTCCGCCGGCGCTGGACGCGCTGCGAGGCGTAGCAATGGAATTGCAGGACTGCGCCTTCCCGCTGCTGGAGGAGGTCATAATCACCACCGACCCTGACGCGGCATTCGCTAATGCGAACTGGTGCCTGCTGGTTGGCAGCAAGCCGCGCGGCCCTGGTATGGAGCGGTCCGACTTGCTGCAGGAAAATGGCCGTATCTTTGTTGGTCAGGGCGCAAGTATCGACGCACATGCGGCTGACGACTGCCGCATTGCCGTCGTCGGGAATCCGTGCAACACTAATTGCATGATTGCTGCCGCGCAGGGCTCGCGACTTGGCCCGGAGCGCTACACAGCCATGATGCGATTAGACCAGAACCGCGCTACGGCGCTGCTGGCGCAGAAGGCAGACGTTGCCGTGGGCGAGGTGAGTGATGTCGTGGTCTACGGCAACCACAGCTCTACTATGTATCCAGACGCTGCCAACGCACGCATCGCTGGCCAACCGGCGCCCGGGGCGATTGCCGATGGTGACTGGCTACGCGGCGAGTTTCTCGAGACTGTAGGATATCGTGGCGCCGCGATTATCGCCGCGCGCGGTCTTTCAAGCGCCGCCTCGGCAGCCAATGCACTGGTCGATCACGTCCGAGCGCTCAACACACCAAGCGATACGGTTCATGGTCTAGCAGTATGTTCGAGTGGCGAGTACGGAATACCGCAGGGCGTATGGGCTGGAATGCCGGTGCGCACCACTGCACCTGGTAAGTTCACAGTTGTAAGCGATATCAAGCATGATGGTTTCGCTCGCAACGCGCTGGAGAAGACGGGTGCCGAGCTGGCGCACGAGCGCGAGCTAGTGTCTGATTTCCTTTAAATATCGGTCTTCGGAAAAGCAGAGTCTAGTTTTGCATAGTCGCCATACTGCGCAAAGTTGGCGCTGAAGAGCTGAGCCAGCTCGGCCGCTTTCGCGTCGTAGGCGTTCCCATCAGCCCAGGTGGCGCGCGGGTTGAGCAGCTGCGAGTTGACGCCTGGAACTGCTTGCGGTACCAGTACCCGGAAGACCGGATGTGGTGTGAACTCTGCGTCGCCGAGTTCGCCCTCCATAATGGCCGCTAGCATGCGCCGCGTGTCTGTCAGCGCCATGCGGTGACCGCTGCCGTAGGGTCCGCCAGTCCAGCCGGTGTTCACCAGCCAAGCTTCGGCGGAGTGCCGTTCCAGCTTCTCGCCGAGCAGTTTTGCGTAGGCTGTGGGGTGCTGCGGCATGAATGGCGCGCCGAAACAGGTTGAGAAGGTAGCGCTCGGCTCAGTGACACCGCGCTCGGTACCGGCGACTTTGGCAGTGTAGCCGCTCAGGAAATGGTACATTGCCATTTCGGGCGTCAGCTTCGCTACTGGCGGCAGGACTCCAAACGCATCACAGGTCAGGAAAATTACGTTGCGTGGATGCCCCCCCATCCCAGATGGCTCGGAGTTGGCGATGTGGTCAAGTGGGTAGGAGACACGCGTGTTCTCAGTAATCGAACCGTCGGCGAAATCAACACTACCGTCGTCACGCACGACGACATTCTCCAGTAGCGCCCCGGGTCGGATAGCGTCGTAGATTTCTGGCTCACGGTCGCGCTCGAGTCCAATGGTCTTGGCGTAGCAACCGCCTTCGAAGTTGAAGATGCCGTTGTCGGACCAGCCATGCTCGTCGTCGCCAATGAGTCTCCGTCCAGGGTCTGTCGAGAGCGTTGTCTTTCCTGTGCCGCTTAGCCCAAAGAAGAGCGCTGTGTCGTTGTTGTTGCCGACGTTTGCAGAGCAGTGCATTGGCAGTACCCCATCGAGCGGTAGCAGGTAGTTCAGGACGGTGAAGATGCCTTTCTTGATCTCACCACCATATTCTGTGCCGCCAATCACAATTAGCCTTTTTTCCAGGTTGACAGCGATGAAAATCTTTGAGTTCAGCCCCAGTTCTTTCCAGTCTTCGGCGCGGGCGGAAATCGCGTTCAGGACCGTGAACTGTGGCGTAAAGTCGTGCAGCTCTTCGCGCGATGGACGGATGAACATATTGTGGGCGAAGTGAGCCTGCCAAGCACGCAGCGTCACTACGCGCAGTGGCAGCCGATAGCGCTCGTCGGCGCCAGCGTAGCCGTCGAAGACGAATAATTCATTATCTATCATCACCTCGCGGACGAGTGCGTGCAGGCGGTCAAATGCTCCGGCCTCAAGCGGCTGGTTAACCGCTCCCCAGTCGATGTGTGCCTGTGACGGTGGCTGCCGCACGAAAAAGCGATCCTGCGGAGAGCGTCCGGTGTAAATCCCGGTTTTCACGGCGACGGTGCCGGACCCAGTAGCAACACCTTCGCCGCGGTGCAGCTCCAAATCACGGTAATCCTGCTGCGAGAGGTTGCGATGTACGAGCCTCGGCGAGAGCCCCAGCTCTCCCGCAAAATCCATGCGGCGGCACCAGAGCGTGCATTAAATAGTTGGGTGTTCCGTCGGGCGGGCGTTTATCAGCGGGCCGGTGGTCTAGGGGTTATGACGTCGCCCTTACAAGGCGAAGATCGGCGGTTCAAATCCGCCCCGGCCCACCACTCCCGCCGCCGCCGTAAGGCGATGGGGCAGCACTTTCTGGTCGACGAGAATATCGCCGATCGCATCGTCGCTGCTGCCGAAATCACCTCAGGCGAGCGCATCCTAGAAGTCGGTCCCGGCCGCGGCGTCCTCACCGAGCGGCTGATGCCGCTCGGCAAGCTGGTCGCTGTTGAGAAGGACCGCTGGCTGGCAGCAGTGCTGCGGCAGCGGTTCGACGGCGAGTTGGTGCTGGTCGAAGGCGACGCTCTCGAAGTCGAGCTGCCTCCGGTGGACGTTATCGTTGCCAACCTGCCCTACGCCATTTCGTCGCCGCTGTTGTTCCGCCTCTTCGACGTTGAGTGGGAGCGGGCGGTGTTGATGTTCCAGGAAGAGTTCGCCCGCCGGCTTGTTGCCTCACCCGGGAGCAAGGCGTATGGTCGCCTGTCGGTGATGGCTCAGCACCACGTTGCCTGCCGTAAGCTGTTTCGCGTCTCGCGTACCTCGTTCCTGCCACAGCCACGGGTGCATTCGCTGGTGGTGCGACTCGAGCGACGCGCGCCGGACTACGAAGTTCGTGATTTCACCATCTTCGAGCGAGTTGTCGCAACGCTCTTCCAGCACCGGCGCAAGACCGTCCGCAACGCGCTGCGGCTCGAGTTCCCCGACGCGGCGATTGAGCAGCTGCCGCATCTGCAGGAACGCGGCGAGGTGCTGACGCCGGCGCAGATGGCTGGGCTGGCGGATTTGCTATCAGGCTGACATCGCTAGAAAAACTTCTTCATCATTAACAGGTCACGGAAGCTTGCCTTGACCTTCAGCTCACCCTTGGCATATGCCTTGACGGGCGATAGCTCCCGCTTTAGCAACAACAGTATTGTCTCGTTGGTGGCCTTGATGACCACGTCGGCGTCGGTTGAGTCCCCCTCGCCGAATTGAGTCAAGCTGTTGTCCTCCAGCCTTGCGATAAGCGTCGGACCATCTATGACAACGATAGCGACAGTGCGATCCTTGCCTTCGACCATCTTCGCGAATCCCTCATCATCAACCAAGCGCGTGTTGAACACGGCCGCCTTGGCTTGCAGCTTTTCCAGCAGTTCACCCATTATTTTCTCCGAAGTCGTCCAACGTCACTTTTTGCTCGAGCCGCTTGAGCGTCTTCCAGCTCTTGCGAGTTCCAGGGGGCCACTTCCCTCGCTCACGCCGGTATTGCTTCAAAAACGTGATGGTCCGTTCATCAGAGGGGTAGCCACTGCCGCAATCGCCCAGCTCATCTTTCAGTCGTTCCATCGCCGCTTCCCGTGCCTCCTTGGCCAGGATTGACGCTGCCGCGACGACTGGGATATTCTGGTCGGCTTTCGTCTGCGCGATGATTTGACAATCCAGTCCTGGTGGCAGGTGGGTGGAAACCCTGTGCCCTACTTTCTCCCCGTCCAGCTCTGGTGAATCTATGAACGCCACTGTCGGCGCCAGCTGTGTAATCAGCCGTGCGAAGGCTCGTTCTTCGAGCCGGTTAAGCCCCCTTTCAGCGACCCAGCGGTCAATCGTCACCGGCTCAATTAGTTCCACGGCACATTCACAGATCTGCCGGATGGCAGTGGACAGTTCGCGCCGCCGCCGTGGCGATAGCTGTTTGGAATCGCGCACACCGAGCTTCCGCAGCGCCTTATCCTCCTCGATCGCGACAATCGCAACTGCCATTGGCCCCAGCACTGGCCCGCGCCCCGCCTCGTCTATCCCCGCAATCAGTCCCGGCGTTGCCTTGCCCGCATCGTCGCTCATGCCTCAATCTCCAGTGTCGCAAAGCCGCGCGCCATGAAGTAAGCGCCCTGCACCGTGGGCAGCTCGGCGACCTCGTCCGGCTTCAGGCTGGCTACGTCGCCCATCGCGACCGGGTGTCCAGCGACGCAGCGTACCTTCACCGGTGCGTCACCCAGGGCAGTTGCCTGCCGGTAGGGGTCGAAGTCGTGCAGTTCCTCGAGCGTCACGCTGCGCGCCAGCAGTCCCGTGCCGCCGTGGAGCGTCCCCGGCAACCGAATGAGCCGGTGCAGGTCGCCCGTCACCGGCTCGTCGGCGTGCACGGCGCACGCGCTTAGCGCCGCGTCGCGCAGCGCGATCTGCATGTGGCGCGGTAGCGCGTCGAAAACTTCCTGCGGCGTGCCGTCGAGTTTCACGTTTTTCGCCGCTCCTGTTTTTATTCGTTGCAGCGACTCCAGCCGCGTCAGCCTTTCGTCCGCCGGCAGTGCTTGCGCTTCCTCCAGCCACGCGCTCGTGAAGCGCGCGACGCGCCCCTGCCACCCCGGCGCATCGGTCGCGGGCAGCCGCAGCTCGCCCGTCGAGTAGCGCTTGTTACCATATTTTCGTGTGTGCCCTGCGTCGACCAGCAACCGTTCTCTGTCGGCATCGAGCCCGGTCAGGTAGTCGGCCAGTTCGCGCCGCGCCCCTGACGGCAGCTCGAGCACTGCTGGCGTACGCACGTGCACGTGGTAGCCGCGGCCGCCGCTGAAGACCAGTTGCAGGTCTCCCACGTCGAGCCCCAGGTCACCGAGCAGGAAGTCCTCAACCAGCCGCACCGCCTGTTTGCGGATGATTTCCATCAGTGCGCCGAACGTGGTTTCGCCTCGCTTGAGCAGCTCCATCTCCGGCAGGTGGTCGGCGTCAAGGTCGAAAATAAGGTCGGCTGCTTGCCATTGCTTTTCATTCATCTTGCCGGCTGACGGGTGTGCATAATACGCCACGGAATGGTAGACGTGCATTGGCGCCTCACGTGCTAGTTTCGCTTGCAGTCCCCCCTCGCTGCGGAACGCCAGGTGGCGTTGCATTAGCTTGCCGCCCCAGCCGAACATTCCCCACTCGCGCGTGGTGAACCGCGGCGGCAATTCTGGTTCGGCTCGTGCGTAGAATTTGCGGAAGCGCTCCTGCAACCATTCACGCGTGTAGCGTAACGGCAGGCTTGCCTTGTGTTTCGCGATATCCTCTTTCAGACTCATGCCAGCGCCGCATCCCACTTCTTTCGTGCGCCACGCACGGTTAGCAATCCCACGCGTAGTCGCTGCCCGAGCGTGAACTCCCATGGTGGTCTGGGCAGTCCGTCGGAGAACGCGGCGAGCAGTTCGTGCTGCGCGTCCGCTTCGCCCGTGAGCTGGAGCCAGGTAACGCTGCCGCTACTTCCAGGAGTTTCGGCCCAGAGCTCCAATGTAAGTTCACCGTGCGGTATTTTGTAGCGGAACAGGTGAGCCGCACGCTGGAACGGGATGACCAGCGCCACCTGCGTGAAGGTCCGAACGTCGTCGCTGCGCGTGTATTCCCACTCTAGTTTCTCTAGCGTCGTGCGCAGTGCTGTGGCTGCCGAGCGTGGTTCGAAGCAGACCGGCAGCTTCACCACAGCAATTCGCCGCCAATGGCGGGATAACCCAGCTCGCAGCCTTCCAGCACGCGCGGGTGGATTTCGCCAAACACTAGCACGTTGCCCAGTGACGCGCAGCGGCCAGCGATGAACATGTTGTCCTCGACTGGCTGTGCATCGCCTTCCACGCCGAGTCGCTGTGCTACCGCTCGCGCAGTGGCACGTGCTTTGGAAAAGGGCGCGCGGCTGTTCAGCTCGACCCAGCCCAGCGCTAGTCTGTTGGCGTGGTCGCGCACGACCCAGCCCACCTCGAAAATGCGCTGCGGCAGCTCGTGGTGCCGGTTGGTGCGCAGCAGCTCCAGCAGGCCGGGCAGCAGCGCTGGTCGCAGCAGGTGGTATTCATCGCCGACTGGATTGGCGACGTGCGCCTCGCCTGCCGGCTCGCGCTGCGGCAGTTCGTGCTGGGCGCGCGCAGAACTCAATGTGAGCGAAACCACTTCCTGGAATCCAAGCCCGAGTAGTGCTTCGCGGCACTCCCTTTCGCGCGGTCGCGAAGTGGTCTCCATGCCGAAGGTGGCAAGCCGCGGTAGGTATTCGGGCAGTTTTTCGTATTCAAGCCCAATAGCGAGCTCCTCAAGCAGGTCCACTGGGTGCAACAGGTCTGCTCGCCAGGCAGGCACCTGCACCACCCATTCGTCATCGCGCAGCTCTGGTTCGAGTCCGCAGCGACGGAACGCGCGGTGCACCTGCTCGGCGCCCGGATCCCATCCGAGCAGTTGTGTTAGGTAGCTATGGCCGGCGCGGTGCTTTCGCGGCGTCATGTCAGGGACGATATACTTCTCACTCGGGTAGCGGATTTCCAGCGCCTCGGCGCTACCGCCGCGCTCGACGAGCGCGGCAGTGACGATATTGAGACAGGTCTCTACAGCCTGCCGGTCTAGCCCCTGTACGTCAATCAGCACGTCAGTTGTATCCTCTGAAAGCGCGGTCAGCTGACCGTTGATAATTGGCGGCATCGAAAGCACCTGCTCCTGCGAATCGACAATCAGCGGGTAGCGCTTTTCGCCCTCTAGAATGTGTGCATACTCTATGCCCTTAGGATGTTCCTGCAGTATTTCCTCAGGCGTCATCGGCTCGTCATAACCTAGCGGGATGAAGGCGGGCTCATGCAGCGAGCAGCCGTAGAAGCGAAACGGTGGTTCAAGTGGCTTCAAGTCGTGTATACCAATGGACGCCTTGCGCCTCCTCCTCCCTGTCGTGACATGCAACTTTTCTTGCAGTTCCATCAGTGACCGAAGCGCGACGTTGTCGAGTGCGACGCCACGTACGATACCGCCTAGAAACCAAGGGCGTATCTCGGTGATGCTTGGCTCGACTGAGAGCCATGTTTTGGGCTTGGCGACTGGACAGTGCACCAGCCCCGGCGACTGCTCCATGAAGGCTCGCAGCGCGCGCGCGATGCCTTCGGTCGAGAGTAGATCAGGTCGATCGGGGAAGAATTCAATGGCTGCTTCGTCGTTGCCAATCTCGTCCAAATCGGCACCCAGCAGTGGAATGGCTTCACACAATTCGGTGGACGAGAGTGGCTGCGTCAGCAGCCGGTTCAGGTCCGTCAGGTCAATAGTGATGACCGGCATCGGGGGAACCACTCCTACGGGGCTTTAAGCGCTACTTGTTGCGGCGGCGTTCGCGCTTGCGGCGGCGCATCTTCTTCTTGCGCCACTTCCAGCGTTGCTGGCCCTTCTTTTTCCAGACGCGGGAGCTCCGTTTCATGCTTAGGCGGGGCCGCACCCAGCCTCCCTATTAAAAGTCAGACCTTCACCAGCCAACCGGGTCGTGGTTCGCAGAGCGTGCCGTTGGCAAGCAGTGCCGCCAGCAGTTCACGCGCCTTCTCCTCCGGGATGCGTATGTCGCGCGCCTGTGCCAGTAGTACCAGTTCTTCGATTTCCCCGTCAGGAAGTGCGTCGAGCAGCCGTGACCGCATGTCGCCGTGCGAAGTTGCCTCGGGTGCAAAAATCTCATCTGCCTTCAGCGTCGGCGCCGCAAGTTCGTTCTTCACTCGCGCAATCGCGCTCGCTAGTTCCGTCTGCGCATTGTGCCGCTCCCAGATACGCACTTTGTCGAGCGCCATACGGTACCGGCAGCGCTGGCAACCAACTGTGAGGGAGGTCAACTTAACGCTCCTCACTGCGTGGCACTTGGGGCAGGCAACGACACCGAACACGCGCGGGAATGCACAGCCCGCATAATGTTTTCACCCTCACCGTCTCCGTGCTGCTATGGACTCGGCGGTGCTGGCTCAGATTGGTGTGGTGTGCGTGTTAGGGGCGATGTCGCCCGGCCCTAGCCTCGCTGTTGTTTTGCGTAACACCGTCGCTGGCGGTCGGCTGCGCGGGGTGATGACCGGGCTCGGCCACGGTATCGGCTTCTTCTTCTACGCATTGCTCGCCGTCTCGGGATTGGCAGTAGTAATGGCGACTGGAGATACAGTGTTCTGGGCGCTGCAATGGGGCGGCGCAGTGGTGCTTGTCTGGCTCGGCTGGCAGTTCCTGCTATCTGAGGGAGGGGAAGTTGCAGATCATGACAGTGGTGGTCGTGAAGGTTTCGTCGCCGGATTTTTGGTCGCGTTCCTCAATCCCAAGATTCTTGCGTTCTTTGTTGCTGTTTTCTCGCAGTTTATCGAGCCCGGCCTTGCACTGAACGATCGGCTGGTAATCGCGCTGCTTGCTGGTGTTATCGATGCTAGCTGGTACATGCTTGTCGCGACTGTAATTGCCGGCACGCCGCTGCTCGATATCTTGCGGCGCCATGCATGGGCAATCGACCGCGCCGTCGGTAGCTTGCTGCTACTGCTTGCTGTGGCTTTGCTGCTACGCGCCTTCTAACGGCAAAGTGTTTTGCACCCGCCGCGCGGTCGGCGGCCGGATGGAATACCCAGAGTTCCCCGACCACTCGCGTTTCACCCCTGTTGCGAGCGTCCTCACCGGTGCCGGCAAAGGCGAGGTTACTGTGCGCGGCTGGGTCTATCGTACTCGCTCTTCGGGCAAGCTGGCGTTCGTCGTCATTCGCGATGCAACAGGCATTCTGCAGTGCACTATATCGCAGGCGAAAGTTCCTGAGGGAGATTTTATCGCGGCGTGCAAAGCACTGCGCGAGTCATCAGTTATTGTCACTGGCACACCTGCTGCCGATGACCGCGCCCCGAGCGGCTTCGAACTGCGCGCCACGCGCTTCGAGGTACTGCATTACGCAGAGACGTTCCCGATTACCAAAGATCTGGGTGATGAGCATCTGCTTGACAACCGCCACCTGTGGCTGCGCAGCCGACCGATGGTCGATGCATTGAAAGTACGCGCAACAGCTTTCGGTGCGTTCCGTGCTTTCTGGGATTCGCAGGGCTACACCGAGGTGCAGTCACCTTCGTTCGTTTCTGGTGCCTGCGAAGGTGGGTCTGCCCTCTTCGATGCCTTCTACTCTGATGAGTCTGCCAAAGATGGCAAGGCGTTCTACGCCCACCTGTCGCAGTCATGGCAGCTCTACGCCGAGGCGACTATGTTCGGCCTCGAGCGCATATATACGCTGGCACCCTCATTCCGCGCCGAGAAATCGCGTACTCGTCGCCACTTGACCGAATTCTGGCACGCTGAAGTTGAGGCGGCTTGGGTCCACAACGAGCAGATGATGACTCAGGAAGAGGCGATGCTCGCAGCAATCATCGCGGCAGTCTTGGCGAACAACCGCCCTGAACTGGAGCGTCTCGGCCGTGACCCCGTTATTCTGGAGACAGTAAAGCCGCCCTTCGAACGCATGAAGTATGCCGAAGTGCTGGAGCAACTAAATGGAATGGGTTTTGATTTGGCGTGGGGTGATGATTTCGGCTACCGCGAGGAGAAGGCCCTGACACAGGAACGCAGTCAACCACTCTACATCACCCACTTCCCCCGCGAAAAGGGATTTTACCACCGCCCCGACCCTGCAGAGCCGAAGTCACTTGTGTGCCATGACTTGCTCGCACCGGAAGGCTATGGTGAGATTATAGGTGGTGGTGAGCGCGTTTGGTCACCGGAGGAATTAACAGAGCGTATCACCGAGGAAGGCATGGATCCGGAATCGTATGGTTGGTACCTTGATTTGAGGAAGTTTGGCAGTGTTCCTCACTCCGGCTTTGGGCTGGGACTTGACCGCCTGGTCGCGTGGCTTTGCGGTGCCGAACACATTCGGGACGTAATCGCCTTCCCGCGCACCATGCGGCGCACTACCCCGTAGGGTCCCTCTCGTTTTCTTCAGCCACCGCGCTTTAGTAGTGTACGTGCGACATTGCCTTCTTTGTCGACATAGTAGAGCCACCCGGACTCACGTGTGACGCCTGCCGTGGCGATTTTCTCGCCGCCGCCACCCTTCTCTGTACCGCGCGCCATGCGGGTGCGCCAGACGTCACCATCCTTGCCCAGATAGTAGAGATAGCCTGACTCTTTTTTGACCGAGGTCTCAGCGACTACGCCACTTTCACCTTTCGGCTTTGGTGCCGGCCGCCGGAACTTCTTCCGCAATCCACGTGCCCTGCGGCGCGGCTTCCAGTTCTCGACTAGTGCCACCCCCTCAGGCCCGTGTCGCATCAGCGATTCGGCGGCACGGTCACGCACATGTGGAATTGGGTCGTACAGCGCCTTGCTCAGCGCTGTCGTGCTGTCATCGCTGGAAAACATTCTAAGTCCTTTGGCTGCTTGCCAGCGCACGTAGCGGTCGGGGCTTGTGAGCCCTATCACGAGGTAGGTTTTGCTCTCTCCGCAGTTGTTGCGGCCGATAGCGTCCATCGCTATCCGCTGTAAGAAAACGTTTCTCGTGTTTAGCCCATCGTTGACCAGCACTTCTAGTGCCTGCTCACCCATACTGCCAAACAGTTCCAGCGCCGCCTGCCGCACGAAGTGGTCTCCGCTGCCCAGCTGTGCCACCAACGCGGCGGCAATCTGCTTCTCACGGAACGGAATCTGTGCCCCGAGCTGTTCCAGCGCATCACGGCGTGCCTGTGCATCTTCGCGGCCAAGATGCGTAATCAGTTCTTCAACGTCACTATTGAACACTTAAATCACCTGTCTGAGCCACCCGTCAGACCATATAAAAACGTCGCGCATACCGCCCCGTGCGTATAATTGCTCACCGTGGCCGTTCGGAAGCGGGCCATCCCGACAACACCTTGGCAGCGTTCATGGCTGCACTCGATGAGGGTGCCGACATGGTCGAGTGCGACGTTCGACGCCTCGCTGACGGCGAACTCGCCTGCTTCCACGACGCCACCATCGCGGGGCATCCCCTGTCATCCCTATCGCACTCTGAGCTGGAGTCACTGGCAGGCTTTGCAGTGCCGCGGCTGGAGGAGCTTGCACAACTCTGCCGCGAGTACGACGCAGGTCTTGATCTCGAGTTGAAGGAGCGAGGCTGCGCGGGCGACGCGCTCAGTGCAGTCAATGGCCTTGCGGAGTTATGGGTCAAGTCGTTCCACGATGACATAGTGCGTGAAGTTCTCGCCGCGCAGCCCGACGCCTACGCAGGGCTGCTTCTGGGTGTCCCACGCGGTGGCCTGCGCCTCCGCTTCAGCGAGTTTTTCCCTGTCAGGCGCCTCCGTAGTTGTGGCGCTCGCTTTGTCGCGCCTAACTGGCGGCTGCTACGACTCGGTTTCCTACGCCGCATGCGGAAGAGTGGGTTTCCGGTGCTTGTCTGGACCGTTAACGATTCTCGACAGGCACAGCAATTGGCAGCCGCTGGCGTCGTTGGCATTGCCACTGACCGGCCGAGAGAGCTGCGCTCTGCGCTCGAACCGCGTGCTTAAAACGACCTGTAGGTGCGCGCGGACGTGGACCTTAGGGCATTTGCCGAACTCGCTCAACGGGAGCAGCTCTGCCTCAGTTGCACTGGCCGGCTCGCGGCCAAACTGGGCTTTGGCCTCACCAATCATGAGCGTGGGCAGGCGCTGCTCGCGACACGGGCGATGCTGGCGGAAGCGGAGGGTGAAGTGGGTGAAACCCCCTACTTCCATGACGGCACGCCAGTCCCTGCTCCGAACGAGTGCGGCCTCTGCGAAGGGTTGTGTGGTGAGGTGGCTCAGCTGGCACAAATGGTACTCGAAGCCTTTGATGGCATCGAGCTAGCAACCTTCCAGGTCGGCACAGTAGTCAACGAAGAAATCCTAGCGCGCGAAAAGGAGCTGCAAATGACTTCAGGGGGCCACGGTGAGCCGCTCAAGTCACAGCTCAACCGTGAAATCGGCTCACGCGTTGCTGACGTGAGCGGACTGACACCGGAGCGCGACATCCCGGATGCGGTTATCGTGGTTGACACACGCTATGATACTGTCGATTTACAGCTGCGCTCACTTTTCATCGAAGGCCGCTACACTAAGACTGACCGCGCTATCCCGCAAACACGTTGGCCCTGTCGCGAGTGTCACGGCCGCGGCTGCGAGCGGTGCAACAGTAGCGGCCAGATGTATCCCGAGTCGGTCCAGTCGCTGGTCGCCGGACCTCTGCTCGAGGCTGCTGGTGCAAGTGAGGACAAATTCCACGGTATGGGGCGTGAGGATATCGACGCCGCGATGCTGGGCGAGGGTCGACCGTTCGTGCTAGAACTGAGGCAGCCTAAGGTGCGCAACCTAGACCTGGC
>Ga0187833_10003177_pt1 | contig 16893 bp, 16 predicted proteins | sample ETNtaG_37_FD_167968 | JGI IMG/M metagenome (GOLD analysis project Ga0187833, IMG submission 167968) | Marine microbial and viral communities from oxygen minimum zone, Eastern Pacific Ocean - ETNP2014_SV_400_PacBio MetaG (Illumina Assembly) | ecosystem: Environmental > Aquatic > Marine > Hypoxic...
GAAGTGTTGGTGGGCAAGAAGAGACTCGAACTCTTAAACCTTTCGGTACTAGTTCCTAAGACTAGCGCGTATACCAATTCCGCCACTTGCCCTTATTAACTTTTTTAACCTTCCCTCTGAATTATGTCAAATAATAATATATTTTTTTTGAATTAAAGATTTTAAGAGTTTTTTCTATCACTTTAAGTTCTTATTTTTTTTTAATTAAATTAACAAGAATGAAAAAATTTACGGGATTTGAAGCAGAAAAATTATATAGTTAAATTTAAATGCATGTTATAAGCCAATACTGTGAAATTGTTATTAAAAAAAAATTATTTTCATCTTTTTTTTCTAACTTTATTATTTTTCCATTATCTTTTTTCTTTAATTTTTGTTGGTCAAGTTATTATAGATCCACATGATACCTTAGAGCTACACTCAGTTTATGATCATATAATATCAAAAATTTATAAGGGTAATGTTGATAGCGTAAATTATTTTTTATCAGGTAAATTAAATTGGTATTATTTGGAAAATATATTTTATCCAATAAATATCTTACACTACTTTTTAAATGATAAATTTTTTTACTTTACTAATGACATATTAATAAAATTATTTGCATATTTCTCTTTTTATCTTCTTGCAAAATCTTTTTGTATACCAAGATTTACATGTGCCCTGGGAGGACTATTATATTCAATTATTATTTTTACAAAAATACCTTTTGGTTTTGCTTTACCCTTTTTACCGTACATTTTATATTTATTATTAAATAAAGACTCGTTAAACAAAAAACATTATTTTGCTTTATTTCTTATCGGTTTGCACACCTCAATTATGCGAGATGGTCTTGCGTTAATTTTTTTACTACCACTATCTTTTCTTCTAAGAAATAAAAGAAAAAATTTAAATATATATATACAGGTACTTTCAATAATTTTGATTATACCAATGCTATCAAGTACACATCTAATAATTGGATCGATTTTATCAGACCCAATTCATAGAACAGTTTTAGTTATTAGAACTGACATAGTAACATCCTTTCTTGATGCATTTAATTTCTTTTTAATCGGATTTAGAAGTACTGATCCTCTATTATTTTTTAATGTTCCATTGAATATTTTATATACACTTTTATTTGCTCTATCTTTATTTTCAAATGAAAAAAAAATAAAGTTATTATTTTTTTTTATTATTTCTATATTAATCATACAGTCGATTGTGGGCTCAAATCTGATTAATATTTTTTTTATCGGTATATTTGATATATTTAAGGGATTTAACTTTGCAAGAATTGATAGAGTCCTTCCGTTAGCATTTACACTATTATTTATCTTTTTTATTTTTAAATTAAATAACAAAAACCTTAAAAGGTTACTGTATTTTGTTTCTATTATATCTATACTTTCTATTCAATTGAAAACACCCTTGTCACAAATTGTTAAATATATATTACAAAAAAATATGTACGTAGATAAATTTGATGAAGCTAAAAATAAAATTTTAGAAAATAATTATACATCAGGTTTTAAAATAATTTTTAATAAAAATAATTATACAAATAATGAAATAGATTTTAATGATTCGGTAAGCAAAACTTTTGATAATTATTTTAAATTCGATGATTATGCGTTTATTAGAAATATTGTGAAAAAATCTAGAGTAATGTCTGTGGGCTTAGACCCAATGATTGCTGTTATGAATGATATTAAAGTAATTGATGGTTACCATACGGTTTACCCATTACATTATAAAATTAAATTTAGAAAAATAATTGAGAAAGAACTTGAAACAAATTCGGTTTTGAAAAATTATTATGATGATTGGGGAAATAGAGTTTATGCGCTTTATAACGATGAACATAATATTATGCTAAATTTTCAAGCCGCAAAAACTTTAGGAGCTGACTATATAATATCAAAATTTCCTATAAAAAATAATGAACTTAAAATAGTTTGCTACAAATGTAATAATTCAAATCGTCTATTCTTGTATAAAATATTATAATTTTTATGAAACTTAAAAATAAAGCACTATTTCTAGATAGAGACGGTGTAATTAATAAAAATTTTGGTTATGTTTTTTCAATGAAAAATTTTGTTTGGTTAAAAAATGTAAAAAAAGCAATTAAGCATGCTTATATTAAGAAGTATTTAATAATTGTTGTAACAAATCAATCTGGTGTTGCTCGAGGATTTTATTCTGAACATGATGTTAAAAAACTGCATGATGAAATTAATAAGGAACTCAAAAAAATTAATTGTAAAATTCATGATTTTTTTTACTGTCCTTATCATCCTAAATATGGAAATAAAAAATACAAAAAGTACAGCTATTTAAGAAAACCTAATCCTGGTATGATATTCAAGGCGGTTAAAAAATGGAATATAGATCTAAATAAAAGTCTTATGTTCGGAGATCAAAAAATTGATATGATTATGGCTAAAAGAGCAAATTTAAGATTTATAAAAAAAAAATATAATTTATTAAGTGAGATTAAGAAACATTTAACTGCTAGATGATCAAAGTTCTATTTTTTTTCTAAAATTCTTTATAGTATACTGATATAAAATGACTAATTTAAAAAATAAGAACGATAAATTTTTAACTGAAAAGCATAAGTTACACTGGCATTTAGAAAAAGTCTCAGATTGGTCAAAAGGCAAGGGTATTGCTCCGCTATATATTGATATGGGCATTACTCAAACTTGCAATATACATTGCCAATACTGTTATTATGCTGTTCCAGAAAATAGAACTACAAAAACTATAACTACAGAAAATTTAATAAAATTTCTTAAAGATTCAGCGGAAATTGGGGTCAAAGCAATTGGTTTTTTGGGAGATGGAGAACCTATTGTTCATCCCGGATGTTATGATGCTGTTATTGCTGGCGCTGACGCAGGTTTGGATATGGCAATATCAACAAACGGGACAATCTTAAAAGAAAAAGATTTAGATAAATTTTTAAAATCGTTAACATATATAAGGTTTAATATTAGTGCTAGCAATGCAGACGCTTACGGTAAAGTTATGGGCACTTCTCCAAAAATATTTAATCAAGTAGTAAAAAATATTTCAAAATGTGTAGAGATGAAAAAAAAATTTAATTTAAAAACCACAATAGGTATGCAAATGGTTTTGGTAGAAGAATGTGTTGATCAAATTGTATCTTATGCAAAGCTTGGTAAGGAGTTAGGGGTGGATTACGTTCAAATTAAGCAATGTTCAGAACATGGAACGATTCCACATGGTATAGTTCCAAAAGATTATAGAATTTATGAAGATATGTTTAAAGAAACTGAATCTTATGCTACTAAAGATTTTTCGGTTATTATTAAAAGAACAAAAATGAATAATAAAACAAGAGCTTACAACGCTTGCTATGGCTGTCGATTTCTGCCACAAATTGATGGTGCAGGAGATGTTTATCCGTGCGGAAATTGGTTTGGTTCAAAAGATTTTCATATGGGAAATATAAATAAGCAATCGTTTAAAGAAATAGTACTTTCTAAACGTTATGAAGAGGTACAAAGAAAGGTTAGTGAACAAGTTAACGTTCATAAACAATGTGGAATAGGCTGTAGACAGAATGAAATTAATGAATATTTGTGGGATCTTAAAAATCCACCACAGCATATTAATTTTATTTAGTTCATTAAAATTTTTTATAAGTGATTATGGAAAAAACTGACGAAGTATTTATCCCCACAAAATGGAGGGCTCGCGTTTCAAAGGATAATGTTATTGAATTGAAGTTTTTTGTTCAAAATAACAAAACACTTGATGTTAACTTAACCATGAATCAATTGAAGCAAATAACGCAAATTTTTAAAGAAATTCTTGGTAGGTCAAAAAAATAACTGAATAAATTAGAAGATTAATAATTTAATTTTGTTATAAGTATTAAAAAATATCAAAATTTATGAAATGTTTAGTCACTGGTGGAGCGGGTTTTATTGGCAGCAACTTAGTTGAAAAATTAATAAGATTGGGCCATCAAGTTGTTGTATTAGACAATCTGAGCACAGGCCGATTATCAAATTTAAATAAGGTTAAGAGTAAAATAGAATTTGTTGAAGTTGATATAACCAACAGAAAAAAATCTATTGATGATTATTTTAATGATATCGACTGGGTATTTCATCTAGCTGGCCTTGCTGATATTGTACCAAGTATAAAAAATCCAGATAGTTATTTTCAGGTCAATGTTAAAGGTACCCTAAATATTTTAGAAGCATCAAAAAAAGCAAAAATAAAAAAATTAATTTACGCGGCTTCTGCGAGCTGTTATGGTATTCCAGATGATTATCCTACCGATGAAAAGTCAAAAATTGATCCTCAATATCCGTATGCACTTACTAAATTACTTGGAGAACAGTTAGTTTTGCATTGGGCAAAAGTCTATCATATGCCCAATGTATCTTTAAGATTTTTCAACGCTTATGGACCAAACTCAAGAACAACGGGAGCCTATGGTGCTGTGTTTGGTGTTTTTTTGGCTCAAAAACTTGCTAAAAAACCATTAACAATAGTTGGAGATGGAAAGCAAACAAGAGATTTTATTCATATTTTTGATCTAGTTGACATAGTAGTTAGGGTAGCAGAAAATGGAGAGCTCGGAGAAATTTATAACGTTGGGAGTGGACAGGAAACGTCCATAAGTACGGTTGCGGATATTATTGGTGGAAATAAAGTTAAAATTCCAAAAAGACCAGGCGAGCCTGACAGATCTTTGGCAGATATATCTAAAATTAAATCGCACTTTAATTGGCAACCTAAAATAGCAATTGATGAAGGAATTAAAATGTTATTAAAAAATATTAACGATTGGAGAGAGGCTCCTGTTTGGACGCCTGAAACTATAAAAGAAGAAACCAAAAGTTGGTTTAAACTTTTATCAAAAAAATAATTGCTTAACTCTTTGGTTTATGATTAACAAAATTATTTCACCTGAAAATTTAGAAAAGATTATTTCAAAGTTAAAAGTCAAAAGAAAAAAAATTGTTCTTTGTCATGGAGTGTTTGATTTATTACATATAGGTCACATCAAACACTTTAATGAAGCAAAGAATTATGGAGATATTCTAATAGTTTCACTTACACCTGATGCGTATGTTAATAAAGGACCAAAAAGACCCGCATTTAATGAAAAATTAAGACTTGAAGCAATAGCCGCACTAAATGTCGTAGATTATGTAACTTTAAATTCAAGCTCAACAGCGATCAGTGCAATTAAAAAAATAAAACCAAATATTTACTGCAAAGGATCAGATTATAAAAATCACAAAAATGATATTTCTGGCCAAATAAAAAATGAGATAAATGCACTAAAAAAAGTTGGTGGAAAAATAATTTATACGCGGGATATAACTTTTAGTTCAACTCACCTTATAAATCAACATAGAGAATCCAACTCAGATTTGCAAAAATTACTTATAACAAAAATTAAAAAAAATTATACATTTTCAAAAATTAGAAAATTAATAGACGCCTTTAAAAAAATGAGAGTTCTTGTTATTGGTGAAACAATTATCGATCAGTATGTTTTTTGTGAAGCTTTAGGTAAGTCTGGCAAAGAACCTATGCTTGTTTTAAGAAACTTGAAAACTGAACAGTATCTTGGCGGAGCCGCGGCTATATCTCGCCATCTATCACCATTCTGTAATCATATTTCTTTGCTCAGTATGATTGGAGAAAAAGGAGAACATCTTAAAGAGATTAAAAAAAATTTACCAAAAAATATTAATTTTAAATATATTAGAAAAAAAAATTCACCTACAATTTTAAAAAAAAGGTTTTTAGATAATGTCGGTAAAAATAAAGTTTTGGGTGTATATACAATAAACGACGACATCTTAACAAAAAGGGAAGAGAAATTATTTAACAATATATTAAAAAAATTAACACCTAAATATGACCTAGTAATTGTTTCCGATTATGGGCATGGATTAATTTCTAATAAAAGTGCTAATTTAATAAGCAAGTTTTCAAAATACTTAGCTTTAAATGCGCAAGTAAATGCTGCAAACGTTGGTTATCATAGTATGAGAAATTATAAAAATGTTGATTGTGTGATTATTAATGAAAAAGAAATTAGACACGAATTGAGAGATAAAAATGGAACAATTAGTGTTTTAATGAAAAAACTCTCACAAGAACAAAATATAGAAAATTTAGTTGTTACTCGGGGTGTCTCGGGATCAACTTTGTATAATAAAAATGATAAAAAATTTATTTTGTGCGATGCTTATGCTAAAACTGCTGTTGATAAGATCGGCGCAGGTGATGCAATGCTTTCAATTATTGCTTTGTGTCTGAAGTGTGGATTTCATAGAGATCTGGCGCTACTAATCGCATCATTAGCAGCCGCACAATCTGTTGCGAGTATCGGAAATAAAGAAACTATAAATAAAACTAGAATTCTAAAATCACTGGAAAGCTTTCTTAAATAGATTTTATTATGAGCAAAATTTTAGTTACAGGAGGAGCGGGATATGTAGGTGCTGTTTTGATACCCTATCTTCTAAATAAAGGGCATAAAATAACAGTAATAGATCTTATGATTTATGGTGAAGAGGTTTTAATTAAAAATCCAAATTTGAGAATAATTAAAGGAGATATTAGAGATACAGATTTGCTTAAAAAAGAATTACCTAATCACGAAGTTGTTATACATTTAGCCTGTATATCTAATGATCCAAGTTTTAAACTTGATCCTAAATTAGGTAAATCAATAAATTTAGAAGCTTTTAGACCTTTGGTTGAAATTTCTAAACAAAACTTAATAAAAAAATTTATTTATGCTTCTTCGTCTTCTGTTTATGGTTTAAAGAAGGAAAAAGAGATTCATGAAAATATTTCATTAGAGCCATTAACTGATTATTCCAAGTATAAAGTAGAGTGTGAGGTAATTCTTAAAAAATATGAATCTGAAAATTTTGCTCCAATAATTATAAGACCAGCTACAGTTTGTGGTTATTCTCCACGTCAAAGATTAGATGTTGTAGTAAATATATTAACTAATCTTGCTTATCATAAAAGAAAAATTAGTGTTTTTGGTGGTAAGCAATTAAGACCAAATATTCATATTAAAGACATGGCAAAAGTTTATGATGTATTGATCAATGCACAAAAATCCAAAGTCTCAGGCGAAATATTTAATGCGGGTTATGAAAATAAAACGGTTTCAGATTTAGCAAATATAGTAAAAAGTGTTTTGGGTGATGATATTCAACTTGTAGAAACGCCCACAAACGATAACCGCTCATATCATATTTCTTCAAAAAAAATTAAGAAAATTTTGGATTTCGATTCTCAATATACAATAAAGAATGCTATTAACGATCTTAGAATTGCTTTTGAAAAAAATTTATTACCAAATTCTTTAACGGATGAAAAATATTTTAATATTAAACGAATGCAATCAATCAGGCTTAGTTAAAATGAAGGAGCAACTATAAAATTATGAAAAATTATTTACCCAAACAATACAAAAAAACTAAAAAACTAAAAATTAATCATAATTACCTTTTTGAACAATTTTCTGATTATTCAAAAATATTTAAAGAAATAGAAAAAGTTGTAAAAAGAGGAGATTATACACTTGGTCAAAAAGTTAATGAATTTGAAAAAAACTTTGCTAAAAGAACTGGAGCAAAATTTATAATAAGTGTTGGAAACGGAACTGATGCTCTTTACCTTAGTTTAAAGGCATTAAATATTGGCAAAGGTGATGAAGTAATTACTGTTCCCTACACCTTTATTTCTACCGTTGGAGCAATTGTCACTGCAGGGGCTAAACCTGTGTTTGTTGACATAAATGAGGATTATAATGTTGATGAAAAAAAAATTAAGTCTGCAATTACAAAAAAAACAAAAGCTATAATGCCTGTTCATTGGGCAGGAAGACCTTGCGAGCTAGATAAAATTAAAACAATTGCAAAAAAATATAATCTTAAAATTATCCAAGACGCTTCCCAAACAATAGATTCTAGATTTAAAAATAAACAGCTAGTTAGTTTTGGCGATGTCTGTACATACAGCATGCATCCACTAAAAAATTTAAATATTTGGGGAGACGGAGGTTTTGTGGCTACTAATAACAAAAAACTCGCTGATAAATTATATTTACTAAGAAATCATGGTTTGATTGACAGAAACAATAGTAAAATTTTTGCATATAATTCAAGACTTGATACCATACAAGCTGTTGTAGCAAATTATAAATTAAAAAATAAACTGAGCAATATTACAAAAAAAAGAATAAAAAATGCCCTCTTATTTGATAAAGTATTTAGAGACAATCCCAATGTAAAAACAGTAAAAAGATTTCGACACTTAAAAGAAGTTTATCATTTATATCACATTAATGTAAAAAAACGTGACCAATTGCAGCAATATTTAATTAAAAATGGAGTAGATGCAAAAGTTCACTATCCCATACCAATACATCTTCAGCCTGCGGCAAAATATTTAAAATATAAACGTGGTGACTTTCCAATTGCTGAAAAAATGGCAAATACAACTATGTCATTACCTGTCCATGAATTCATTAAGAAAAAAGACATAAAATGCGTGGCAAATTTAATAAATAATTTTTTTAAATATAATCAATATAAAAAGAATGAATAAACTTCTAAATGAAAAAGCTTTAAAAATAAAATTAGATACCCGGTCTAAATATCTTAGACAGCTGATTGTTCAAGCGCTAATTGGAGGAGGGCGTGGACATATGGGTTCGGCAATGTCTTTGGTTGAAATACTTAGAGTATTGTACGATGAATTTATTAAATTTGATCCAAAAAAACCAAAGAATGAAAATAGAGATAGATTAATTTTAAGCAAGGGGCATGGTTGTTTAGCGCTCTATGCTATTTTAGCTGACAAAAAATTTATCAAAAGTACAGATCTTGATATTGCAAGTAAATTTGAGTCAATTTTGGGAGGTCATCCAGAATCTATAAAAGTACCAGGAATTGAAGTTTCAACAGGAGCTCTAGGTCATGGTTTTCCCATTGGTGTAGGTATGGCAGTTGCAGCAAAATTAAAAAAACAAAATCATAATATTTATGTAGTAATCGGTGATGGTGAAAGCGATGAAGGATCAATATGGGAGGCAGCCTTGTCTGCTTCTAAACACAAATTAAATAATCTTAAGGTAATGATAGATTATAATAAAATTCAGTCATATGACTTTATTGACAAAGTTCTCAATTTAGAACCATTAAAAAAAAAATGGGAAAGTTTTGGTTTTAAGACATCAGAGGTTAATGGTCATGACGTAAAAAATTTAAAAGCTAATCTCGAAGATTACCTAAAATCAAAAAGTGATAAGCCTTCAGTAACTATATGCCATACTATAAAAGGCAAAGGATTTTATTTTGCGGAAAATAATCCAAAATGGCATCATAAAAATAGTTTTTCAACCGAAGAGATCGAAAATATGAATAATTGTTTAAAATAAATGAGAAAAACTTGTCTTAATACCATATACGAACTAGCTAAAAAAGACAAAAATATCTTATTTATAGGATCTGATATAGGTCCTGGAGTCTTAAATGACTTTAAAAAAAATATACCTGAAAGATTTTTTATGGAAGGTATATCCGAACAATTAATAATTGGTTTATCCGCAGGTTTAGCTATGGAAGGTTTTAAACCTTACGTTAATACTATTGCAACGTTTATTACTAGAAGATGCTTCGAACAAGTTGCTATAGACTTGTGTTTACATAAGTTACCAGTAAAATTAATTGGGAATGGTGGTGGCTTAGTTTATGCTCCCTTGGGTCCAACTCATCAGGCTATAGAAGATATCTCAATAATGAGAACTTTACCAAACATGACAATTATTGCACCTTGTGATTCCGTTGAAATGAAAGAGCTAGTCAAACAAAGTGTTAATCATAAATACCCTATGTATATAAGATTAGCTAAAGGTGGAGATAAAATTATTACTTCAAATTCAGAAATTGTTAAACTTGGAAAGGGAACATTAAAAATAGAACCTAAGGAACATTTATTTATTACTACTGGAGTAATGACGCAGCTAGCAATAGAAGCTTCCAAAAGACTAGATAAAGAAATCAATATCAAATGCGGTGTTATTCATTTAGGAACAGTAAAGCCTTTGGATAAAGAAATACTATTAAAATGGATACCTAAAGTAAAAAAAATATTAACAGTCGAAGAAAACGTTTTGGCAGGCGGGTTTGGAAGTAGCATTCTTGAGTTTGCTAGTGATCATTTTCCTGAAAATTCAAACAAAATTTCAAGATTGGGTTTGAAAGATTCTTTTGTTGAAAAATATGGAACACAGGATCTTTTATTTAAAGATAATAATTTGACAATAGAAAAATTAATGACAGAAGTTATTAAATAGAACAAAATTTAAAAAAGGTGATTCAAAAAAAAATTTTAATTCTGGGCTCAAGCGGAGGTTTAGGCAAACAATTAGCTAACAAATTTACAGAGTCAAATTTCAATGTTTTTTTAGTAAACAGAAAACTTATTGATGTAGAAAAAAATTTTAAAAAAGTTAAAAATTTAATATACAAAATAAAATCAAAATATATAATCAATTGCATCGCTAAAACAGGCACGAAACCATGCGAAGAAAATCCAATACAGGCATTTAATATTAATGCACTATTTCCTTATAAAGTCGCCGAGGCGGCAGAAAAAACTAATTCTAAATTAATTCACTTTTCAACTGATGCAATTTTTCAAGGTAATAAATTTAAAAAAATTTATAAGGAATCTGACTATCCGAATCCAACCACCACCTACGGTCAAACAAAATTATATGGTGAAATACTGCTAAAAAAATATGCAAATACGTTAATTATACGTTTGCCTATACTATTTGGACTAACACAAAAAAATCAAATTATTGATAGATTAGTTTCTAAATTATTTAAAGGAAAAACAGTTAAAGCTTCATCAGATGTATTTTCAACTCCTGTATATAATATAGATATTGCAAATTTTATTTTCAATTTAACTAAAAAAAATAAATTTGATTTTTTTGTCAAAAAATGTAATGGAGTTGTTCACTTATCTTCTGAAAAATATATATCTTTATTAAATTTTATGAAAATCGTTGGCAAAATAACCAAAAAAACAAAACTTGTAAAAGGTGCAAAAGAAAGTGATTTTAAATCTAAATTTATAAAACCACAATATTTAGGTCTTAAATCTAATTATCAAAATAATATTAGAAAAATATACAATTTAGGTTCAAAATTAAAAATTAACGAGTATATAAATGAGATTTCTGATACCTGTTATTTAAACTAAACAATTTTAATTATTGAAAGTAAATAAATGATCAAATCTGTTGGGGGAGTAATTTTTTGTAACAATAAATATCTTTTACAATTAAGAGATAAAAAAAAAAATATTTATTTTCCTGGTTTTTGGGGTGTTTTTGGAGGGCTGTTAAATAAAAGAGAAAAATTTACAGAAGCAATTGTAAGAGAAATTAAAGAGGAAACAAATTTAAGCGTTAAAGTGTCTAAGATGATTATTTTAAATAATTTTACAATATTTGGTTCTAAAAAAATAAGAAAAAGAATTTACTATGAATGCAAAATTTTAAAGGATGAAAAAATAATTCTCAAAGAAGGGAGGAAATATAAATTTTTTTCCCACAATCAACTGAAAAAACTTAATATTGTTCCTTTAGATTTTGCAGCAATAAATTATCATTATTTATCAATAGTTAAACAAGCAAAATATTTACCATAATGATCATTTGTGTAACATGTTGCCATAAGATATAGATGGCAAAAGTTTATCATGAAAAACGGTAAAGACAAAAAAGACACTAACAACGGAAATGCTAAAAATAAGTGGAATCTTCCACATAATAGATGGCACAAAAGAAATAAAAAATTGCCAGATCAACTTATTGAATCTAGATCAGATTCTGAATTAAACCAAATAGTTAAAATACCTTCTGCAAGCGAAAGAAACAAAAATGATAAATTTCTTTTAGATGGAAATAAAATGTTGTGGCACTTAGACCGATTAGAATCTTTTAAAAAAGGTAAACGATTTGCACCAGTGCATATCGACCAAGGTTTGAGCAAGGGATGTAATATAGCCTGCCATTTTTGTTATGGTGTAACTCAAGGTAACTTTTATAAAAAAGGATCAGAAAGGATATTTGAACGAAATGCCCTCTTAAATAATTATATAAAATCTGCAGGCGAAGTAGGCGTTCGTTCAATAGCGCTGATTGGAGAAGCTGAACCTACATTAAATCCAAATGTGTATGATGCAATAGTTGTTGGAAAAAATTCTGGTATAAGCATGTCAATTGCTACTAATGGAATTCTCTGGGATACTTCTAGCAAAGGTGAAGCGGCTTTAGAAAATCTTGAATGGATGAGATTTAATATTAGTGCAGCTTCACATAAATCTTATATAAAAATTCATGCAAGTAAAGAATTTGATACAGCAATAAAAAAAATAAAATATTGTGTAAAAACGAAAAAGAAAAAAAATCTCGATCTTACTATTGGACTACAAATGGTTTTGACACCTAAATGTATTGGTGAAGTCGTACCTTTAGCAAAACTTAGTTCTCAGCTAGGTGTTGATTATCTACAAATTAAACATTGCAGCGATACAGTGAAAAATGATCTGGGCTTTTTTGAAAGACTTGATGAGTACCATAAGTTTGTACCAATATTGAAAGAAGCTGAAAGTTACTCAAATGAAAATTTAAAAGTCATCGTAAAATGGGATAAAATAACGAATGAAGGTAAAAGAGAGTATAATCAATGTCTAGGTGCACCATTCTTACTATATGGAGAAGGAACTGGTCTTATGTACTCTTGTGGTATGTTTTTTAGTGGCGCAAAATATGAAAAAGACTTTCTTATGGGTGATTTAAATAAACAAACCTTTAAAGAAATTATCGAAAGTGATCGTTATTGGAATGTTGTAGACAAAGTAAAAAATGAAATAGATGTGCACAAAGAATGTTATGCAAATTGTAGAACTCATTCATGTAATAATTTTCTTTGGGATGTGAAAGACGGGCCCGTTGATAATAGTATTAGGCAAAAACATGGCGGATCTTATGTTAAAAGTGGCACACCTCCACCACATAAAAATTTTATTTAACCTTAAGAAAATACTTTAAAAATATATTAATTGTTCTAAAACATGGATTAAATTATATACAAATATAATAATGCTATCTGTCATAATCCCGTGTTACAACGAAGAAAAATTAGTTAAAAAAACTTTTACTGAAGTTTTAAAGTCTATAAAAATTTGTAAAATTAAAAAATACGAGATTATTTTTATAGATGACGGAAGTTCAGATAAAAGTTTGGAAATTGTTAAAAAGAACTTTAAAAAGATTAAAAATATTAGAATATATTTTAATAAAAAGAATCTAGGTATTGGTCATGTTTTTTTTAAAGGTATACAGCTTTCTAAAGGAAATTATTTAATTCAAATACCATCAGACAATTCCCACAAAGCTCGAGAAATATCAAAGTTATTGAATTTTTATAATTCAAATTATGATATAGTAACAACTTTCTATAAAGATGTTGTGGGTAGAAATTATTTAAGAAAATTGTTTACAAAACTCTACACTCCATTTCTGAATTTTATATATGGTCTAAATTTGCCTTATTATAATGGTTTAACTTTATATAAAAATAAATTAATAAAAAATCTTAAAATTCGGAATCGTAATTTTTCATATCAAATTGAAATTTTTGTAAAATTATTTTATACAACTAAAATAAAAAAAAAAATAATATCTACTGTAGCTTTAGATAGAAAAAAAGGATCAAAAGCATTTACGATGAAAAATTCTATTCGAGTAGCATCTTCAATTACAAGAATATTTGTAATGAGTTTATTCCTAAGAACATCAAAATTTCTTAACCATTCTAAAAACAAAAGCGAATAACTAATAAAGTTTGCTTGATTTAAATTTGATATATATTTATGATTGCAATATAAAATTATTTAAAATAAAAAGAATATTATCCAAAAATGAGTATTCAAATATCCTTTGCCGATCTTACTTATGTGAACCAGGGCATATCTAGTAATTCATTTCCTTTTGGTGCTGCTTTAGTAGCTTCATATGCAAAAAAAAAATTGGGGAATAAAATCCAAACAGAGCTATTTAAATATCCTGATGATTTTAAAAATCATTTAGAAAACATTAAACCAAAAATTGTTTGTTTTACTAATTATTCTTGGACTTTTGATATATCCAACGAATTCTCTAAAAGAATAAAAAAAAAATTTCCTAATACGATAATTGTTTTTGGTGGACCAAATTATCCTAATGAAGTTTATACCCAAAAAAAATTTTTATCTTCTTATAGGGCAATTGATTTTTATATTAAGGGGGAAGGAGAAATAGGTTTTGTTAATTTATTTAAAAATTTAGAAAAGTTTAGCTTTAATGTTGAATCTTTAAAAAAAAGCAAAACAAAAAGTGGAAATTGTCATTATTTATTTGAAGATGAGTTTATTGCTGGAGAAACTTTGCCTAGAATAGAAAATCTTGATGATATACCATCACCTTATTTATCTGGCTCACTTGACAAATTTTTCGACAAATTATTAACACCAACTATACAAACAATAAGAGGATGCCCTTTTAAATGCACTTTTTGCCAAGAAGGAAAAGATTATTTTACCAAAATTTATAAATTCTCAAGAGAAAGAGTCAAAGAAGAGCTTGAGTACATAGCAAAAAAAGTAAAAGTTCCTAATTTAATGTTGGTAGATTCAAATTTTGGAATGTACAAACAAGATATAGAAATAAGTAAAGATATAAGTGAAATAAGAAAACGAGATGGTTGGCCAAAATATATAGAAGTTTCTTTAGGAAAAAGTAAAAAAATTCTTGAATCAATCTCAATATTAAAAGGTAGTCTTCCTGTTCACGTAGCCGTTCAATCAACTGACGCTGATGTTTTGGATAATATAAATAGAAAAAATATTCCTGCTCAAACACAAATTGAAGTTATTAAAGAAGGAGATTCTTTTGGTGGAAGTAGCTTTTCCGAAGTTATATTAGGGCTACCAGAAGATACGCAGGAAAAACATTTTAAATCTATGTTCGATATGATTGATGCGGGAGCTAATGTTGTAAGATCTCACCAGCTTCTTATGCTTCCAGATTCTGATATGGACACAGGGGAATATAGAAAGAAATATGAAATGGATACAAGATATCGTGTACAGCCAAAGTGTTTTGGAAATTATGAATTATACAGTGAAGTTTTTCCATGCGTAGAAATTGATGAACTTTGTGTATCAAATAAAACTCTTTCTTATGAAGATTATTTACAATGCAGACATCTAGATTTAACTGTTGAACTCTTTTATAACAATGGAGTTTTTAGAGAATATATTAACTTACTAAATCAACATAATATTTCTGCATCAACTCTAATTAAAAGAATTAATCAAGAAATACCAAAAAGTGAACTGAGGGAATTTTACGTCGGTTATATGAAAGAAACAAAAGAATCTCTTTGGAAAAATAAATCTGAGCTTGATAAATTCATGAAATCACCAGGAACTGTTGATCGCTATCTTAAAAAAGATTTAAGAGCCAATGAACAGTTAAAATACAGGGCTATGGCTTTTTTTGAAAAAATGAATGGATTACATAATATAGTTTTAAAATCAACCAAAGATCTTTTAAAAGAAAAATCTGGTCTAAATAAGATAGAAGAGATTTATCTTAATGAACTGACAAGATTTAGTCTTTTAAGAAAGGATAATTTATTATCTTTAGATGTGAAAAAAACTGATAAATTTCATTACAATTTTATAAGAATCTCGAAAAGAGATTTTGACGATAATCCTTTTTCTTGTTTTAATTCAAAAAAAATGAATATAAATTTTTCTCATTCTAGTAGACAAAAAAAACTTATTTTAAGATACCTTGATCAATTCGGTTCAACAAAGAATAACCTAGGAACAATTTTAAGCAAAAGTCCAGTAAATGAATTTTATAGACAAATACAGTGATAAAAGAAAATTCTTACTTAAAAAGAAGCACCAATGTATTTTTTTATTAATATTTTATTCATAATTTTTTTTATAATTTTTTCGAAATTTTTTTTTAAATCACAAGATGCATTTACTTATGCAAAATTAACAAAAATTTATTTAATTTTCTTTATTTTGTTAATAATATTTTCCATAAAATTTGATTATTTAAATTCTAATCAACCCTATAATTATTTATGCCTTGTAATGAACTTTATGATATTTATTAATTATTCTATACTTGTAGGTTTAAGGTTCCTTGCAAGCCCAAGTTTTTTAATAATTGAATTTTTAAAAAATAACTCTCCATGTGAAAAAGATAAAATATTATCTCATTTAAAAGATTTAAATATAATTGAGAAACGATTTAAGATACTTATAAATGAAAATCTTTTATTAGTTTCAAATAATTCTTTATCCTTAACTAATAAGGCTAAAATTTTTTGTAAAACATTACTTAAAGTAAAAAAATTTCTTGGATTGAAAGCTGAGGGTTAAAATTGTTATTATTTTTTTTGATAAATATAATTTCATATATAATAATTTTGAAAATAAATTACTTATATTTTAAACAAAAAATATATTACCCTTTTAGAGTAGCTGAAATGTATACTTTTATATTGCATAGTATATTAGCTGTAACAGTAATGATTTATTTTTTTAAAATTGAAATAGAAGGAATTTTATTAGTTTTATTAATAAACGGTTTAATTTGTTTTGCATTATACCAAATTGGATTTTTAATTCAGAGCTCACCAAGAACAAAAATGCTATTAGATTTATATGATTATAAAACAATTAATAAAGATGAATATTCTAATATTTATAATATTGATGTTATACTTGATAATA
>Ga0187833_10003179_pt1 | contig 16881 bp, 14 predicted proteins | sample ETNtaG_37_FD_167968 | JGI IMG/M metagenome (GOLD analysis project Ga0187833, IMG submission 167968) | Marine microbial and viral communities from oxygen minimum zone, Eastern Pacific Ocean - ETNP2014_SV_400_PacBio MetaG (Illumina Assembly) | ecosystem: Environmental > Aquatic > Marine > Hypoxic...
GAGACCTCCGGTAAGCTCACGGATAAAAATGAAATCTACCCCTTCAATAACCTCTGGTTTGAGGTTAGTGGAATTAGTCAGCATCGGAAAAACTTTCACCGGGCGTAGATTGGCGAATAGTCCCAGGCTCTTCCTCAGTGCCAACAGACCATCCTCAGGGCGGGTCTTGGCTTTGGGGTCGTCCCACTTGGGACCACCGACGGCACCAAGCAGTACTGCCTGAGCGCCGCGGCACATTCTCAATGTCTTCTTGGGTAATGCCTCTCCTGTCTGGTCAATGGCGATGCCTCCAATCAGTCCATAGCTCAGGTTAAATTCGTGTCCAAATCTTCTGCCCGTTGCCCGTAACACCTTGACTGCCTCAGCAGTCACATCAGACCCGATACCGTCGCCGGGTAGAACTGCCAGGTTAAATTTCATCAACTCCTCCTGTTAGCCAATCTTTCTCGGGTATGTTCAATCAGTCCGCCGGCAGCAATAAGCTCAGCCATAAAATCGGGGTATGGCTTGGCGGTAAACACCAGTCCGCTATTTAGATTCTTGATGCTGCCTTTTGCCAAATCAACCTCCACCAAATCACCAGCCTCTATTTTATCTACCGCCTCCTCGCACTCAAGCAATGGCAAGCCGATATTTATAGCGTTACGAAAGAAGATACGGGCAAAGCTCTTAGCTATTATACAGGATATGCCGGATGCTTTGATAGCCAGTGGGGCGTGCTCCCGTGAAGACCCGCAGCCGAAGTTAGTAGTGGCTACCATTATATCTTCCGGCTGAACCCTGGATAAGAACTCGGCGTCTATATCCTCCATGCAGTGGGCTGCCAACTCATCAGCCTCAGATAAATTGAGATACCGCGCCGGTATAATGACATCCGTATTAACATCCGCCTCGTATTTATGGACCTTACCTTTTAACATATGATGGTCTCCTTAAAAATAGTTTACTAACCGCTCTCCCTGTTGTCGCCAAAGTATGGATTGTTCATATTAGCTTCGTAATCTTGCTAGTACTGCCTGGCTGGTTATCTCCCGAATGGTGTCGGAGGCAATCCATTTGGCGCTTTTTGAATCCATTTTTTGAATCTCTCTAGCCGTTTCCAGCGTCCTCTTATTCAAACTGAGGTTACGCTTTCCGATTTGTCTCAGCGACCAGTTAACCGCTTTTTTGACAAAATTTCTATTATCGGAAGCCTCCCTCATTATTATAGGGAAAAACGGCTCGAACTGTTTATCATCTGCTTTTTTATCCCTTACTGCCAGGCACGCCATCATCACAAATCCGGCTCTTTTGATAAACTCCTTATTATTGTAGCTCCATTCGACTGCTTTTTGATAAGCGAACTTGGTCTTCTCAAAGAGGTTCATACAGCACTGGTCACAGATATCCCAGGAGTTAAAGTCGTTTACCCATCTTTCTATTTGTTCTTCGGTTACCATCTTGGGGTCATCTATCATACTGGCCAGAATTTGAGCCTCATGAATATTCGACGCCCAGAGTTGTTGAGCCAGGGTATGGTTTCTCTTTCTCTCCTTCGCTATCTTTCTCAGGTTTGGAACTGATACTCCGTAAGTGTTCTCTGGGTTAATCCCAAACCGTGTCATATCCTCTACCGTTTTAGGATCGGATAAGCTCTCCAGCTTTCCAAGAATATCATCGTATTGCATTAATCTAAACCTCTTCCGGGCTGGTAATCCTGCCTGTTATAGCACTGGCGGCGGCAACGGCTGGGTTAGCCAGATAAACCTCTGATTTGGGACTACCCATCCGGCCGATAAAGTTACGGTTGGTAGTGGCGATGCAGCGCTCACCCTCAGCCAGGACTCCCATGTGACCGCCAAGACAGGGGCCGCAGGTTGGCGTGCTGACGGCCGCCCCAGCCCTGATAAATATCTCTATCAACCCTTCTTTCAGGGCATTAAGGACAATCTGCTGTGAGCCGGGGAGGATAATGCAGCGCACCCGCGGGTGCACCTTTCTTCCCTTTAATACCTGGGCAGCCAGCCGTAAATCTTCAAGGCGGCCGTTGGTGCAGCTACCGATTACCGCCTGGTCGATTTCTACACCACTTACCTGGTTGACCGGTTTGGTATTGGCTGGCGAGTGGGGTATGGCAATCTGGGGCTCGATGGCGGAAACATCGTACTCAATGACCTGTGAGTAGTCGGCATCAACATCTGGTTCATAGACAGTATAGGGGCGTTTTGCCCGGGGCTTGACATAATCTAAAGTTTTATCGTCTACCCTGAAGATGCCAGATTTAGCTCCGGCTTCAATCGCCATATTAGACATGATAAACCGCCCGCCCATAGAAAGCTCGTCTATTGTCTCACCGGTAAATTCTATCGCCGAATAGAGAGCGCCATCCACGCCAATCTGGCCGATAGTATACAGGATTAAGTCCTTGCCACCCACCCATTTACCCAGATTCCCATGGTAGACGAGCTTGATTGTTGGCGGCACCTTCATCCAGATGTCACCGGTAGCCATAGCGGCGGCAATATCGGTTGACCCCATACCGGTAGCGAAAGCGCCCACGGCACCGTAGGTGCAAGTGTGGGAATCAGCCCCGATAACTACATCTCCGGGTAATACCAGACCTTGTTCAGGCAGTAGGACATGCTCAATCCCCATTTGCCCCACATCAAAGTGCAGGGTGCCCTGCTGGTAGCAGAAGGTACGCATCAGCTTAGCCTGTTCAGCGGAAATAATATCCTTATTAGGTACAAAGTGGTCGGCTACCATCACTACTTTTGCTGGATCAAAGACCTTATCTACACCGATTCGACCGAACTCTCTTATGGCGATTGGGGCAGTAATGTCATTGGCCAAAATCAGGTTAACCCTGACATTGATGAATTCACCCGGACTTACCTTTTTCCTATCAGTATGGGCAGCCAGTATCTTTTCAATTAAAGTCACCGTAATTCCTCCTTATTCAGAGTGTAGTTAATTAACATAGGATAGGGTTTCATTGAAATGGGGCGAGGAGGGAACAACGCAATCAGTTGGCACATCAACTCTTGTTAAGAAGCTATCCAGCTATCTTCTTAACAGCCAGTAACCGATTAAGGGCATTTATATAGGCTTTGCCACTGGCGACAATGATGTCAGTATCCGCACCCCGTCCGGTGTAAGTTACGCCTTCGCTCTCTATCCTTATCAGCACCTCACCGATGGCGTCAATACCTTCGGTCACCGATTTAACAGTGAACTCGGTAAGTTCATTGGAGACTCCCACGAGTCTGTTAATTGCTTGGTAAACAGCATCAACCGGGCCCGTACCGAGAGCGGCATCAGCCAGAACCTGACCATCAGGGGTGATTAGCCTGACGGCAGCGGTGGGAATACCCCTATCCCCGCAGGTTACCTGGATGCGGTCAAGGTGATAGACTTCTGCAACGGTACGTAGCTCATGGGCAACAATAGACTCGATATCCTTATCGGTAATATCCTTTTTTTTATCAGCCATCTCCTTAAAGGCTGCGAAGGCACGGTTAAAGTCTTCCTCGGATAAACTATAGCCTAGTTCTGCCAACCTCTCAGTAAAGGCATGCCGCCCGCTGGTCTTCCCCAGTACCAGACTGCTGGAAGGAATGCCTACCGATTTGGGGTCCATTATTTCAAAGGTTCCCGGCATCTTGATGACTCCGTCTATGTGAAGACCTGACGAATGCCGGAAGGCATTGGCACCGATAATTGCCTTATTCGGCTGAATCGTAAAACCGGTTAGCTCGCTTACCAGCCGGCTGGTTTTGTAAATTTGAGTCGTATCAATGTTGGTAGTCAGGTCAAAAAAGTTCTGGCGGGTCTTGATAGCCATGATAATCTCCTCAAGCGAGGCATTACCGGCTCTTTCCCCAATGCCATTAACGGTGCCTTCCACCTGCCTGGCTCCCCTCTTGAGAGCTTCCAGGCTGTTAGCCACGGCTAACCCCAGGTCATTATGGCAATGCACACTGACTACGGCTTGCTTAATATTTGGTACATTCTTAAAAACTCCATCGATAAGATCACCGAACTCATCAGGGGTAGCGTAACCCACAGTGTCAGGAATATTTACGGTAGTGGCTCCAGCGTCAATCACTGCCTTCAATATCTGATGGATATATTCAGGGTCGGTTCGGCTGGCGTCCATTGCCGAGAACTCGACATCATCGCAATAGTTCCTGGCGCGCGTTACCGTCTCGCAGGACATTTCTAAGATTTCCTGGCGGCTCTTCTTCAGTTGATAAAAGAGGTGGATATCTGAAGAGGAAAGGACTATATGAATTCGTGGATGCTCAGCTTCTTGGACTGCTTTCCAACTCTGGTCTACAGCTTCAACCACGGCATGAGTTAGAACGCAGATTACAGGGGTGCGAACCTCTTTAGCAATCAGTCTTATCGCCTCAAAATCACCCGGCGAGGTTACCGGAAAGCCAGCCTCAATAATATCTACACCAAGCCTCTCCAGTTGTCTGGCAATTTCCAGTTTTTCCTGGATGTTTAGCGACCCTCCGGCTGCCTGCTCCCCATCTCTTAGTGTGGTGTCAAAAATGGTTACCTTATCCATAGTTTCCTCCCTGGAAGAAATATTCTGAACTCAAACGGGCTTGACCCCTCTCCGTAAGGCAAGGAGAGGGGTTGGTAAGGATGAGCTTATTTCTCCCAGAAAAGAAGACTTTGTTATACTGCATGGCTATACTTCTTTGCTTTCAACTAGATGTACTATCATTTAGTGCCAGCTATCCCTTCAGCCAGGGCATCATCTGGCGCAACTCAGCCCCGACCTTCTCAATAAGGCGTTCGGATTCTATACGCCTCAGGGCATTATGGACCGGGCGACCAGCCTGGTTTTCCAGTATCCATTCCTTGGCGAATGTTCCATCTTGAATTTCGGCCAAGACTTGCTCCATCTCTCCTTTGGCAATATCGTCAATAATCCGCGGTCCCCGAGTGTAATCGCCATACTCGGCGGTATCGCTGACGGAGTAGCGCATATAGCTCAAGCCACCCTGATAAATCAGGTCAATAATAAGTTTGAGTTCGTGAAGAATTTCAAAGTAGGCTATCTCCGGCTGATAGCCGGCCTCAACCAGCGTCTCAAAGCCAGCCTTTATCAGAGAGCTAATTCCTCCACAAAGTACTGTCTGCTCACCAAAAAGGTCAGTCTCAGTCTCTTCAGTAAAGGTTGTCTCTAGTACCCCGGCTCGGCTGCAACCGATGCCCTTGGCATAGGCAAGGGCTATATCCCTTGCTTTGCCTGAAGCATCCTGATGAACAGCCACCAGTGCCGGCGGTCCGATGCCCTCAGTATAAAGTCGCCTCAGCATGTGACCGGGGCACTTTGGAGCTATCATGGTAACATCAATCCCCGCTGGTGGGGTAATCTGCCCGTAATGGATGTTAAAACCGTGAGCAAACATCAGCGTATTACCAGGGGCTAACCCTTCTTCTATCGATTCTAAATAGATAGCTCGTTGCAGAGTATCAGGAGCCAGCATCATGATAATATCAGCTTCCTTGACTACTTCAGCTACGGTTAATGCCTTGAGACCATCAGCCTGAGCCAGACTCCGGCTTTTACTCTCCTTGGGTAAGCCTACTGTCACTTGGCAACCGCTGTCCTTGAGGTTTTGAGCATGGGCATGCCCCTGACTCCCGTAACCGATAATACCGATTACTTTGCCTTCAAGCAATTTCAAGTCGCAATCACTGTCATAATATATTGTAGCCATAGTCTTTCTCCTTTTTTCATTACCGAATTAGATTATTGTCACCTTACCAGAAATATCGGGCAGGAGACACCGTTTATAATATTTGTGGCGATACTACCATAGACTAATCTACTGAGTCCGGAGCGCCCGTGAGTTGCCATGACAATTAGATCAAACGGATTCTTATTGGCATAGTCAACAATCACATCAGATGCTTTACCCACCAGTACCTCTGACTTCGCACTAACCCCGATATCCTTAAACCGCTCCTCTATCTTGGCCAAGTATTTCGTAGATACCTGCTTACATCTAGCTACTTCTTGTTCCATATATTCTCCCCAGTTTAAAGGCACCTCAGAAAGTTCAGGAGCATAATAAGATGGCGTACTTGGGGGTTCGCAGATCTTGAGCAGGGTCACGTTTGCTGGCTCAGTACTCCGTTGCTTGGCCAGCGTTTCAACATGGGGAAGCACCAATTCAGCCCGCTCTGAGCCATCCAGTGGCACCAGTATTGTTCGACTCGGCCATTGGTCATGAGGAGTTGTAACAGGAACCCCGGAGCGGACCAGCAAAACAGGAATCTTTGATGCCCGTAGGACCTTGTCAGCCACATTTCCCAGTATCCATCGCTTGCGCCCGGAGCGTCCATGGGTTGCCATGAGAAGCAGGTCGGCTTTGTTCTCGTCAGTATAACGAAGGATTTCCTCGGCAGGGTAGCCCTCAGTCATTTCACCGCGCACTTCTATCGGGTTGCTTCCAGGTTTAATGCCCGTCTTTTCCTGGACTTCTTGAGCTTGCTGTCTTATAATCTCAGCCGCCCGCTCAATATAGGCTCGATGCATTGGGGCAAATTCGCTTAGTACCTGGCCACCAACGTAAAGTAAAACTACCTCTAGATCGAGTCTCCCGGCAAATTCTTTGGCATAAGGAAAGACCACCTCGGCAAGTTCTGAACCATCCAGTGGAACGAGTATCCTCTTGAACATTTTCGCACCTCCGATTGTAGCTTTGGCTTTACACTACATTGTACGCGGGAAGAAATCAACATTTATGCTTTTTGCCTTTTGGCGTCAGTGTCAGGTTCTTTCTCCACCTGTAATGGGCTTAAAACTCCTCGGGTCATGGCGATACGCCCCGTCCTGGCTAATTCGCTGATACCAAAGCCACGAAACAAATTGAGTAGGGAATTGATTTTCTCTTCATCTCCGGTAACTTCAACCGTTACCGAATCAGAGCCAACATCTACTATGTTTGCCCTGAATATGTCCACAATCTGCATAATCTCACTGCGGGTAGAAGCAGTGGCTTTCACTTTCATCAGTGCTAATTCTCGGGCAATAACGCCTTCTCCTGTGATATCAGATACCTTAACTGCGTCTATGACCTTATCTAATTGCTTCCTAACCTGCTCGACTACGGTGGTTGCCCCATCAACGACGATAGTCACGCGCGATATATGAGGTATTTCACTATGCCCTACGACAATACTCTCAATATTGAAGTTACGCCTCCGGAAAAGACTCGCCACCCGGCTAAGTACTCCCGGCTTATCCTCTACTAGAGCAACTAAAGTGTGCTTTGTTGCGGCCATGTTGTCACCCCTTTTCTAGGTTTAGATATTATTCGTTCGGAAGTTTGGCAGAACCAGAGGAAAACTCTGCCTTGGTATTAGGTTCTTCTATGAGTTCAGACAGAGCTGCCCCCGGCGGCACCATGGGATAAACATTCTCTTCAGGTTCCACCATAAAGTCTATCAGGAAAGGACCTGGCTCTGCCATCGCCTGCTCAATAGCCGGGGTTATTTCTTCGTTATGCTTGACCCTCAACGCTGAAATTCCGTAAGCTTCGGCTATCTTGACAAAATCAGGACCGCTTAGCGGTGTGGCTACATATCTTTTCTCGTAGAAAAATTCCTGCCATTGCCTCACCATACCCAGGTACCCGTTATTAAAAACGGCTATCTTTACCGCCGCTTTTTCCTGTGCCGCCGTAGCTAGTTCCTGAATATTCATCTGGAAACTTCCGTCCCCGTCAATACACCATATTGTCTTATCTGGCATCCCTATCTTGGCCCCAATTGCCGCTGGTAGTCCGTAACCCATTGTGCCGAGTCCGCCTGACGAGATAAGGGTATTCGGTTTGTCAAAGTAATAATGCTGAGCAGCCCACATCTGGTGCTGGCCTACCCCGGTGACGACAATCGCATCTCCTCCGGTAATATCATATATCTTGCGGACAACAGACTGGGGTAGGAGCCTGTCACCTGTGTTGTTACCCAACGCCGGGTGTTCCTTCCGCCAAGTATCAAGTTGATTATACCAATCCAAATGCTGCGCCTCAGATATAGCTTTATTTAATTCCTGGAGCACAACAGTCACATCACCAACTATAGGTACATCTACCCGCACATTCTTACTAATTTCAGCCGGGTCTATGTCAACATGAATAATGCGGGCATTAGGTGCAAAGCCCTTCACTTCAGCCGTAGCTCTATCATCAAACCTCATTCCGATAGCAATAAGGACATCGGCAGCAGTAACTGCCATATTAGCGTAAGCCATACCATGCATACCTATCATGCCAAAACTCAGGATATGATTCTCAGGGAAACAGCCGATACCGAGTAAAGTTGTCACTACCGGTACCTGGGCCATCTCCGCAAGCTGTTTCAGTTCGGCACAACCTCCAGAGATGTTTACTCCCCGGCCGGCCAGGATAAGGGGCTGCTGGGCCTCATTGATGAGCTTGGCTGCCTTTTTAATCTGTGTTGGGTGCCCCTGGAGCGTTGGCTTATAACCAGGCAGGTCTACTTTGTTCGGGTAGTGAAATTCCGCCTCTTCGGAAAAGACATCTTTTGGTACATCAATAAGGACAGGTCCTGGTCGTCCACTTCTGGCCAAGTGAAACGCCTCCTTAATCGTTCGGGCTAGTGAGCCGGCGTCATGGACAAGATAGTTATGCTTGGTAATAGGTAGAGTAATACCGGTGATATCTACCTCCTGGAAGGCATCCTTGCCGATAAAAGGTCTGGCTACCTGACCGGTTATCGCTACAATGGGAGAAGAATCTAGGTAAGCATTGGCGATGCCGGTTACCAAGTTGGTAGCCCCGGGGCCAGAGGTGGCAAAGCACACTCCCACTTTACCCGTAGCCCGGGCATAGCCTTCAGCGGCATGGGCAGCACCCTGTTCATGTCGCGTCAGAATATGATGAAGCTGGGGGTATTGAGGCAGTGTGTCATACAATGGTAAAATAGCCCCGCCAAGGATGCCAAAAATAATTTCTACCCCCTCTCTTAGAAAACTCTCACATATAATCTGTGCGCCAGTCATTTTCATTTTTTGCACTCCGTAATAATTTTCTCAGAGTTCAGTCAAAAACTCTCTACTCAAATAATAGGATAAGAGAAGCCTTGAATCTAGACATCCCCTTTTTTCAGCCCGAGGTTGCTAAGCTTAAAGGCATCTGAATGTCTACTCTGGCTAGGTCTTCTGGTCGGAAGCGGCTACTTGCCTCCAAAACTTCAATCCCAAGAATGATGTTTCCCTTGCCCATATCAATGATAATCCCCGCCTCAACTTCTTTGTTGGCGACAAACTCGCCATCACAAAACTTTATATACATGGCCTCGGCTCTTGTGTCATATGTAATCTGCATTTCCCCTCCCTTAATCCCAAACCACAGAGATAATAATGAACCTTTCATCTTCCTTAGTATATAAGTACATACAACTTTAAATATCCTCATGCCAGAACTCTTATAAGCTAGTAATCTGCTCTTATATCCTGTGCCTGTGCGTATAGGATTGGCCAACGCAGCCCTCACCATTTCTATAGTAATTTCTCTAACTGACATCCGACCAAAAGCATGGTTAGTAAATATAATATGCTGTTCTTCTATGTGCGTTAGCTCCACCCGTTATCTAAATACCGCCCCAATGCTGGCTGAAGAAACCTTCTCAGCGTAGCGCCTGAGATACCCCGTCTTTACTTTAGGCTCAAAGTCGGCGAGCTGTGTCAGCCGATTAGATATCTCTTTATCACTAAGCTCTATCTCAAGCTTACAGTTCGGGATATTAATCTTTATTATATCTCCGTCGGCTATGGCAGCGATAGGTCCCCGGCTGGCTGCCTCAGGAGAGACATGCCCAATAGCCGCCCCGCGAGTTGCCCCGGAAAAACGCCCGTCAGTTATCAGGGCTACCTCCTTATCCATACCCATGCCAGTCAGCAGAGAAGTAGGGGTAAGCATCTCTCTCATCCCCGGCCCCCCTTTAGGCCCTTCGTAACGAATAACTATCACTTCGCCTGGTTTTATACTGCCGTTCATTATGGCTTGTGCCGTCTCTTCTTCAGAGTCAAAGACCCTGGCGGGTCCTTGGTGAACCATCATCTTAGGAGCTACCGCTGCCCTTTTTACCACCGCTCCTTCTGGGGCAAGGTTCCCAAAGAGGATAGCCAGACCTCCGGTTGATGAATGGGCATTAGCACTGGAGCGGATAACATCTCTATCTAGAACTCGTGTGTGAGCTATGTTCTCAGCCACCGATTTCCCTGACACTGTTTTTGATTCCAGCTTCAATAATCCTTGTAGTTCCTTCATCACCGCAGCTATGCCACCAGCCCGGTCTAAATCCTCAATGTGATAATCGCCAGTTGGCCTTAGCTTGCACAACTGAGGAGTACGCTGGCTTATCTCATTTACCATCGGCAGAAGGAGGTCAACTCTTGCCTCACCAGCCACTGCCGTAAGGTGTAAAATTGAATTGGTGCTGCCACCTAGCGCCATGTCCACGCTAAGGGCGTTATAAATGGAGTCCTTATTTATAATGTCTCGCGGGCGAGTATTGTTAGCCAATAGTTCCATAATCTGTTGGCCCGCTTCCTTAGCTAGCTGCCGCCGCCTGATATCGACTGCCGGAATAGTGCCGTGGCCAGGTAGTCCCATGCCTAATGCTTCAGTTAAGCAATTCATGGTATTGGCGGTAAACATTCCGGAGCAACTACCGCAACCGGGGCAAGCTACCTCCTCTAATTGCGCCAGTTCCGGTTCAGTCATTTGTCCGCCGGCTACCTTGCCAACTGCTTCAAAGACGGAACTGAGGTCAACCTCACTAAACCCGTTATCAGTCGGTAGCAGCCCTTTCAGCATTGGTCCACCGCTAATGAAGATGGCTGGTAGATTTAGCCTCACCGTTGCCATAAGCATCCCCGGGATTATTTTATCACAGTTGGGAATGAAGACCAGAGCATCAAAAGCATGAGCCTCAGCCATTATCTCCACTGAGTCAGCTATTAATTCTCGGCTGGGTAAGCTGTATTTCATGCCCGGGTGGTTCATAGCGATGCCATCACACACGGCAATAGTATTGACCTCAAAGGGTACACCCCCGCCACTACGCACCCCGGCCTTGACCGCCTCCGCAATATCCCGCAGGTGCATATGCCCGGGCACAATCTCGCTAAAGCTGTTAATAATACCGATAAATGGCTTACCCATTTCAGCCGGGGTACAGCCTAAAGCGTATAATAAAGACCGGTGTGGGGCCCGCTCTATACCAATCTTAATGGCATCGCTTTTCATTCTTTCTCCATTCATCTTTGCTTTTAAGGTTAATAAAAAAACCGCCCCCGTGGGGACGGTCCGTTTTGGGACGACCCACCGGCCGAATTATGTATATGTAACAAGCACTAAAATAGTAAGTTCTATATTCATCGTGTTGATAGCGTAGCATAGTCCATATTTATTGTCAAGTCGAGTCTACTGTAAGATAATGAGCCAGCTAACTTAGCCTTCCATCTCTCTTATCTTATCCACTCGGCGCTGGTGTCTTTCCCCCTCGAACTCATCAGTAAGGAAGGCATTGACGATTTCCGATACTCGCTTTCCTTTTTCTGCCCCTAGACAAAGGATGTTGGCATCATTGTGCTGACGAGCTCGGCGAGCACCGAAGGCATCGTAAGACAGGGCAGCTCTTATCCCTTTTACCTTATTAGCCGCAATACACATGCCAATGCCAGTGCTGCATATCAGGATGCCTCTTTCAAAATCACCCCTGGTTACTGCTTCAGCTACCTTTTGGGCAATATCAGGGTAGTCTACCGGGTCAGTGGTATGACAGCCAAAGTCTTCATAGCTATGCCTGGTTTCAGCAATCAGCTTTATGACAGATTGCTTGAGTTTCAGCCCTCTATGGTCACAGCCAATAGCGATACGCATTACCTAGTCTTCTTTCTTGAGCACGATATTCTCGCATATTTGTTCGAGTTCTTCTATTGATATAGCGCCTTCTCGTAGTACTACCGGCGTTTCCCCGGTGACATCAACGATAGTAGATTCTTTACCTCCCGGGCACCGGCCGCCATCAATAATCAAATCTATCTTGTCCCCGAGTTGAGAATAAACCTCTTGAGCTGTCAATGGGCTCGGTCTGCCACTCAGGTTAGCGCTTGTGCCCACAATAGGGGCACCGAGACCGGCAGCCAGGGCAATAGGTATGGGGTGGGCTGGGATACGAATGGCTATGGTTGTTCTTCCAGCCGTGATGGCATCAGGGACTGAACTGGACTTAGGTAAAACTATGGTCAGGGCACCTGGTAAGAAGCTATGAATTAGGGGCCAGGCAGTCGGAGGCACTAGTGCAGCCGTCTTAGTTAGCTGTGACGTGTCAGCCAGCAGCAGAGATAGCGACATATTCCATGGCCGTTCTTTTATCTTGTAGACCTTCTTCACCGCTTGAGGAAGGCTAATGCAAGCGCCCAAGCCGTAAACAGTATCGGTAGGATAGGCAACGAGCCCGCCCTGCCTAAGAATAGAAATTCCCTTCTCAATCTGTTGTTGAATATCTAAGGGAGGCTTGTCCGGCATTACCTTTGTTACCTGGCGTGAATAGTTTTTCATCAATTGATAGTATAGCATAGTATTCAGTAGCGCCAAAAACGACTCCCTATTGCATCAAGGGGCTTAAGAGAGAGGTAGATAAATAGTAGCAGGCTACTATGGTGAGACTTTGCTTAATTGGTGGTATAATGAGACAACAAAGGGTGGAATAAATAGAAATGGCTAGAAGTAAGTCAAGACAGGACGTAAAGGTCGGTGCTCACAGAGTAACTACCAGTGGCGATATCGAAGTCTCCACCTATCTGGAAATTGCCAAGGAGATAAGTGGTGAGCAGCCCACTGCGGCTAAGGAGGCAGTAGGTGATGCGGAGCGTGAGACTATAGTTGTCATTGACTTTGGTTCACAATATAGCCTGCTGATTGCACGGCGAATCCGTGAGTGCCATGTATATTGCGAGGTGGTGCCTCATGATGCCCCGTGGGAAAAAATAGCATTGCTCAAGCCTAGAGGGTTTGTTCTCTCCGGAGGCCCGGCTAGCGTTTACCAACCTGATGCCCCCCTAGCTCCGGCTTATATCTATGAAAGCCATCTGCCGGTGCTGGGCATCTGCTATGGGATGCAGGTTATCACCAAACAATTGGGAGGGCAAGTTGCCCCCGGGGCAAAGCAGGAATATGGCCACGCTGTCCTGCACCTGAGTGAGGTGGATTCGCCTCTCTTTGCCAGTTTGGATGACTCTTCACCGGTATGGATGAGCCACGGTGATAAGATTGAAGAAATGCCACCCGGCTTCAGGGCTTTAGCTTATACTGAGAATTCTCCTATTGCTGTCATGGGCAATGAGGAAGGTATATTCGGCATCCAGTTTCATTCTGAAGTAGCTCATACCCTCTACGGAAAGACTATCCTGAAGAACTTCGTCTACCGAATATGTGGCTGCCAGGGAAACTGGACGATAGGTAACTTCATCACTGAGAGTACATCCGGAATTAAAGAGCAGGTGGGTAAAGGTAAGGTCATTAGCGCTCTCTCAGGAGGGGTTGATTCAGCCGTGGTCTCCACCCTCATCCACCGGGCTATAGGTGACCAGCTTACCTGTATCTACGTTAATAATGGAGTGCTGCGTCGTGAGGAAGTAGAGAGAACATTCAAGGCCTTCCATGATAATTTGGGTATGAGCATTATTTATGTTGATGCCAGCGAAAGATTCCTTAAGCGATTAGAGGGGATTATCGACCCTGAAATGAAACGTAAGGTAATCGGCGATGAGTTCATTAAGGTATTTGAAGAGGAAGCTAACAAAATAGGTAAGGTTGACTTTCTCGCTCAGGGGACCCTTTATCCTGATGTCATTGAGAGTGCTGCATCAGGAAGTACTGCTTCAGCCAAGATAAAAACTCACCATAATGTTGGCGGACTGCCGGCCAAGATGAGACTTAGTTTGATTGAGCCCCTGCGCTTCCTGTTTAAAGATGAGGTGCGCCAAGTAGGCTTGGAGCTAGGAATGCCTGAAGAGATGGTGTGGCGGCAGCCCTTCCCTGGTCCGGGACTGGCGATTCGCATTATCGGTGAGGTTACCAACGAAAAGCTGGAGCTTCTGCGCTCGGCTGATTTCATTGTTATGAATGAGATCAAAAAGGCAAAGCTGTATAATCAGCTATGGCAGACCTTTGCTGTCCTCACCGATGTCAAGAGCGTCGGCGTAATGGGTGATTATAGAACCTATGGTTATCTGGCTGCCATCCGCGCCGTAACTAGTGAAGACGCCATGACGGCTGATTGGGCACGCCTTCCTTATGAGGTCCTGGCGCGGATTTCCAACCGCATCGTCAATGAAGCCCCTGGCATAAACCGTGTTGTCTATGACATAACCTCCAAACCCCCCTCAACGATAGAGTGGGAGTGACTTTTAACGCTTTACACCTGAGACAGCCGCAGAAAATTGCTGTTATTGTGAAGCGATAGCTATATTAGGCTCGCACAATATGTAACTAAGAATTGCGCAGACTATCGAAGAGTTTGGAAGATACGAGATTAGATTCGGCCTTATAAAATATTAGATAGCACTATTTTAGTAAAAACAGTGAGTTAAAATTAACTACCAGGTTGTTACTAAGTAAAAATTAAATCAAACGATTACACATAATTACAAGCAATGGACGATTGAGTGGGAGTAAAAAGAGCTTTTCAATAACGCGTAAAACCCGGATTATTATAGGGATTTTACTCGTAACCATACTGCCATCTATCCCGGTGTCACTAATGACTTGCAAAGAAGGGTGTATGAGTATAAGAACAAGCTGGTTAAAGGTTTCACAAAGAGATATAATCTAACCATCCGTGTTTATTTCGAGTCATGCAGCGATATCGAAGGCGCTAAACTCAGGGGGAAGCAAATCAAAACCGGCTCACGGTATGATAAAGTTAGCTTGACCGATTGCGTAAATAGGGGCTGGTATGACCTGTCTAACGAATTATGAAATTGGTTCATCCCTACCCAGGTTGCTTCGCATCCCGACAAAGTCGGGATGGCTTGCAGTGACATGGTGGAGGAAACGCTTGCGGCGGATATGGTCTCGCAATAACACAGGGGGTGAGCGTGTCATTGCGAGGAACGTAGTGACGAGGTAATCTAGGAGGTGTGGGGTACCATTCCTCACCTGCATTCCGTATCAAGTACGGAATGCCAAATAACATTAGAGGAGGTAAACACTGAAAATACTGGTTGTTGGTAGCGGAGCCAGGGAGCATACTTTGGTCTGGAAGTTAGCCCAGAGCCCCAAAGTGCAGGAAATTTATGCTGCTCCGGGTAATGCCGGTACGGCTCAGATTGCTCATAACCTCGATATAGACCCCAGCAATATAGCGGAGCTGGCTAAGTTTGTTCGGGGAAAGGGCATTGAACTGGTAGTTATCGGGCCGGAGTCGCTGCTGGCTGAGGGTATTGTTGACCGTTTTCAGAGTATCGGCATTCCTACCTTTGGTCCGACTAAGGGAGCCACCCGGATAGAATCGAGCAAGGTATTTGCCAAGGGACTAATGCAGAAATATGGTATTCCCTGTGCCCGAAGCGTTAGCTTTTCTGATTACGGCCAGGCGAAAGAGTATGTTAAGCAGCAGACGCCACCCATCGTGATTAAGGCTGATGGGCTGGCGGCAGGTAAGGGGGTAATTGTAGCCGGTACCACCTCACAAGCCCTGGATGCTCTGGGCGATATTATGGAGTTGAAAACACTTGGAGCGGCCGGTGACAGTGTAGTTATTGAAGAGTGGCTATCAGGAAAAGAGATGAGTGCTTTCGCCTTTACTGATAGCAAGACGGTAGTGCCGATGGTACCTGCTTGTGATTATAAAAGGATATTTGATGGGGACAAGGGGCCTAATACCGGTGGTATGGGCAGCTACAGCCCCCCATATTCTTATACCTCCGAACTAGCCAAAACGGTGCATGAAACTATTATGGAACCAACAGTAAGGGCAATGGATAAGGAAAAAAGGCTTTACCATGGTGTCCTTTACGGTGGGTTAATGATTACCGATGAAGGACCGAAGGTGATAGAATTTAATGCTAGGTTCGGCGACCCGGAAACTCAGGTTACCCTACCTCGGCTCAAGACTGACCTGTTAGATATTCTTCTGGCCGTAATAAATGGTAACCTTGCTCAAATAGATGTAGAATGGACTGAGGATGCCTGTGTTGGTGGGGTAGTGGCTTCAGGCGGATATCCGGGCAGCTATAAAACAGGATTTCCCATTACCGGGCTGGATAATTTAGATAAAGACATCCTGATATTTCACGCTGGAACAACGATAGGGTTGGAACCAGGGCAGGTCTTGACCAGCGGCGGGCGAGTACTTACTGTAGTTGCTATGGGTAAAACCATTGCCGAAGCCAGAGAAAAGGTCTATAATAATATCTTACGGATTCACTTTGAGGGTTGCCACTATCGCAAGGACATCGCTGATATAAAAGGAGTTTGAGGTAGATAGTATGCCATTAATCGGTGTAGTCATGGGTTCCAAATCGGATGCTGAAGCGGTACAGTCGACGCTGGATGTATTAACAGAACTGGGTGTTAATTACGAGGTGTCCGTAATATCAGCCCACCGCACCCCGGAGAAAGCCCGGCAATACGGAGTGGCGGCGCGAAGTCGGGGGATTGAGGTCATCATTGCTGCCGCCGGGGGAGCCGCTCATCTGCCTGGGGTTTTGGCTAGCTGGACTACCCTGCCCGTTATCGGCGTTCCTTTAGCCAGTAGCGAGTTGAAGGGTGTTGATGCCCTTTACTCTATTGTTCAGATGCCAGCCGGGATACCGGTAGCCAGCGTGGCTATAGGTAT
>Ga0187833_10003180_pt1 | contig 16875 bp, 16 predicted proteins | sample ETNtaG_37_FD_167968 | JGI IMG/M metagenome (GOLD analysis project Ga0187833, IMG submission 167968) | Marine microbial and viral communities from oxygen minimum zone, Eastern Pacific Ocean - ETNP2014_SV_400_PacBio MetaG (Illumina Assembly) | ecosystem: Environmental > Aquatic > Marine > Hypoxic...
AAGATTCTCCACTCGGGCAGAATCCAAGTTTTTCACAAGCAACGGCTGGGAAGTTATCGGTATGACTCAATACCCAGAATGCACCTTAGCTCGAGAATTAGGCATATGCTACGTGAATATATCTCTTATAACCGACTACGATGTTGGACTTGAAGGAAAACCAGGCCTAAAACCTGTATCAAGTGCAGAGGTTGTTAAAGTTTTCAAGGATAATAATGACAGGGTGAAAAATCTGATCTTGAACATGATACTTAAAATACCAACATCAAGAAGTTGTAGTTGCAGTAAATCTCTTGATGACGCAATAATCCAAGCTTAACGAAATATTTAGAGTTGAATAATAATGGATCTTAGGAAAAAAATTAGAAACATACCTGATTTTCCAAAACCCGGTATCCTATTCAGAGATATTACGACATTACTTCAAGATCATGAGGCATTCAAGTACGTAATAGATGCCCTAACAGAAAGGTGTAAAAATCTTGGAATAGATGTAATTGTCGGTATTGAAGCTCGTGGATTCATAATAGGTGCACCAGTTGCTTACAACATGGGTGCCTCATTTGTACCTATTAGAAAGAAATCAAAACTTCCAAGTAAAACAATATCCACATCATATGATCTCGAATACGGTTCTGAAACTATGGAAATGCACAATGACGCAATAGTTTCAGGCCAAAAAGTAGCTATTATCGATGACCTTTTAGCAACAGGAGGAACAGCAAAAGCAGCAGTTGAACTTGTAGAGAAGATCAATGGAAAAGTGGTGGATATCGAATTCATAGTGGAACTTACTCCTCTTAATGGAAGAAAGAAACTCGAAGGTTACAACATATTCTCTATGTTAAGATACGATGAAGATTAATTCGCACATTTATCTATAACATATACTTGGTAAACAGGTAGTACAAATGGATGCAATCTCCGAAGTCTCAGAGAAATATGTGATGTCTGTCCTAAAACCACGTAACCCCGATTCAAGAAAAGGCGAAAATGGATCAGTAGCAGTTATTGGAGGTGGAAGACTATATCACGGAGCACCTTTTCTTACTGCATCTTCAGCTTTACGATGTGGAGTAGATCTTCTTTACCTATGTGTCCCCCAGACAATAACAACCGCAGTTAGAGCACTTTCACCCAACATTATAGTGATCCCAAGACCTGATGTTAAACTCACTATAGGCGCTGTAAACAAACTTCTGCGCTGGCTTCCTAAAGTTGATTCTATCGTTTTAGGACCCGGACTCGGCAGACAAAGAACAGATGGATCAACTAAACTTGTACGAGAACTAGCTTCTGACGGAGTAAAAGTAGTGCTCGATGCAGATGCATTAAGAACCGATATTGTCAATACAGTTAAAGGTAGAAATGCCGTGATTACTCCTCATTTCGGTGAATTTAAGCGCCTATTCGACATAGACATCACCACATCTTTAGATGATAGAGTTGAAGCAGTTAAAAAAATGGCTGCAAAGAACGACATCACAATTCTTCTTAAAAGTAGAATTGATGTGATTTCAAATGGAACTAAAGTGATTCTAAATAAAACTGGATCTCCTGCAATGACTGCTGGAGGTACAGGAGACATCCTTTCAGGCATAGTTGCAGGTTTGCTCGCTAAAGGACTGGATGCATTCGATGCAGCAGCTTTAGGTGCATTCTTTAATGGTTTAGCTGGTGAAAAAGTAGCTGAAACAAAAGGATTCCACCTAGTAGCTTCAGATATGCTTGATGAGATCCCAAGCACAATGATGAAGTTCGAGTAATTTATCGAATCTTTTCTCTATTTTTCAATCTTCTTTTTGGATGTTACTGTTTTTGTTTGTTCCTTTGGAGAATTCTTGAGATTTTCTAATATCTTATCAACCAATGAAACAATATCCGGATTGCCGTAATCTTCTATATGTCCAAGATCTGATAGTTTTGGTATCTCTGGGTTAAGAGGTATCACTCCTAGGAGTGGTATCCCGATATCTTTTGAGTTTTCTTCACTTTTAGATCGCCCAAATATTGATAAACGTTCATTGCAGCTTGGACAACTAAAATAACTCATATTCTCAATTAGCCCGAGTATTGGAATTTTCATGGTCTTAGCCATACGAATAGCTTTCTTGACTATCATTAAAGCTAAGTCTTGGGGGGTTGTTATTATTACTGTACCATTCACAGGCATTGATTGATAAACTGTTAGAGGTGAATCACTAGTTCCAGGAGGTAAATCTATGAATAAGAAATGCAAATCTCCCCAATCTACATCAGAATACATCTGTCTTATCACGCTATTCAGGATTGGTCCTCGCCAAACTACAGCATCTTCTGGTTTTTCTAGAACAAGATTCATAGAAATTACCTTTATTCCGAGCTTGGTTTGAGCTGGAAGAATTCCTGTCGGACTTCCAGTAACGCGTTCAGTTAACCCAAACACTTTGGCCATACTTGGACCCGTGATATCTGCATCAAGAACCCCTACATGATAGCCACGCTTAGCCATCTCAGTAGCGAGTATGGCTGTAACAAATGACTTTCCTACTCCACCTTTTCCAGAAGCTATCGCTATGATGTTTCGAATACCTTCCTTTGACATTTTAGTTATACCTGTTACAGATTGTTGATTACTTACAGGTACTTTATTTTCTCCAGCTTTACTGTCTTTATTTTCAGCTGAAGATCTTTTTTGAATTTTCTCTCTCACTACTTCCAGTTCTTTCTTACTCATAGTTTCGAACTCAATCTTTACCGAAGAAGCATTACTCAAAGCAGCAGATACATCTGTTCTTATCTTATCTACAAGTGGACACCCCTCAGCTGTAAGAGCAATTTTCACATAAACATCATCATTTTCTACTCTTACCTCCTTAACCATACCAAGATCCATTATACTCATGTTAAGCTCCGGATCCATAACTGGTTGCAAAGCTTCCAATACTGCTTTCCTATCTAGCCCCATCTCATCTCACAATCGCTAATATTCAATATTTATTTTGACAAAAAACCACGTTATAAATCTGGCTGTATTATTCATAAATCAGATAATGTTCAACAGATAGAATGTTGATCACATCATTAATCGTTATAGAAACAAATAGATCCAAATTATTTATTTGGTGGAAGCTTATTCTCAAGGAATAAAGGTTTAGCATTATACCTTGCTTCAATTTTGAGCTTATTGTATTCATCCTTTGTAAACACGTTAAATTGATTATACACACTCCAATATTTATGACCACTATCACCGAAAATTACTACCGCTACCCCATCCTTCACATTATCAGTAAGGTCTAAAGCAGCACGAAGAGTAGCTCCTGATGAAGGACCCAAAAACAGGTTCTCCATTCTCCCAGCTTCTGCCAATGTATTGAATGCATCTTCATCAGAGATAGTGCTCCATTCATCAATAACTTCTACACGTCGTTTGAGTACGTCAGGCATCTGTGATTCCTCAATATTTCTTAATCCTTGTAGATGGTGGTCTTTTTGCGGTTGTACCGCAGTAACCTTAATAGCTGGATTCTTCTCTTTTAGGTAGGTTGAAACTCCGGTTATAGTTCCACCGGTTCCTATGCCTGTTATAAAATGGGTTATCTTACCTTCTGTTTCTTCCCATAATTCTGGGCCGGTAGTCTCGTAGTGAGCTTGAAAATTAGCTTCATTCTTATACTGATTTGGCATACAATATTTCTTAGGATTACCTTTTACTATCGCTTCAGCTAATGCTATTGCTTGGTCAGTTCCTGCACCTACTCTGGGGCATAAATCATCATCTGTTTCAAGCATGTTTACACCCATGGCCTTCATAATGTCTTTAGTTTCTGAACTGACTCTTTTTGGGACCACCATTTCAGCTTTGTATCCGAGAGCTTGGCACATCCCCGCTAATGCTACTCCTGTATTTCCTGAAGTAGGTTCAATAATGATGCTTTCACCTTTCTTGAGAATACCTTGTCGTTCACCTTCTTGAATCATCCACCAAGCTGGCCTATCCTTAATCGAACCAAATGGGTTGAACCACTCAAGTTTAGCATATAGTTTCATTCCTCGGGAACCCACTTTTTTTAGGGGAATTAGGGGTGTATGCCCTATTTTATCGAATATTCTATGGAATGGATTAGTTTGCGCAGCCAATATAACCACCGAAGAAAGAGTTTCTTAAACAGGTTAAGGCTGGATCAGACTACAGCATATACAACAAGCAAAACATGTGCAGGTTGTAGAGATGTTTCTGTCCATTATTGCTCTTTCCCATTCCTGAGCTAAATTCAAGTACAATAAAACCATTTCTATTTAGAATAAAATTGAACAAGATGCCCAGCATCTACTGGAAAGATTTATCAAAACTTAGTATCCCGCCCAATAGTACTTACCAGTGAAATGATCAAAGTGGACCACAAAAAAATTCTTGAACATGCAATGAGGAATATTGACGAAGCTGAAAAGTGGCATAAACGAACCAATGTACGTGAAATAGTGTTTGGTTTTAATGATGGTTCAATTTCATTACTTGCTCTTCTTGCTGGGGTAACTGGTGGATCTTTTGCACAAGGCCATATCATTGCAGTAGGAGTTTCAGGAGTTATCGCTGGCGCTATATCTATGGGTATAGGGGCATACATCTCATCCAAATCTGAGATAGAGCATCATAGGAGTGAGATAAATAGGGAGAAGATAGAAATTGAGCAAGTACCCGAGGTAGAAAAAGAAGAGGTAAAAATTCTCTATCGAAATAAAGCATCTTTCAATGATGAAGAACTTAACATAATTGTGAATCGAATTACTAGTGATAAGGACGTTTGGCTTGACGTAATGATGAAAGAGGAATTGGGGCTTTTTGAAGAAAGGTTTGAATCACCCGTCAAAATAGGTTTGATTATGTTAACCACATTCTTAGCTGGAGGCATGGTCCCTATACTTCCATTCTTTCTACTCCAAACACCACTAAACAGCCTGATGATCTCTGCCATCTTAACATATTCTTCACTATTTATTATTGGATATTGGAAGACAACATTCACAGACAGACATTGGATTGTATCGGGCCTTGAAATGGTCGGGATAGGAATAGTAGCTGCAGTAGTACCGTATATGATAGGAGAAACACTTCTATCTTTGATATTATCTGGCCCGTTTGGATAAAGTTCAGTTTCACTATGAAATGAGCCTCTTACAGATTGTTCACTTTACAAAGTTTCTTGTTACAATTGGTAAGGATATATTCATTAAAAAGTAAAGTGATTAGAGTACTTTTGTCTAATTTTGATTAATCTTCTTTCTCTCTTTCATTCACATTGCACGAAACATTTTCCCCCTCACAATAGGGACAAAATCCGCCGTCACAATCTGCATTCGGTACAGCTCTTTTACAATCACGACAATATCCAATAGTCATATTGCTACAAATTCTCTGAGGGGCTTCCTGAAACCATAATGTTCCCATATAACTTTATAGTGAATAATAACATAATTGATCAATTAGTTCCAAATTTAATAATCCATATATATACTCAATTACATAAAACATAAAAGAAATGGTAGAAGGCGCAAAAGCAAAAATCAATATGAATGAAGGAATTATTGAAATAGAAGGAAGCGAAGATTTTATCATAAAGCTCTTGGATAAGTATGGAAAAAATTTCGTAAATGACTCAGTTACAGTAAATCCTAACCTCAAACCTGTTTCTATTGATTCTGATTCAGTTATAGTGAAAACTTCAAAGATAAAGTCTCTCCAAGAAGATCCAAAAAACATTAGGCAGACAACCATAATAAAAAACCACATTAATCAAGAACCGATCTCCATTAATCTGGAGGGTGATGAAAATAGTCCTTCTCTTAGTAATCTCTATGCTAAGAAATCTCCCCACACCCACCAAGAGGCAGTGACCTTCTTCACATATTACGTAACCAAATATTTGGGAATTCAAAATGTACACATAGGACATATTGTTTCCTGCTACGACAAAGTCAATGCAAAAAAACCCTTAAAAATTGAACGGATTTTCCAAGAAATAAAAATATTCACAGGATGGCTTGATTCAGGTGATTTACCACAGACCGCAAAGATTACAATAAGCGGGGAAAATTTTGTTGAAAATGATCTACCTGGGCATTCAAAAACAAAATTAAACGTTGTCCAATAATTCGGCTGAAGTATCTTGAATTAGTCAGTTCTCAGTTAGAATATCCAACCAATCTTTTTCTTCTCTTAGAGAGAATTCAAATAGAAATCGAAAACATCAGATACATTTTAATGATAACATGAATAACGAACTCTCTAAGCATTTTCTGTTGTTGATAATTGTTAAACAACACGTATACTTAAATCAAGCATTTAACTTACGATTAGTCTCGATCATATAGTATGTCTACATTTTTTGCACAATGTGGACATGTCATAACCATTGTCCCAGGTGGCCCTCTTATCCCCTGTGGAGGCTCTTCCATGGGAGATAAGAAACGAGATCCACAACCCCTACATCTTAAGTAACCGACCATAGTAAATATGTAATAACAATCGAATTTAACTTTTAGCTGAGCCAATAAAGGAATATAAATCAAGATAAATATTATTTGACATCAAAAAGTGACTTTTATGACCCAGCTAAAAGTTTGGCTTCAGATTGTTAGACTCAAGTTTCTATCATCTTCTATTATAGCCGTTACAGCTGGTCTCGCAATATCTTATGGACGATTCGACCTGATTAACCCGTTTCTAGCCACTTTAACATATCTAGGCGTTATTTCTCTTCACATCAGTGTAGACTTACTAAATGATTATTTTGATTATCAAAGTGGAATAGACCTGATTACTACACGAACCCCTTTCAGTGGAGGAACAGGTGTTCTTCCTGCTGGACTTCTTTCTCCTTTAAGTGTGTATAAAGCTGGAATCTTCTTTCTAGTTGCCGGTATAATTATAGGTCTTTATCTCACGTTAACCCAGAGTTTCTTAATCTTGCCAATATTAGCTTTCGCAGCTATCTCGACCTACTTCTACTCTACGCGGCTCATAGCATGGGGTGTGGGTGAACTTCTTTTAGTTTTTAAAGGTGCATTCATCGTATTGGGAACCTATCTAGTTCAGACTATCAGGTTGGACTTTGAACCATTCTTTGTAGGACTAATATTCGGGACTCTATCCACTTCTGTTCTATTTCTTAACGAGTTTCCAGACTATGATGCTGATAAAGCCAAGGGAAGAATGAACCTTGTAGTACGTCTTGGAAAGCAAAGGGCAGCTGCCTTTCACAAGGTCTTTCATATTGTATCTTACTCTATCATAATACTAGGTGTGTCCCTAGGAATAATTCCTGTCTTGGCGTTACTATCACTTCTAATTCTCCCTTTAACTGTAGTAGTGGCAAAAGGGTTGAAAGAAAATTACAGGAATTCCAAAAAACTGATTCCGTATATGGCTACAACTTCACACATAGCACGTCTAATCGGGATTATTGTTGTTGCAAGCTACCTTTTCCCAATCTAATCCGTAGACTCTTCTGTTATCCCATATTCTTTCCACTTAGAGTCAACAAGTTGCTCCGTCTTTCGGTCTGGTTCCACGGCCTCTTGCCATTCCCTTGTGAACCCTTCCTCTTTCCACTTCACTGTAGCGTCTATTCCAAGTTTAGATCCTAAGTTTATCAACGGAGATGCTGGGTCAAGCGTATCGGTGGGAACATTATCCAGAATCGAAGTATCTCGCTTTGGATCAGTCCTTGTGGTTACTGCCCAAATAACTTCATTAACATCATGAACGTTAATGTTGCTATCTACCACTATTATCATTTTGGTTAACATAAGCTGCCCGAGACCCCATAATCCCATCATAACTTTCTTTGCTTGACCAGGATATCTCTTCTTTATTGAAACTATAGCTAACCCATGGAACCATCCGGCGGCAGGCATATTGATGTCCACAACTTCAGGCTGGAAGACTTGAATAAGGGGGAGGAACGATCTTTCGATTACCTTTCCTATATATGCGTCCTCAAGTATGGGTTTACCTACGACTGTAGTCAGATACACTGGTTTTTCCCTTCTCATAACTCCTGTTAAGTGAAATAAAGGATAGAGGTCGGGAGCGGTATAGTAACCTGTATGGTCTCCAAATGGGCCTTCAACTCTCATGTCTTCAGGGTCAACATAACCCTCCAAAACGATTTCAGCATTGGCTGGAACTTCAAGATCTATTGTTTTACATTTGGTTAACATAATCCCCTTCTTTCTCATGATTCCTGCGAAGAGAAACTTATCCAAACCTTCAGGAACTGGAGCTACAGCTGAATAGATGGTGACTGGGTCAGCGCCAATAATCACCGCTACCTCTATCCTCCGATTTTCTTCTTGAGCCATCTTGAAGTGTTGTGCGCCTCGTTTATGTATCTGCCAATGCATACCTACTGTTTTATCATCATAAATCTGCATCCTGTAGACCCCGATATTTCGAATTTCGGTTTCAGGATTCTTTGTCAATACAAGTCCAAATGTGATGAAGCGACTAGCATCTTTAGGCCAAGTCTTGAGGGCTGGAAGGAAGGACAGTGTAGGAGAATCGGTTTCAATAATCTGGTTTATTGGACCTTTTTTAACAATCTTAGGGGCAAACCCTGCCATCTCGGCCAAACGGGGAAGTGCACTGACCTTTCCCAAAATGCTGGATGGCATTTTCTGTGTAAGAATATTTGTGAGCCTTGATCCTATCTCCTCGAAGTTATCTGTATCGAGAGCTATCTTCATTCTATCTATAGTGCCGAAGGCATTTCCAAGTACGGGTATATCGAAACCTTTGACATTTTCAAATAAAATTGCTGGGCCTTTGCTGTACGTTACTCTCCTTAGGATTTCAGCCATCTCTAGATCGACGTCAACCTCAGTTGAAATTCTTCGAAGCTTGTTTTTTTTCTCAAGTACATTGATGAAATCACATAAGTTATCGAAGGCCATTTTTTTTCACTTGAATCGATATGATGGATATGATTAATATAAGGGTTCACGAGATTGACATAAGAGGAAGTGTAAATTCTTCAGGTATATACTGGGGTGCTGATGTCTGGATCAGAAAACAGGTGGACTTAATGAAGAATGGGATAAAGTCATAGATGTATTATCTCAGATAATCCCTGTATATGACCGGGTCAATCGCTTCATATCCTTTGGGAAAGACTTGGTTTATAGAAGAGAAGGAATTTTGAAGACCGTTAAATCAAATGACATAGTCTTGGACGCAGGTGCTGGCCCTGGAGTTATGAGTCAGATACTCTTGCAGTCCGTGCAGGATACAGGGAACTTAGTGTTGCTTGACCCATTGAAAGTTATGCTTTCTCAGGCACGAAAACGTATTGTAAACAAAAATAGTCATTTTTCTCTAGGAGTGTTCGAGAATCTTCCCTTTAGAGATAAAAGTTTTGATGTTGTGATGACAGGTTTTGCCTTGAGGGATGCTGGTGATCTCTATTTTTCTGTGATGGAAATACATAGAGTTTTGAAGGATGGAGGTAGTTTTCTTATCGTTGATCTCGGGAAACCGAATAATCGATTTTTTCGATGGATAATTGGTATGCACTGGAGATACCTAGTTGGGCTACTAGGGTTTATTGCAGCTGGGAGGAAAGGTTTGCTTTTCACTGTTCTTTACACAACTTACCAGAAGCTTCTCACCAACGAAGCGCAGAAGAGCCTTTTTGAAGAATTCTTTTCTGAGGTGTCCTTTCAGACACGAATGTTAGGTGGATTAGTAATCGTGAGATGTAAGAAGACTGGATAAAATACAATAAATCTTTAAAGACATTTGGTTTTCAAGTCAGTATATGAAAGTGCAAGTTGGCCGTAGTCCTGATGCTGATGATGCCTTCATGTATTATGCCTTAGTGAAGGATAAAGTAAATATGAAAAATGTGGAATTAACCCATATAGTTGAGGATATTGAAAGTTTGAATCAACGATCCCGCACTGCAGAGTTGGAGGTTACAGCTATATCTGCGAATGCTTACGGATATGTAAGCGACAAGTATTATGTTCTTAGTGTAGGTAGCAGTCAAGGAATGGGATATGGTCCAATTCTAGTTGCTCGGAATGATGTTTCCCTAGATGAAATTCCAAATAAAACTATAGCTATTCCTGGAAAATTAACTACTGCCAACCTAGTACTTAAGATGGCTCTTGGTGACGTTAATGTCGTGGAGATGAGCTTCGATAAGATAATTGGAGCTGTTGCTAGAGGTGATGTTGACGTAGGTTTAGTTATCCATGAAGGCCAGATTACTCATAAACAGTATAATTTGACCAATATTTTAGATTTAGGGAAGTGGTGGGATAAAGAGACAGGGGGTCAACCTCTTCCGCTTGGATTAGATGTGTCCAGAAAGGATTTAGGGGTAGAGTTTGCTCGTGACTTTAAAGATGTTCTTAGAAGTTCTATCCGTTATGCCTTCGATCATAAAGAGGATGCACTTGACTACGCTATGCAATACGCTAGAGACGTGCCGCGTGACATAGTTGAACGTTTTGTCTATATGTATGTAAATGATTTGACCTTAAATATGGGTGAATTGGGAGAGCGTGCTCTTCAGACATTATTTGATCGTGCTTCTAAGCAAGGGCTTTTACCATCAATCACACTGGAATTTATATGATATTCTCCTATGAAGTTTTCACTTCAAGTAGATTCATTTTTTTTATTTCGCTTAAGAATCGTTTCAAGCCTTTCTCAACATTATTGTTGAAATCTAGTTTAATCATCTGAAAATATTGTAGGAGAAGTTCGATTGGAAGATTCAGTCTAATTGATGTATGACGAGCTATTTCGCCAAGACTTTCTTCTCGATACTTAACGGCTTTGGAGAGTATTTCAACTGCTTTTTTTATTCTTTCCGGTTCTTTTTGAACGATATTTGAGTTGGCTACTGTTACTGCAAATACAGCTGGAGTATGTGTTAGGTTCCACCATTCTTCACCTATGTCATAGATAGTCCTGTAACCATTAATCTTTGACATTAAAGCATCATCTCCTATCGTTAGAGCGAAGGGAGCTTCACTTAGGAGATCTTTAGCATCCGCCCCTATATTCGTAACAAAATCTACATTGATACCTTTTCTTTCAAGAATGATCTTAAGCATCATAATTGATGTTTCTGTATGGTTTGTTACCGCGATTGTGTCCCCATTTTGTAGGGAAGTTTCACCATCAGAGACTACGATAGAACTTAGTGATGGGCCGACACTATGTACAGATAGGGCTGGCACCACCTTCAACTCTCGTTCATGAGTGATCAGACTGGTAGATGCCACAGGAGCAATATCTAGTTCTCCTGAAATTACCTTCAGCATCAACTCTTTCGGTGTCGCCGAAACTATCTTCACATCCTCAAACTTGTTCTTTTCGAAGTAGTGGAATGCAGAGTCGCTATGGCTGAAAGATATTCTTCCTATTCGAATCGTTTTAGCATCACCTACAGATAATTTAGAATATTGTATAATGTATCCCTTTCCGCTGGAATCCTGTCTATCTCTTTTGCAATATGAACAATAGATTCTTTGGTAGATATCTCATTTCTACCTGTAGATCTGTAAACTTTTTCATTTAGGGATGTCCCTACAAGATCATTTCCTCCATAGGTTAAAACAATCTGAGCTACTTTTTTACCCAGAGCAACCCAGTATATCGCGATATTATTGATACTGCCTGCTAGAAGAAGTCTCGAAGTTGCATAAACTCTCAGATCATCGAATGTTGAAGAAGGACCGTTAACTCTTCCCGAAATTAAAAGTTCAGTATTTTCTGGACTATATTTTAATGGAATAAAGGATAAAAACCCTGACGTCTGTTGCTGCAATTCTCTAATCTTCAAAATATGATCCACTCTATGTTCAGTCTTTTCAACATGACCATAAAGCATTGTGGAGTTGCCTCGGATTCCGAGTTTGTGTGCTATCTCTGCTGCTTTGAGCCATTCTTCACCACTGCACTTAGAGGCAGTTGCAACAATCTTTCTTACTTCAGGGTTAAAGATTTCTGCGCCTCCACCTGCATTAGCATCTATTCCTGCGTCCTTAAACCGTGAGAAGACTTCAGTAATTGAGTTATTAGTTAACTTAGATATGAAGATAATTTCAATCATTGTTAACGCCTTTACAGTTACATTAGGCCACTTAGTTTTGATGCCTCTGAAGATATCCTCGTAGAACTCGATAGGAAGGTCAGGGTTAAGTCCTCCTACGATATGGATCTCGGTGGCTCCATTACTGACTGCTTTCTTTACTTGCTCCAATACTTGAGGAACTGAGAGAGTATATCCTCCGCTTACTTTCTTTCCTTTCTTGTAAGGTCTATAAAATCCGCATATGGAACATTTTGCCACACATATATTCGAATAATTCAGATTATAGCTCGATACAAAAGTAACTTTGTCACCAACAAGTTTCTTCCTGACATTATCAGCCACTAATCCCAGTAAGTGAATGTTATCAATATTCATCAAGGAGACTCCATCTTTGAAATCAAGCTCTTCACCATGAATTGCTTTTTCAAGTGCCTTGGAAGCGGATGAATCAGCTACAAGGGTCTCTAAAGTTCGCAATCTCTTAAATACAAAAATAGGGCATTATATTTCCTTTACCCCCAAGAGATCGAGGAGTTATGGTTACTGACATGAAAATGCTTGATCAATTACTCCGTGATTCTGAAATCTATAGTATTCTTGAAAAGGCTCTTCATGGTGATAGACTTGGATTTCGAGACATAAGTTATCTAATGAAATCTCATGATACTCATCTCATCGGCTTAGTTGCTGATAGAGTCAGGAAGGAGATAGTGGGAGATACAGTCACCTTTATTCCAAACCAGATTCTGAACTACACGAATATCTGTACTGTACGATGTGATTTCTGTGCTTTCTATAGGGATAAGGGTGATGAAGATAGTTATGTGTTGAATCCAAGTCAAGTGATTGATAGGGCTATTAAAACTTGGTCTCAATATGAAACTAAACAGATTTTAATTCAGGGTGGAGTTAATCCTGAGATTTCCATTGAATATTATGAAGAGATTTTTCATGGCATCAAAGAGAAGACTGAAAATTTAGCTATTCATGGATTAAGCACTTCCGAGGTAGAGTTTATCTCAAAGAAAGAAAGGATGAGCATTAAGGAGGTACTTCAACGCTTACGAAATTCTGGATTAGATTCTATCCCAGGTGCAGGTGGAGAAATTCTTGTAGATAGAATTAGGAAGAAGATTGGGCGGCGTCTTTCATCTGTTGACGGTTGGTTGAGAGTTATGGAAGAGGCACATAATCTAAACATCCCTACTTCAGCCACTATGATGTATGGACATGTCGAAAGTGAGGTGGATAGGGCTAAACACCTTCTTACGATCAGGGAGTTGCAGGAGAAGACTGGAGGATTTATGGCGTTTATAGGCTGGAATTTTGAGTCTGGGTCCACTAAGCTAGAGCAAGACGGATTAGTCACACATTCTGTGGGAGGCATGGAGCTCCTTAGGATAGTTGCGGCTGCTCGAATAGTTTTCAGAGACCTTATCCAGAATATCCAGTCATCATGGTTGACTAACAGTATCCCGATGGCCCAGGTAGCGTTAATTAATGGCGCCAATGATTGGGGAGGTACGCTTTATGATGAAGAAGTGATACCTGCTACTGGGAAACAAATTAGAGATATAAAGACTCAGGAAATAGTGTATTCAGTTAAAAACATGAATAGACCGGTTGCTGAAAGAGATAATTTTTACAAGATATTACGATACCTATAAACTCTAAAATAATCCAGGCGTGGTATTGTGGAATGATATTATCTCTCTAGTTATAGCTGTAATCTACTGAAAAAATGAATTGATTATTATTATTTTACCCGAATCATATGTTTTGTTACGAAGAGATCAAAGCTTTTAGATCGGTAGAATATTGATAAAATGCCAATTAACCCACTTACCAACACTGTAGGTAACATTAACATCTTACTCGAACTTAACATATCAACAAGGGTAAACCTTGTAATCATCTTATCAATAACTATCTGTAATGTACTTAAACCAATTGGAAATCCTACAGTTCATTCATGTATGAACTCTGGGTTCTTGCCAAAAACATCCTCATTAAGTATTTGGCCGTCAAAGTTGATCTGTCGGATCTTAATGTAGCCTTCAGGATATTTAGGGTATTGTTCATTAGATTCGTAAACATCATACATTCCAAATTTGCCCTGTTGCCAAGCTTCTACATACTCAGATTTAAAATGAACGTCATAAGCAGCGGGAACATGACTGTACATTGTACCATTCTTAAAAAAATTGTCCCCAAAATGATTATGGCCTGAGATGAACATATCAATCTGATATTTATCTAACCACTCATCGAAGATTTTTTGGTTACATCTATAATCATCATCGTGAATGCTGAACATAGTGTCAGAGGACGAGTCAGGATACGTAGTTGTATTCCAGTATGCACCCTTATGACTTACCAAGAACAGCCAACGAGGACTTTCGGATAGGGCGGACTCAGTAAAATTCCTTTGTTCTTCAACATAACCATAAGGGTCAAGGTCACAATTAAAGACTTCACCACTTGTACCCCAAGTATGTTCATAATTATTCTCAACTATCACAAACTCAATATTACCTATTATGAAGGAATACCAGCCTTTCCCAATATCAATCCCCCAAGGAATCTTTGACCATAAAGGCATATCCTCTACTAGGATTTCATTGCTGCCTGGAAAAGGAGAATCATGATTTCCTATTACAGGATAAATAGGGATATTTGCATTTCGAAGGGGCATTAAAGTTTCGCACCAAAGTGTATTCCATTCAGTTTGATTATATCCCAAACTAAACACCATATCACCACTTAAAATCACAAAGTCTGGATGCTGATTAACAGCTTCCATAACTGCTGGCCTATGGGTTCCTTTGTCTCCCCCTACGTGAAGGTCGGCTAGAACAATGAACCTCACATCCCCACGGTCAGTTGAAAATTCTATCTGACCAGAAGGTACATTTCCATTTGGAGTTGATATTGAAGGGAGACATGTTGTTGTTGTAGATGTTACAGGTAAAGAAGATCTATCAGTTGAATAATATGTAATTACTGAAAGCGTTGCGATTATTGCGATCAACAAACTTATAGTCAACAATAAAACTCGCTTATCTAGTTTTATCTTAAATTTTCTGCGATTGATAATTATTTAGATGTTTCTTAAATTAAATTGTTTGAGTTTGGGCTTGTTAGTGTGCTCAAACTATCCGCTTAGATATGGTATAACCTATTCCCAGATATATGCTGGGGGTATTATGCTAAACTATCAGAATACATTAAACGGGTCTCTTTATTTTTATAAATAGAACTCAGAATAAGCGAGCCCGCCGGGATTTGAACCCAGGACACCCGGGTTAAAAGCTTCACCGAGAAAATTTCTCTTCTCACCGGTGCTCTTCCTGGCTGAGCTACGGGCCCAAGATGCACTATATCCGTAAATATCCTGTGTATATACCTTACTTCTGGATAAGCTAATTATACACTCAATATTTGAATTATTTAAACCCAAAGTATTTAATTGGATATATCAGAAAGTGATGCCGTCGCCCTGGTAGTATAGAGCGGCAAAGATCCCACGAAGATAATTGCCGTGTATAATTCGGTCCAGTATGCGAGACTGTCACTCTTGTGACCCGGGTTCAAAAGATGGTGGACATTCCAAACTATCGGAATATCCCGGCCAGGGCGCCACTTTAATGTTTTATCACGTACCAGCCTAAAAAAAGGATATATTAGTTAGTCCCCATAATATATGAAATCTATTGAAACGCAGAAGATTCTTACTTCTTTTAGGAACCGTATTAGGATCTTTAGGAGTAATCGGTGTAGCAAACTTTTGGCCATACTTAAAATATTATTTTACATCCGTGGAAACAACTTCAGGCGTTATCAAGGCTCAAAAACCCAACCGATTCATCGACGAAGAAGGTAAGAGTATTGTGGGGGTAGTTCTAGGCACAGGACAACAAGATGAAGTAGCTGATATGGTTAAAACAAGCGTAGATATCATTGGAGGAATTGAGAAGCTCGATATTGCTGGCAAGACTGCTCTTCTAAAACCAAATCTTAACAGCGGAGACCTTTACCCTGCATCTACAAATCCACAAGTTGTAAAAAGTGTAATAGAAATGCTCTACAATGCGGGAGCATCAAAAGTTATTGTTGGTGACATGTCAAATCCAAGCTACCGTACAGAAGATGCTATGAAAAGAGCGGGGATAACAGATGTTGTCGAAGAAACTGGTGCCTCACCTGCATATTTTGAAGAAGGTGAATGGATGTTAATAAAAATCTCGGGAGTAAAGCACATTCGGGAAATAATTCTTTCTAAGTCAGTTTATGATGCAGATGTGCTAATAGATATGCCCACTGTGAAAACGCATAGTATGGCAACATATACAATGAGTATGAAAAACTTTGTTGGAGCGATTCATCACAAAAGTAGAATGTCTATGCATACATCACAAAATCTTGAGGAATCCATTGCTGAGTTAAATTTAGCGATACATCCAGATCTTATTGTGATGGATGGAACACGAAGTATGGTATCTGGAGGCCCCATGAAAGGAACTGTGAAAAATACCAATCTAATAGTAGCTAGTGGCGATAGGATTGCAAACGATATTATAGGACTTTCAGTTGTGAAAAAGTTTGGGCTCTGGGAACGGGTAAGTAACAAAGATGTTTGGGATCAAACACAGATTAAGAAAGCTTTAGATCTGAGCATCGGGCGAGGAAGAGATGAGATTAAACTCGTTAGTCATTCTTTCCCTGGCGAAGAGTCATCAGATACATTATTGAAAGATATCCAACAAATATCTGGTTTATGACC
>Ga0187833_10003181_pt1 | contig 16872 bp, 13 predicted proteins | sample ETNtaG_37_FD_167968 | JGI IMG/M metagenome (GOLD analysis project Ga0187833, IMG submission 167968) | Marine microbial and viral communities from oxygen minimum zone, Eastern Pacific Ocean - ETNP2014_SV_400_PacBio MetaG (Illumina Assembly) | ecosystem: Environmental > Aquatic > Marine > Hypoxic...
AAGTGGACATCGCCATCGGCGATCTGTCCAACCACAATTCCCTGGTCAAGGCCCTGATCGGGTGCGACGCCCTATTCCACGTGGCGGCCGATTACCGGCTGTGGGCGACAAACCCCGAGGAAATCTACGAATCAAACGTTCGCGGCACCCGTAACATCATGGAAGCCGCCGGTGCGGCCGGGGTAAAACGCATCGTCTATACCAGCAGCGTGGCGACTCTGGGGCTTAATGCCGATGGGTCGCCATCCGATGAAGAGACCCCGGTTTCACTGGAGGATATGATCGGGGACTATAAACGCTCGAAATTTCTGGCCGAGGAAGAGGTCAATCGCCTCGTCTCCGAACACGCCCTTCCAGCGGTGATCGTCAATCCCGCTGCCCCCATTGGCCCGCGCGATATCAAGCCTACCCCCACCGGTAGGATGATCGTTCAGGCCGCTGCCGGGAAAATACCCGCCTTCGTGGATACCGGCCTTAATTTCGCGCATGTGGATGATGTGGCGAAGGGACATCTGCTGGCCTTTGAAAAGGGGCGAGTGGGGGGGCGCTATATTCTCGGCGCCGAGAATCTCACTCTGCGTCAGGTGTTAGACGAGATCGCCCGGATCACCCAGCGCCGCCCACCTTCCATCAATCTTTCCCACAATCTGATTCTTCCCATCGCCTATATAGCGGAGGCCTTCGCCCGACTGCGCGGCGGCCCGGAGCCTATGATCACGGTGGATGGGCTTAAACTGTCAAAGAAACGCATGTTTTTTTCCATTGAAAAGGCAAGGCGCGAACTGAACTATGCGCCGCGTCCCGCCGTGGAAGCCATCAGCGACGCCGTGGACTGGTTCCGTCGCCACGGCTATGTCTGATTGCGCGGTCTACCGCCCCTGCCGTCCTCGCAGGATCACCGAAAGGGTCCACAGCGTATAGACCGCCGCTCCGGCTGCGCTGAGGGCGAAAAACGGCGTCAGGAATCCGGCCCAGGTTATGGGCCCGATGAGATAGATGCCGTCCTCCAGTTCAAATCCCGCAAATCCCGGATATCCGACGGTCTCGCCTTCCTCGAGCTGGTTCTGCTTGTCGATGCGCAGATTGAGGAACATGGAGAGCACGGCGCCGCTGGCCGCGGCTAGCCCCAAGACGATGGCCCATTCGCCGAGAAAGGATTCCCGCGCGCCGATGCCGATGCCGAGGAACAGTCCGCCGTAACTCAAGCCCCCGACCGCATAGTCTAGATAATAACCGAGAAGGGATGTCTTCCCCGTCATTCTGGCCAGTTCGCCGTCGAAATGGTCCATGAAGCGGGCCAGGATAAACATCCCCGCCGCCCAGTTGGCCGCCGTTTTATCCCCCACCGCGAACAGGGCGGCGGCGGCCAGTGCCAGCACAAGGGTAAAGACAGTTATCTGGTTGGGGGTAATGGGCGTACGGGCCAGGGGGCGGACCATAATGCTGGCCAGCCTCTGGTCCCAGGGGGGCGCCTGTTTCATGTGCCGCGTTCCCGCGGCGCAGAAGTGTCCTCTGGGACTTCCTCGGCTATTTGGGGGGAGAAAGAAGAAAACCCGCCCAACAACATTCCCCACGCAATCCACACGATTTCCCGGAACCTCCGGATCATGGCTACGGCCAGACCCAGGACGCCCCGGCCCGTCATGGCTTCGATGACGATCATGAAGGCTCCTTCCTGGACACCGAGGGCTCCCGGAATGAAAAAGGCGCCGCTGCGCACCAACTGGGCGATGGCCTCGATGATCCAGGCTTCGCTGAAGGTCACCGGATGGCCGAGGAACCACAGCGTGACATACAGCTCCAGGGCGCCGATTACCCAGTTGGCGAGGGCCAGGGCAAGCGCCAGCAGAAAACGCCGGCGGTGACGGATGTAGAAATGAATCAGCCGGTCTTCCATGTCGTGAACGTGATGGAGAAGATCCTCGAGAAAACGGCCAAGCCGCGTTCGCGCTATCCAGGTTCCGGCGAGAGAGGAGATTTTGTAACGCTGGACCAGAAAAAACAGGAGGATACCCGCCGTAAAGGCGATGAGACCGGCCCCGGCGATCAGATTGTAGGAGGACGGCAGTACGTCGGTTGCAAGCATGAGGCCAAATCCGGCGACAAGAAATACGACCAGGGCCAGAAGGTTCGTGGTCTTGGCAATAATGAGAGAGGCCGTGCCCTCGCGGTAGCCCATGCTGAAGTGTTTTTTAAGAAGGACTGCCTTTACCGGCTCGCCACCCATGGTGGCCAGCGGCGTTGTGTTGTTAACGGCCTCGCCAACCATGCGGATTTTCCAAATTCTATAAGTGTTTGAGAGATCGAAATTTAGGGAAAGCAGAGCCAATTGCCAGGACATGGAATCGAGGACAAAGGCAGCCAGATAGATGGCAAGGATTACCCCTATTCCCCATCCCACCCGTACGGTCTGGTCCCATAATTGACCGAGATCAGTATGGGCAAGGACGAGGGCAAGAAGGCCCAGGCCAATGAGCAAATAGAGAAATTTGAGATTCTTCACCGCGGGTTTCCAGAATGGGTGCCGGATACGTTTCCCAAAACGCGTTTGGGCCTTTCTTTATGACACAGGGTTCCGTCTATATATAGCTTCTAGCCCCGTATTGGCGGAGCAGCCGTGTGAAAATAAGGATTTGATAATTGCATTGCCTCTTTTCTTTTGCGGCGCCATATGAAAATTAAACTCGTGTATTTCCCCATGGGAGAGGGATTTGTGACAGGTCTCCCAACGTGTTATGAAATGGAGAGCCAGTTTTTAGACTTGAGCATGGATGAATCTCATGACCGATGAGCAAAATCTGCGGGTCATTCTCGCCCGCCCCAGGGGATTTTGCGCCGGTGTGGAGAGGGCCATCGAAATTGTCGAGCGGGCCCTGAATCTCTACGGCCCCCCCGTCTATGTACGCCATGAAATCGTCCATAACAAACGGGTGGTGGAAGGGCTGAAAGACAAGGGCGCGATATTTGTCGAGGAGCTTGATGAAATCCCCGATGGCGGCGTAACCATATTCAGTGCCCACGGCGTTGCCCAGTCGGTGGAAGACACCGCCAACGCCCGCAATCTTCCCCTTCTCGATGCCACCTGTCCCTTGGTTGCGAAAGTCCATAAGGAAGGCCAGGGTTATGCCGAAGACAATTACGAAGTGGTGCTTATCGGGCATGAGGGCCACCCGGAAGTAGAAGGCACCATGGGCCGCATTCCTGGTAAGGTCTATCTTATATCCAGTGCCGAGGACGTTTTTAAACTAGAGGTCTCCGACCCGGATAAACTTTCCTATGTCAGCCAGACCACCTTGTCGGTAGACGATACACGGGACACCATCGAAGCCCTTAAAATACGCTTTCCCTCAATCATCGGCCCAGATGTAAAGGACATTTGCTATGCCACGCAAAACCGCCAGACATCGGTGCGTAAACTCTCGCGGCGGGTTGATATGCTTCTGGTAGTGGGGGCAAGCAACAGTTCAAATTCCAATCGTCTTCAGGAAATCGGCGCCGAGACAGGAGTGGCTACTCATCTGATCGAAGACCCCCAAGCGTTTGATCCCGCTTGGCTGGAGGGCGTGTATACGGTGGGTGTCACCGCCGGGGCCTCGACGCCTGAGGAACTTGTCCAGGAACTGATCGACAGATTCCGCGAGTGGCGGAAAGTAAAACTCGAATCATCGGGGGAGAGGGACGAAAACGTCCAGTTCAAACTGCCTCCGCAATTGTCCGAGGTCGCAATGCCCCAACGGGCCTGACTCAGGAATATCAACGAAAGAAAAATCTTCGTGGCGATCCCCCTTATTCAACAAGCGCGAGTTGGCGCCTACATCGTCAAGCGGCGTCTTCTGGGTGTTAAGCGTTATCCCCTGGTGCTGATGCTGGAACCCTTGTTTCGCTGTAATCTCGCCTGTGCGGGATGCGGCAAGATCGATTATCCCGATGCCATTCTTAATAGACGGCTGAGTGTCCAGGAATGCCTTGATGCGGTTGATGAATGTGGTGCCCCCATCGTTTCCATACCCGGGGGGGAGCCGCTGCTGCACCGGGAAATCGAGGAAATCGTCGAAGGCCTGATTGCCAGAAAGAAGTTTGTTTATCTTTGCACCAACGCCCTGTTGCTTGAAAAACGCCTCGATCTGTTTAAGCCCAGCCCCTATCTCACCTTTTCTATCCACCTCGATGGCGATAAGGAAATACATGATGCGGCGGTGTGTCAGGCCGGCGTGTTCGATCAGGCGATCGGCGCCATCCGCGAAGCTCACAAGAGAGGGTTTCGAGTCAATATCAACTGTACCCTTTTCGAAGGCGTTGATGCCGGGCGGATAGCGAAATTTTTTGATCATATGATGAACCTTGAGGTAGAAGGGATTACTGTCTCCCCCGGCTTTTCCTACGAAAGGGCGCCGGATCAGGCTCATTTCCTCAACCGGGAGAAAACCCGTCAGTTGTTCCGTGATATTTTCCGCCACAATGGAAAAAGAAAATGGCGATTTAGCCATTCTTCCCTGTTTCTGGACTTCCTGGCGGGCAACCAGACCTATCACTGCACGCCCTGGGGTAATCCGACCCGCAACGTGTTCGGCTGGCAGCGGCCCTGTTATCTCTTGGGCGAGGGGTATGCCGGGACTTATAAGGAGCTGATGGAGGACACCGACTGGCGGTCCTACGGCACTGGGAACTATGAAAAATGCGCCGACTGCATGGCCCATTGCGGATACGAGGCCACGGCTGTGACGGATATTGTCTCCAAACCATGGAAGGCTGTTGCTCTGGCCCTGCGTGGTGTCAAAACCGAGGGCCTCATGGTGCCAGATGTTTCTCTTGAGAACGCCCGCCCCGCTGAACACGTATTTGCCGAGCAGATTGAGACCGCAATGAATGGAAACGCGGAATCGAAGCCGCAACACTCAGGAAAAAGAAAAGCCACTGTCTGCGACGCGGCGTAGGGCGTGCAGCCCTTTTTGCATATCCCGCCCCAGCCGCAGTAGGTCTGGCAATTCCCAAGGACGAAGCAACAAGTTTCCCAGCACCACCAGGGCGCGGGTATGGCCATCCGGGCCCAGGCCGCCCATGGCGGAGACCGGCAAGCTCCTGTGCGCGGGGTCGGCGATAGCCCGCAGGGCCAGAAACGGCAGATCAGCCTTCAATGCCACCCTGGCCACGGCGTGGCTTTCCATATCCACTGCCACCGCTCCGGTGGCCGTAAAAAGATCACTCTTGGCCTGGGGCGATGTTACGGCATGGTCGCTGCCGGCGATCCCGGCGAGGGTCAGGGGCCCGGGGGTAAGTTCCTGGATATGATTGCGCCAGGCGGTATCGGTTTTGATTTTCTCCCCTTCAGGTGTAATGACCATGGTGGCTACAACCAGAGAGCCCGGAGTCAGGGAAGGGTCCAGCCCGCCGCCGACCCCGAAGCTCACCAGCCCAGTGGTGCCAGAATCAACCATTTGTTGGGCGCCTTTGGCGGCACGGGCCGGGTTGCTGCCAGAACAAAAGGTGGCACAGGAAATGTGTTCAAGATGCGCGGCCTCGGCCATGAGGCCGGTCACGAAGCCAGGTTTATCTGGCGGGATAAAGGTCACATTCCGTAGGGGACGGTTCTGGTATTTCCGCGCAGTAAATTGCGATATCTGGACAATGCCCAAAGGGGAAAATACTTCGCATATCCGTGATAGCGCAGGTAGAAGACCCGTGGAAATCCGACAGCAGTATAAAGATCCTCGTCCCAGCGGGGACCGCTTCTGGGAGAGGTAAGAAGGTAGTCGACGCCGCGCCTTACGGCGTCGCTTTTTATCTCACCGGCCGCCATCAGCCCCAATACCGCCCAAGCGGTCTGGGAGGGTGTGCTTTCCTTGACCTCGCTCTTGCGTTCCGGCCAGTAGGAGGCGCCATCTTCACCCCACCCCCCATCATCCCGTTGACAGGATTTAAGCCAATCCACGGCCTTGCGGATATGGGAGGCGTCCACATCTTCCCCGGCGGCATTGAAGGCGCTCAAAACTGACCATGTGCCGTAGATATAGTTGCTTCCCCAGCGGCCGAACCAGGAGCCATCTTCTTCCTGGTTTTGCCTTAAATACTCAAGCCCCAGGGAAAGGGCGGGGTGGGTTTTCCCGTATCCGAGCTGGGCCAGCATACTGATACAGCGAGCTGTAACGTCCGCGGTGGGGGGGTCGAGAAGCGCACCGTGATCGGCAAAGGGGATGTGGTCCAGATAGTAATTGGTGCCGTCTGGATCGAAGGCGCCCCAGCCTCCGTTCTGGTTCTGCATGCCGATGATCCATTCGGTGGCGCGAGTAATGGCCGGCTGGTAATGGCGGTGGCCACTACGGTCAAGGGCCATGACCACGACCGCCGTATCATCCACGTCCGGGTAATGGTCATTCCAGTACTGAAAAGCCCAGCCACCGGGGCGTAGGTTGGGCCGGTCAATGGCCCAATCACCTTTCACATCGAGAACCTGCCGGTCAACCAGCCAATTCATGGCCTTGCGGATGCACGGGCCGTCATGGGGTTCGCCGGTCACCATCAGGGCCTGGACCGCAAGGCCCGTATCCCATACCGGGGACAGGCAAGGCTGGCAGAATCCTTGGTTTTCCTCCAGATGGAGGAGTTTGTGCATGGCTTTTTTGGCGATGGCGAAGTCAGGGTGATCCTTTGGGTAGCCTAGGGCGTGATATACCATGACGGCGTTGGCCATGGCCGGGAAGATGCCACCCAGGCCGTCTTCGCCGTTCAGGCGCTCGGTAAACCATTTGGTAGCTATATCAATGGCTCGTTTGCGGATTACCTTGGGAAAGAACGGCTCGACAACATGCAGAACCTTGTCGATAGCGAGAAAAACCTCACCCCAGGGATCCCCTGTCGGATTGGTAATATAGCGGCGATGTTTCTCGGGCGGAGTAACGAATAGTTCCCCCACACCGACGTTACGGGTGTTGACCGCCTTGGGTTTCAGGGCCATGAGCACGAGCAGGGGAACAATCACGGTCCGTGACCAATAAGAGACCTTGCTCAAGTGAAAGGGAAACCAAGTCGGTAGCATCATGATTTCAACCGGCATGACCGGAACCGCGCGCCAAGGCGTTTCGCCGAACAGACATAACGCGATGCGGGTGAAGACATTGCTTTTGGCTGCACCGCCGTGGGCAAGAACGGCCTCGCGGGCACGCTTCATGTGGGGGGCATTGATGTCATCACCGACGATTTTCAGGGAGTAATAGGCCTTGACGGTGCAACTCACATCCATATCGCCGGCATGGAACAGGGGCCAGCCTCCGTCATCTCCCTGAACTGAGCGGATGTAATTGGCGAGCTTGGCCTCGATATCCTCCTCCACCTCGCCTATGAAGTGGTTAAGCAGGATATATTCAGCCGGGATGGTGGCGTCTGCCTCGAGTTTGAAGACCCAGTGCCCGTCATCACGCTGGGTTTCTTTCAGCGCCTTCCAGGCATCCTCAATAACCGATTCAACGGCTTTGAGATGATCATCTTCGAAATTGTTGAACGTATTCAGCATGGGTCAGAAATGTTCTGTCGTGTGGGACGAGGGAGGTATCTTGCCAAAGAAGGAGTTGTCAATACCAGAGGTCTTTCGATACGTTTCGTTAGGCGCCTTTCCTATCATTTTCCATAATAGCCATAGCGGCGGTAAAACCCGACTGTATGGCACCCTCGATAGTGGCGGGAAGGCCGGTATCCGTCCAATCACCAGCCAGGAAAAGATTGTCATAAGATGTTCTGGTTTTTGCTCTAAAAGCAAGCTGATCCGGGGTCTGTGCAAAAGTGGCGCGTTTTTCCTTGATGACACGGTAGGGAGGTAAAGGGCTGCCTTCGCCCATATCGAGGATGCAGGCAACCTCGGGCCAGATGCGATCGGCGATGGTTTCCGCGGGCTCTTTTGCCAGAGAATCAGCGGCGCTGACCGTTACCGAAGCCACGTCGCCACGAAGAAAAAGCCATTGCGCGTGTCCGCCGATGATTCCTGTAAGGCTGGTTTCCCCAGTATCTCTGGCATCGCTGGGGGGTGGTTGCGGCAGCCGGAAATGAGCATTGACGATGGTGCGGCTTTCGGTGGGAACAGATAATTCCGGAAGTAGGGTGGATGCGGACTTCGGGGGAACGGCCAGAATCACGTAATCTCCATCCCTAACCGGGATTGAACCGGTGGAAAATCCCAGTTCCGCGACGGTGTTCTCGTTGGTGTTTGAGCGGGTCTTGAAATTTCGAATCCGGGTCTGGAAGTGAATTTCGGCACCCTGTCCGGAAAGCCAGGTTAGCGCTGGGTCGACAAAGGTTTTGGACAGACCCTGTCGGGTGAAACAAAGACGGCAGGCGGCCTCGCCTTTGCCAAAAATCAGCCGGATCACCGGCCATAACAGACAGGCCGCGCCCTCATGGGCCCCGGCGTTGAGCACGGCAATGGCCAGAGGTTCCCAAAAGCGCTCGAAGATTTTCCGGTTTGTGTCGAAACAGTCCGCCACGGTCTTTCCGGGTTGCGCCAAGGCAAGGCTCAGGGCTGCGAAATAATCCCAGGGCCGGGACTCCGGCACACGACTCGATTGCGAAAATATCCACCAGGGAATGCGCCCCCGGTTGGGGCGAACGGACCATCGTCTGCCGTCGCGGATGTCGACGAAGGGATAAACCGCGCGCGGCGCTACGGATAATTCCCTGTGGGCGCCAATGGCATGGAGATAGTCCATGGCGGCCTTGTTCCCGCTAAGCAGGAGATGGTTGCCGTTGTCTATGAGGCGTTCCAGTGTAGTTTCGAACAGGGAGCGGCATCGTCCGCCGGCATGGTCCGCAGATTCATAAAGCGTGGGCCTGTATCCGGCCTGGGCCAGCCTTACGGCGGCTGCCAGACCGGCAAGGCCAGCGCCGATGATATGAATGCCACCCTCTTTGGTGCTGTGGGATGTCATGGATATGGGAGCGGAGGTCACGGGATTAAAAAAAACCGTAGCGCAGGACAATCCAGAGCTTTTCCAGTTTTGGCACGTGCACCGGCTCATCGAGCTTTTCCCACCCTCTTTTGATGAGACGCGTGAGGATACCGCGGTAAATAGCCCCCATGATGCGAGCCGGCCGCAAGGCGTCTTTATCACAGTCCTCCATGGCCGTTGCCGCATCATCGAAATGGCGCTGTGCAATTTTTGCCAAATCGGCGCATACGTCCTTGATGACGGGATGACGCAGAACCGTGCGGGGGTCGGTATCCGTAATGCCGTGGGCGAGAAGTATTTCCTTGGGCAAATAAAGGCGTCCCCGCGCCGCGTCTTCGTGAAGATCCCGCAGGATGTTGGTGGTTTGAAGGGCGTGTCCCAGGGCTAGGGCGTGATCCTTGGCGCGGGGGCTGGCATCTCCGAAGGCACGGGTGGAAAGAAGGCCTACGGCGCCTGCCACACGGGAGCAGTAGAGTTCAAAATTCTTCATGTTGGGACTACGCATCTGTTCGCACGCATCCATTTCCATACCATCAATGATGGCGAGGAAGTCCTGCTTTCGGAGATTAAATTCACCAACCGGACCAAGCAAGGCACGGGTTGTCGGGTATTCCGGACATCCCGCGAACAGGCGTCCAATCTCCTCGCGCCATTGCATCAGTTGCGCCAGCTTTTCCGCTTCCCCTTCGTTGCTGTCGGCAATGTCGTCCACCTCGCGGCAAAATGCGTATATGGCGAACATGCCGTTACGCCGGTTTGGGGGCAGAATGCGCATGCCCAGGTAAAAAGAGGTGCCGGAGGTCTTGACCACCTCATGAACATGTTCACGGGCGTCGGGATTGTCTGCCATATTCTTGGCGATACCATTCATCCCTGAGCGTGCTCCTTTCCCGTTCACCGTCGCTTGAGACCGCGTTGGCACCCTACGTATGGTCCGCACGGGCCTCAAGGAAAAACACAGATAAAGTGTTTTTCCTGTAGGGGTTAGAAGGCGATATGAAAAATATTTCTTCGGCCGTCAGCGGTTGAAAAACACGCTGCTTACGCCTTCGACGCCACACAGAAAAAATGAAAACGGAGAAAGCGCAACACGGCCGGCCACGGGATCGTTTCGCCGCAGGAGCCGGGTAAGGCGCACTGCAATGCGGTAGATCACCGCCGATTCCATGGCTAAGCGGCGGCTTTTAAGGCGGCCGGGAAGCGTCCGGGCGGTTACAAGAAGTTCCTCGACCCCATCCAGACAGTGATCGAGAACGGTGCGCAGTTCCCGGGATGCGTGCGTATCGCCAAGGGTGGCAACGGTGGTGCCTGATTCCGCCAGCCAGTTCCCGGGGATATAGACACGGTTGAGGGTAAGATAATCATCCTTGCAGTCTTGAAGATGATTAATAACCTGCAAGGCGTTGCACAGGGCATCCGATGCCTTGTAGCCATCGCTTGATTCCCCATGAAGATCGAGCAGGAAACGACCCACCGGCGCGGCCGAACGGTTGCAGTAATCCATGAGATCGTCCCAGTCCCGGTAACGGAGTTTAACGGCATCCTGCTTGAAGGCGCTGATTAGGTTGCGGCTGTGATCGGTGGTTACGCCAATCTCGGCCAGACTTTGCTTCAGCCGGGTAGACTTTTCATAATTGGAATCATCGCCGGATTTTCCCGTCAGGGCCGCGTCGAATCCGTCGAGACGGACCAGTTTTTCCTCGGGCGACAGATCTGGATTGTCGGCGATGTCATCGGTGGCCCGCGCCAAGGCGTAGAATGTGGCAATATAGGGACGAAGAGACGCGGGCAACAGCCATGATCCCACGGGAAAGTTCTCCGTGGCTGTAGTTTTGCCGGAAGGGGTTTCAATGGAGGCGGATGTGGCCACGAGGAGGTTCTCTCAATGCGCGTCAGGGTTCATGTTCTGAGAGTCTGCCGGGACTTTCGGGCCATCACAAGGTAGCACATGAAAATGGTATTGGCTTGCGTGGAGAAAATGTTTGGCCATTCGCCACAAGGCGCTGCCAGTTTTTGCCTGCCGAATTGAGAAGCATGCGATTATTGTAAATTTATCACAATCTAAATTCTAATTTCCGGGGCACACAATATGTGTTTTGTGTTACTGTTGCGGAAAAACCATACGATACGCCCAATTAATAGACATAATTACTTAAATGCATATTTTTTAAGCAATTTTTTGTCAGTTGGTGTGGTGCACAACAATTTAGTTTTTGTAGAAATATATGTAACTAACTGTTTTATATAAATAAAAAATATTACTTGACTGAGAGGAATGATGGCGCGGATATTGCGGTAACGGTTATGTGCATAGGTATATGTAAGAGTCGATTCGCACAATTGAAAAACGCAATATATGGCGACCCGAGTAAAGGGCAATGGAGAAAACAATGAAGAAAACATGTCTGGCTTTTGGCGCAATGGTTTTGACGATGGGGATTTCGCAGGTCAATGCCGAATCACTTATTCCCGCCGAGGATGTTCCCGGCGAGTTTTCCGCCAGCATGCTCCTGGGCACTGATTATATTTTCCGTGGTGTGTCGCAGAATTCCTCTGGCACCCCCACCATTCAGGGCAGTATTGACTACTCCGTCGATACTCCAGTGGAAAGCGTCAGTTTCTACGCGGGCGTCTGGGGATCCAATATTGAATTTGATCCCGATCCCGGCAGTATCGAGATCGATTACTACGGTGGCTTTTCCGGCGATATCCAGGGCGTGGGCTGGGACGTGGGATTCGTCTATTTCAGCTATCCCGGCGCCCCCGAAGCCAGTAACCTTGACTATTGGGAAGGCAACATCAACCTTGGCTACGACTTTGGTAAATTTGCTCTTTCTGGCGGGGTTGCTCTTTCCCCTGACTTTACCGGTGAAACAGGAGATTCTGCCTATTATACTGTGGGTGTAGATGTCCCTCTCTTCAAGAGCTTGGCGCTCGGCTTCCAATTCGGACACCAGACGGTGGACGAGAGTGAGGACTATAGTGACACCAAGCTGGGGCTTTCCGCAGATATAGTTGGTTTTGGAGCCGAGGTCGCTTGGCATGACACTTTCGACCACGCAGATGGCGCTACATCTGACTCACGGGCTGTGTTCACTATCTCTCGGTCTTTCTAACAGTTTTTACTGAATACAAGGAAGGTCTGAGATTTTTGAAGAAAAACCTACGGAGACCAAAAGTCGACTTTAAAAAGGCCCGATTACCGGGCCTTTTTTTATTTCTCCTTTATAGTCCGTTTGGGCTGGAGAAGTCTCAACCCTGCGGTTGTAGCCTCCGCAATTCATAAGCAGTCCACAGAGCCAGAGTGAAAAGCACAAGCGCCCCGGCTTGATGTAGTACCGCTAGAGATACGGGAACGAAGAGAAGTAGCGTCGAGATCCCTAGCGTCACCTGAACAAGCGCCATCATCGCCAAGGAATGTACCGCCCGGGCGCTGCGTCCAGATAAAGCTGGGTTACGCCCCCGCAGCCACAACAAAACAATCGCAACAAAGGTAATTATGGCCAGCAGCCGGTGGTCAAACTGTACCGTGGCGATATTCTCGAAGAAATTCACGGCCCAGGGGGTCATATCAAACATGGCTTCCGGCACCAGCTGGCCTTCCATAAGCGGAAAGGTATTGTAAGCCATCCCCGCGTCCAGACCAGCCACGAAGGCGCCCGAGAGTACCGTGAAAAAGGTCAACGCTACGATCAGCCCCGCCAGGCGTCTGAGGGTTGCGACGGTTGGGGATGGAATCGCGTCAGGGGCGGGAGTAAGCAGCTTGAGGGCGGTCCAGAAGATATATCCGTAAAGGGCGAAGGCTGCGACGAGATGGGCGGCAAGCCAGGATTGGCTCACATCGGGCTGGTCCACAAGCCCACTTTTCACCATGAACCACCCCAAAAGGCCCTGCAATCCACCCAGTACGAAGATTCCCGCCAGATGGAGCCCCAGCCTTCTTCCTATCCAGCCTTTGATAAGGAAGAAAACAAAAGGCAGCAGAAAAACCACGCCGATTGTCCTTCCCCACAGCCGATGGAGGTATTCAAGCCAGAAAATGCTTTTGAATTCCGCGAGGCCCATCCCCTTGTTGATTTTCCGGTATTCCGGGAATTCCTGGTATTTCCTAAAAATGTCCCGCCATTCTTCCTCACCAAGAGGCGGCAGAAAGCCGGTGACCGGCTTCCACTCCACCATGGAAAGGCCGGAATGAGTCAACCGCGTCACGCCGCCCAGAACAACCATTACGAAAATCATGGCGCAACAGACGAAAAGCCATATAGCCATGGTCCGGTTCGGAATTTGGTTTTGCGTGGTCGCCCGAGGGTATTTGGAAGCGGGGGAAGAGCCCTGCATAATGGGAAGTTTTCCTTGCCAGATATTTAGTCTATCCGATATTGAATGGCGAAATTCCGGGCGCCTGTTCTGTCGTCTATTCTGAGAGTGGGATACCTACGCCACAAGGGCTTGAAGACGCAAGGCGGTCAAGCAAGGGATTCCTGAACATGTTATATATAACACTATTATTACTGTATATATAATAATTATACACTAAAAATATTTGACAATATGTTATTATACACTATGATTAGCGCATAATTAGTATTTAACGACCTCTGACGCTGGGTTTTGGGAGCATACGCCATGTCTGACGCGACCTCTGCGCAGGCCTTGAGCCGGGATTGGGAAACCACCATAGAGCCTCTCTCGAGTCTTTCCGATTTCGAAGAATACAAGGCGGCCTATGCCAGCTTCACCTCCGGTGAATGGGATGATGAACGCTGGACCGCCTTTCGTCTGCGTTTCGGCGTATACGGGCAGCTACAACCCGGCGTTCAGATGATCCGCATCAAGCTGCCGGGTGGCATCCTGCCCATCGAATGGCTGCGCAGCATTGCAGCCATCAACCGGAAATACGCCGAGGGTGAGGCCCATATCACCACGCGTCAGGATTTCCAGCTCTATTTCGTCCCTCTTGCGCGCACCCCGGACCTTCTTGAGGAGTTGTATTCGGCGGGGCTGACCACGCGGGAGGGCTGCGGCAATACCCTTCGCAACATGACCTCCTGCCAGTTGTCCGGGGCGTGTCCCCGGGAGCATGTTGATGCCGCTGTCGTGGCCGACAGAATTTCGAGAAGCCTGCTGCGCAATCCGCTGGTTCAGCATATGCCGCGAAAGTTCAAAGTTTCCGTTTCCGGATGTGAGACCGATTGCGGGGCTTCCGGGATTCATGACCTGGGGCTTATCGCCACCGAAAAGGACGGGAAAAAGGGATTCATCGTCAATGGCGGCGGTGGAACAGGCGGTATTCCCATTGCCGCGGTACGCCTCTTGGATTTTGTCGTGGAAGAGGATGTACCGGCTGTGCTCGAAGCCCTGATCCGCCTTCATCAGAGATATTCCAACCGCATCAACCGCAATGCCGCGCGCATCAAATTCCTCATTAAGCGGTTCGGCGAAGAGAAATTCCGCACCCTGTTCGAGGAAGAGTTCGAACGGATGCGCATCCTGCCCCAGCGGCCCTGGACGCCCCTGGACTGGCGCGATCCGGACGAGGCCCCGGAGCCCGTCTCGCCGGGCGGTGTGGTGAGCCAGCATGACGGCCGCTCAGCGGTGGTTGTCAATCCTTCCCTGGGCCTCCTTACCTCGGAACAGATGGAAGCCTTGGCAGATATTGCCGAACAGAACGGCGCGGAAGAGTTCCGGATCACCCGGGACCAGAATTTCATTTTCATGGGCTTGCCCCGAGACGCCGCCGAAGCGGTGAAAAAAGCAGTGAGGGCGCTCGGTTTTGGTGTCGAGGAAAGACCGGGTGATGTGGCGAATGTCATTGCCTGTCCCGGGACCACCACCTGCCGTATAGGCATCACCAATTCCCAGAACTTCGGGCATGAGCTTGCAAGTTTGGCACTCGACTACGAGGTCAAGCCCGAGGTTTCTTTGATGATTTCGGGGTGCCAGAACGGATGCGGCCTTCATCATATAGCCGATTTCGGTTTCCGTGGCATGGGTAAGAAAATCGATGGTCGTAATGCGCCCCACTACCAGATTTACGTGGGCGGAAATCCGCGAAACCTTGGCGATATTGGCCTTTCCGGCCCCATTGTGGTGGCACGCTATGCCCCGGAAGCTCTGAATATTCTGATGCGGGAATATGCGGAAAACCGCAAGGAAGGCGAAAGCGTCCGCCAATGGAGTGAACGGCTGGGCAAACAAGGCCTGTCGGATGTTCTCGCCCCGGTGCTGGAAAAGGCAACCGCCGATACCGAAAACATCTATCTCGACTGGGGCGAGAGAGAGGTCTATGAGCCTCCCGCTCCGGCGAAAAGCGAGTGCGCCGCTACCTTTGCCGTGGATAATCTGTTGATGGACCTTGCCGACGATTCCCTGATCGGCTTCGACCGCGCCCTGTTCGGCGGGCAGTCGGAGGGGGGGCGGATTTTTGGTCATGAAGGTATCTATTACGCGGCCCGTCGTCTGCTGGTGCGTCAGGGCGATGTCAGGGAAGACTTGTCTCATGATGAAACCCTGCACACGGTGCGTGGCGGCTATGCCGATAACCCCCAGGTGCTGGCGGCGTTGGACAAGGTCATCGAGGCTGAGAATACAGCCGCCAACGGAGGCGGAAATGGCGCTCTGGATTCATTCCGCGAGGCATTGGCCGTGTGGATCGACACCGCCGCCGATCTGGTGGAGAAACCCTTTGAGCAGTCGCTATTCGATGCATCGGCGCTGGAGGATTCGTCGGGTTCGGTTATGGACATGATCCGCAACCAGCAAAGGGGAGCCTGATGAACGCTTCGGCAAGTATCCAGGATGCGACCGGAAATCAGGACCGGCAAAGGCCATGCGAGGAACGAGCAGCGAAGCTGGCACGCGCCTATGGTGGTCTCGACGGGTTCGATTTGCTTGCGCCCATGATCGAAAAGGAATTTCCAGGCCGTATCGCCCTGTCCTCTTCCTTCGGGACCGAGGCCGCGGTGCTTCTTGACCTCGTGGCCCAGGTGGACCCCGCCACGCCGGTGATCTTTCTCGATACGGGAAAGCTGTTCGAGGAAACCTATAACTACCTCGCCCTGCTTTCCGATCATCTGGGGCTGACGGGCGTGCGCACCATCAGCCCCGACCCGTTGCGATTGCAGGAAAGCGACCCGAACGGAAACCTTTGGGAGAGCGATCCCGACACCTGCTGCCATATCCGCAAGGTGGAGCCCTTGGAGCGCGCATTGACCGATTTCGATGCCTGGATTACCGGCCGCAAGCAATATCACGGTGATCTCAGGCTGAATCTGGAGCCCATTGAAGCGGTGGACGGGTTCGTCAAGATCAACCCCCTGGTGAACTGGAGCCACGAAAAAATCCAGGCCGTTTTTTCCGAGAGAAAGCTTCCCCAACACCCCTTGGTAGCTAGGGGCTATCCGTCCATCGGCTGTTATCATTGCACCCGTGAGGTGGCCGAAGGCGAGGGCCTGCGCACAGGACGCTGGGAAGGGGAAGAGAAAACCGAATGCGGCATCCACCGCGCAAGCTGGGCATCCGGTCGATGAATCACCTTGACGCTCTGGAAAGCCAGAGCATTTACATCTTTCGCGAGGCTTTTGAAAGCTTCGACAAGCTGGCCATGCTGTGGTCCATCGGTAAGGACAGCAACGTTATGCTGTGGCTGGCACGAAAGGCCTTTCTCGGCCATGTGCCGTTTCCGGTGGTCCATGTGGATACCTCGTACAAGATTCCCGAAATGATTACTTTTCGCGACCGCATGGCAAAGGAATGGGATCTCGATCTTATCGTCGGCCAGAATACAAAAGCACTGGAAGCCGGAATGGATCATGAAAAAGGCAAGGTGGTCTGTTGTTCCGCCCTGAAGACCGAGGCGCTTAAGGCCACGTTGTCGGAACACGGATTTACCGGCGTCTTTGCCGGGATTCGCCGGGATGAAGAGGGGACGCGCTCAAAG
>Ga0187833_10003182_pt1 | contig 16850 bp, 18 predicted proteins | sample ETNtaG_37_FD_167968 | JGI IMG/M metagenome (GOLD analysis project Ga0187833, IMG submission 167968) | Marine microbial and viral communities from oxygen minimum zone, Eastern Pacific Ocean - ETNP2014_SV_400_PacBio MetaG (Illumina Assembly) | ecosystem: Environmental > Aquatic > Marine > Hypoxic...
AAAGATAAGGCAGAAATTTATAGCAAAAAAAATTGTTTTGTGTCATGGCGTATTTGATTTGTTACATATTGGACATATTAATTATTTTAAATCTTCAAAGAAGTATGGAAGTATTTTGGTCGTTTCAGTAACAAGTGACAACTTTGTAAACAAAGGACCAGGTAGACCTGTTTTTTCAATAAATAATAGACTAAAATTTTTACAGGAAATTGATTGTGTAGATTATATTTATTCAAGTAATAATTTAACTGCAGAAAAGGTAATCAAAAATTTAAAACCAAATTTCTACTGCAAAGGCAATGATTATTCAATTGCACAAGCCAAGAATGACGTAAATTTAAAAAAAGAAATAAAAGCTTTAAAAGCATTCAAAGGAAAATTTAAAGTCATTAAAGAAATAAATTTTAGTTCAAGTAAATTTATTAATGATAATGACTTACAAAATTTTAATCAAGATTGTAAAGATTATATAAATTTAATTCGTAGAAAATATAATTTAGATCAAATAATACAAAATCTTGATATTATTAAAAAGAAAAGTGTTTTAGTAATTGGAGAGACTGTTATAGATCGATATATAATTACAGAAACAGTTGGTAAATCTGGAAAAGAACCAATGTTGGTTTTAAAACCAATAAATGAAATTAAATTTTTAGGCGGTTCAGGGTACATTGCTAATTTATGTTCAGGCTTTGTAAAAGATATAAAAATTATAAGTTTTTTGGGGAAAAGAAATTCAGAAAAGAAATTTGTTTTAAAAAATTTAAATAAAAATATAAAACATAAATTTTTGTTAAAAAAAAATTCCCCTACCATTAATAAATTAAGATATTTAGATGGTTATAAAAAAACTAAAATTGTTGGAGTATACGATCTGAACGACGACTTGATCTCTAAAAACGAAGAAAGAAAATTTTATAATATATTGAAACAAAATATAAATAAATTTGATTTAATAATCGTAGCAGATTATGGTCATGGAATTATAACTAAAAAAATTAGAAAATTAATACTGAAAAATGGCAATAAAATTTTTCTTAATACTCAATTAAATTCCTTTAATAGAGGTTATCATACTGTATTTAAATATAAAAAAATGAATACACTTGTAATGAATGAAGGAGAGTTGAGATATGAATTAAGAGACAGAAATTCAAACATTTCAAATTTAGTCAAAAATTTATCTAAAAAAATATCGGTGAAAAATATTATTGTAACAAGAGGCGCAAATGGAGCAACATTAGTTGAATCCAAAAAAAATAATACGATTTTTTGCCCTGCCTTTAATCAAAAAAATATTGATACAATAGGAGCTGGAGACACATTTTTTGCATTATGCTCCTTACTAATTGGATCAAAAATTGATAATAGGATTAGTATGCTAATGGGTTCTATTGCCGCAAGCTTTTCTATAGATCAGCTAAGTAAAAAACTCACTTTTAATAATAAAATTTTAAAAAGATATTTAACACATATGTTTAAATAAAAAACAAATTTAATGAAATATATAATTATTTCTGGATCAAATGATATTAGAACTTCGATAATAAAAGACCTAATAAAAAAAGATCATGAAATTATTTACACATACAAATAAAATTAATAATTTGAAAAATATAAAATCGTATAAACTAGATATTTCATCTCGATATGATATTAAAAAATTTGCTAAAAACTGCTTGCGACGTGATTTTAATGACTTTAGGTTAACTGACTTAAATTTTGATTTATCCAAAGTGCTTGAAGTAATATATCAAAACAAAAATTTTCAAAACCCAAATTCATTAGTTTATAAAACTTTTAAAAGACTTTTAAATCTAAGATTTACTCTTGATTTTTTTAAAAACAAAAAAATTAAAAAATTTTTAAACTTAAAAATTAATTTTCCTTACATCGAACAAGGAAACATAAGCTCTATTCATTTATTTGGTATAGATGAACTAATAATTTTTATGCATTATATTTCAAGTAAAAAAAAATATAAAAAGGTTTGTGATATTGGCGCAAACATAGGTCTGCATAGTTTAGTTCTAAGCAAATGTGGTTTCAAAGTTGATTCTTATGAGCCTGATCCAGATCATTGTAATATGGCAAAGAAAATATTTAAAGAAAATAAAATTAAAGTAAACTTGATTGAAAAAGCTGTTTCCAATTTTTCCGGAATAACGGAATTTACACGAATTTTAAATAATACAACAGGAAACTATATAGCAAACAAAAAAAATAGTTATGGCCCAACAAATAAAATTAAAGTTAAAGTTGTTGATGCGAAAGAATTATCTGGAAAATATGATTTTATCAAAATTGACGCAGAAGGTTCAGAATATGATATTTTAAGTAAGTTTACCTCAAAAGATTTTAAGAAAACAGATTTTATGATTGAAATTTCCACCAGCTCTAGCAGAAAAAATTTGTGGAAAATAATTAACAAAAAAAAATTGAAGGTTTTTACACAAAAAATTTCATGGAATAGAGTAAATAAACTTGAAGATTTACCCACTTCACATAAAGGAGGCGCAGTATTTATTTCTTCATCTAATAGTGTGCAATAAAAATGGATAAATATTTAATTATTGGTAGTAATTCATTTTCTGGATCTCATTTTGTTCACTATTTAAATTCAAAAAAACAAAAAGTTATTGGAGTTAGTCGTTCAAAAGAATTAAACAAAGTTTTTCTTCCATACAAATGGAATAAAAAAAAAAATAATTTTAAGTTTTACCAAATAAATATAAATACACAATTAAAATCTTTATTAAAATTAGTAAAAAAATTTAAACCAAAATATATCGTAAATTTTGCAGCTCAAGGTATGGTCGAGCAAAGTTGGCTTTCTCCAGAAGATTGGTACCAAACAAATGTATTAGCACAAGTTAAGTTACACAATGAACTGAGAAAAATAAAATCGATAAAAAAATATATTCATATTACAACTCCAGAAGTTTATGGAAATACAAAGAAATGGATTAAAGAAAACTTTAAATTTCAACCTAGTACACCGTACGCTGTGTCACGCGCTTCATGTGATTTTCATTTAATGAGTTTTTATAGAAATTATAATTTTCCTGTTATATTCACTCGAGCAGCAAATGTATACGGTCCAGGACAACAATTATATCGCATTATTCCAAAAGCAATGATATCAGCAAAACTTGGTAAAAAAATAAATTTACATGGTAGAGGAATTTCAAAAAGATCATTTATCTATATAGAAGATGTTTGTGATGCTTTATATAGAATTGTTCAAAGAGGGAAAATTGGAGAAACTTATCACATATCTACTAATAAAATAATTTCAATACGAGAATTAGTAAAAAAAATAAGTATTATTACATCAACAAAATTTTATGATTTGGTTAAAATATCCAAGGAAAGAAGAGGAAAAGATCATGCATATTTATTAAATACATCAAAATTAAGAAAAAAACTAAATTGGAAAGATAAGACTTCTTTGGATAATGGTATGAAAAAAACTTTATATTGGATCGATAAAAAATTTAACTATTTAAAAAAAATATCTAGAAATTATAAACATAAAATTTAAATGAAATGAATGTTTTAATAACAGGTGGATGCGGGTATACAGGTTCGGTCCTTACTAAAAAATTGTTAGATTTAAATCATAATATCACTGTAATAGATACACAATGGTTTGGAAATTATTTAACTCCAAATAAAAACCTTAAAATAATTAAAATGGATGTTAGAAAAATTGACTCAATTGATTTAAAAAAAATTGACTCAATTGTTCATCTTGCAAATATAGCAAATGATCCCAGCGTAGAATTAAATCCATTGTTATCTTGGGAAATTAATGTATTGGCTACACAAAGACTAATTGATAAAGCAGTAAAAAATAATGTTAAGCAATTTATTTTTGCAAGCTCAGGAAGTGTCTATGGAATTAAAGAGGAAGAACATGTGACTGAAGATTTAGAACTGGTTCCAATTTCTCACTACAACAAAACTAAAATGGTTGCAGAAAGAATAACGATAAGTTATAAAGATAAAATCGCTGTTCATTGTATAAGGCCAGCAACTGTTTGCGGTTACTCTCCTAGAATGCGTTTGGATGTAACAGTTAATATGTTTGTAAAACAAGCCTTTATCGAAAAAAATATAACTGTTTTTGGTGGCAATCAAATTAGACCGAATATTAATATTAAAGATTTGACAAATGTATATATACATTTTTTAAATAACATGCACTTGGATTCAGGTTGTTATAATGCAGGTTTTGAAAATTTAAGCATTATGGAGATTGCCAAAATGATATCTAAAAAAATTTCATCAAAAATTTCAATTTCAGATACTAAAGATCTAAGATCTTATCGTCAAAATTCAGATAAGCTTTTAGCAACTGGATTTGTTAAAAAATTTAACATTGAGGAAGCCATTGATGATATGTACGAAAAATTTATTAAAAATAAAATAAGTGATACAGATCAATGCTATACTGTTAAGTGGATGAAAAAAATAAAATTATAATAATTGTGGGTAAAGAAATTAATTTGTTGGTTAATTATCCAAAATCAAAAAGAGATTTTAGTAAAAGAGTTAGTCAAAAAACCAAAGAAGATATAGCAATTGCACGAAAATTTGGCAGAGATTTTTTTGATGGAGATAGAAAACATGGATACGGTGGATTTGATTATGATCCAAAATTTTGGCAACCAGTTATTCCTATATTTCAAAATTATTGGAATTTAAAAAAGGAAAATTCAGTTTTAGACGTAGGTTGTGGCAAAGGATTTATGCTTTTTGATCTTTACAAAATGATTGCTGGAATAAGGTTGGCAGGAGTAGATATATCCGAATATGCTATAAATAATTCAGTGCCAGAAATAAAAGGTTTTTTAAAAATTGCAAATGCAAAAAAATTACCTTTCCCCTCAAATTCTTTTGATGTAGTAATTTCAATAAATACTATTCATAATTTAGAGAAAGACGAATGTGCTTTAGCTTTGCAAGAAATTGGTCGTGTTAGTAGTAAATATTCATTTATCACTGTTGACGCATACAGAAATAACGATGAAAAAAAAAAAATGCTTGAATGGAATTTAACGGCTAAAACAATAATGTCAGTTGATGAGTGGATTTTATTTTTTAAAAAAGTTAATTTTGCAGGAGATTACTATTGGTTTATTCCATGAAAGAAAGATTGTTTTTAAAATTATATAAAAGTATGTACCGTATTCGGTCCGTAGAAGAAGAAATTGTCAAAAGATATCATGAAGGTAGGATGAGGTGTCCAACCCATCTTTCAGTTGGTCAAGAAGCGGTCTCTGCTGCATTTTCTCAGTTGGTATCAAAAAATGATTTTGCCGTCAGTTCTCATAGAGGTCATGCGCATTATTTAGGAAAAGGCGGCAAACTTAAATCAATGATAGCTGAAATTTATGGAAAAAAGACTGGTTGCTCAAAGGGTAAAGGCGGGTCAATGCATTTGATTGATCTGTCCGTTAATTTCATGGGAACTTCAGCCATAGTTGGTAATAGCATTCCCATCGGTGTTGGTTTAGGGCTATCTGCAAAAGTGAAAAAAACAAAACAAATAAGTTTTGTTTTTTTTGGAGATGGCGCAATTGAAGAGGGAGTTTTTTACGAATCTATTAATTTTGCGACTGTAAAGAAACTACCTGTTATTTTTATATGTGAGAATAATCTTTATTCAGTTTATAGCCCTTTATCTGTGAGACAACCCAAAGGGAGAAGTATATCTAAAATGGTTAAAGCTATTGGACCAAAGGTTCTTAGTTGTGATGGTAACGATGTTATAAAAGCTTACAAGACAATTAATAGGGCTATATCAAGTGTTAAAAAAAACAATGGACCATTTTTTTTAGAATTTTTTACTTACAGATGGTTGGAACATTGCGGACCAAACTACGATAATGACATAGGTTACAGAACTAAAAAAGAATTCGAAAAATGGAAAAAGAAAGAACCTATTCTAAGATTAAGAAAGAAGATAAAAAATAAATTTCATACTCGCTTAAAAAATATTGAAAATGAAGTAAATAAAGAAATTGTTAATGCGTTTAATTTTGCAGAAAAATCAGATTTTCCTGACAAATCAGAGGCATATAAAGGCCTGTATGCTTAGTAAAGAAAAATTTACTTTTGTTGAAGCGGTTAATGATGCGTTACATTTCTCAATGAAAAAAGACAAAAGAATGATTTGCTATGGGTTAGGTGTCACCGATCCAAAAGGCGTCTTCTCAACAACTACTAATTTAAAAAAAAAATTTGGGTCAAACAGAGTATTTGATGTTCCCACTTCTGAAAATGCTTTAACAGGAGTGTCAATTGGAGCGGCCCTCAATGGCGTTAGATCTGTTGTGACACATCAGAGATTAGATTTCTTCTTATTAGCAATGGACCAATTGGTTAATTCAGCTGCAAAATGGTATTATATGTTTGGATCTCAAAAACCTGTTCCAATTACCATAAGATTAATAATAGGTAGGGGCTGGGGTCAAGGACCAACTCATTCACAGAATCTTCAAGCATGGTTTAACCATATTCCTGGTTTGAAAGTTGTTATGCCATCTTTTGCTGATGATGCTAAGGGATTGTTGATATCGTCTATTTTTGATCCTAACCCAGTAGTTTTTTTAGAGAATCGATGGTTACATAATACCAAAGCAATAATTAAAAAAGGAGATTACAGGGTCAAAATTGGTAAATCAAAAGTTTGCGTAAAAGGAAAACACATAACAATATTAAGCATGTCATATTTGACACTTGAGGCTATTAAAGCTTCAAAATATCTGTATAAAAAATTTAAAATTAGCGCCGAAGTTATTGATCTTAGAACTATAAAACCACTTGATTGGGCAAGTATATTTCAATCTATTAATAAAACAAAAAGACTTTTAATTTTAGATACAGGTTTCACTACAAGTTCGGTTGCTGCCGAAATTATTGCAAAAATTGCAATAGAGAAATTTAAAATACTTAAATTTGCACCCATGAGACTTGCTATGCCTGATGTTCCTGAACCAACAAGTCTTGCGTTAACAAAAAATTTCTATATTCGAGCCCATAATATTGCAGCAAGCGTTTTAAAATCTCTAAAAATTAACTATAAAAATGTAGAAAAGGATTTAAAGCTAGTTAATCCAAGCGATGTGCCAGATTCTAGTTTTAAAGGACCATTTTAAACATAAAAAATGAAAACAATCTTAATTTCTGGTTCAAGTGATATTGGAAAAAATATTATTTTAGAATTAAAAAAAAAAAATCACAAAATAGTTAGCACATATAATAAATCTAATAAAACAATTTCCGAAATTGATAATTTATATTTAGATATCAGTTCAAGAGAGCAAATATTTAAATTTCTAAAAACATCAAAACTCAAGAATTGGGATAATCTAATCATTTTACCAGCAACACAAAAACCAATAGGATTGTTTGTTGAAAATGATCCATCCGAATGGGCCAAATCAATTGATTTAAATTTTACAAATCAAATGATGCTCCTCAATGGGTTAATTAAATTAAAATCTAACAAAAAAAGAAAGGTGATCCTATGGGCTGGCGGAGGAGTAAACAATGCTACAAAATATTATTCTGCATATACTGTAAGTAAAATTGCACAAATTAAAATTACCGAATTACTAAATCATGAATTAAAAAATGTTTCTTTTACTATATTAGGACCTGGATGGGTAAAAACTAAAATTCACAAACAAACCCTAAATAATCCAAAAAATGCTAGAGAAAATTTTATTAGAACAAAAAAAAGATATAAGAGTAATAATTTTGTTCCTATAAAAAAGGTTACTGACTGTGTTTTAAAAGTATTAGCTTCAAAAAATAAATTTTTTGACGGAAGAAATATTAGTGTTGAAAATGATTTATGGATGAATGATAGTTTTTTAGAAATTTTATCTGAAGATGAAAATATTTATAAATTGAGAAGAGATTTTAATGATTTTAAGTTTTCTGATTTGCAGTTTAATATTATTGACATTTTGGATCTTCTTCTCAAAAACAGAAATTTTCAAAAACCTAACTCATTAATTTATAAAACTTTTAAAAGAATTTTACATATGAGGTTTGTTCTGGAGCAAAGAAGAAATAAAATTGGTCACACAATCAAAGCGGACGATATAAGTAAAATAATTAATTTATATACAAAAAAAAATAAAAATAAGAAAATTATAAATAGTTGTTTAGATTCTAAATCTATAAAGCTAAAAAAATTATTAAGTATTTTAAAATAATGATATTAAACAAAGATTTAAGAATTAAAATTGTAGAGTTAATTTTTAATGCCAAAGAAGGGCATCTTCCAAGTTCGCTATCAATAGTAGATATAATAAATGTTTTGTATTCAAAAATTTTAAAATTTAATGCAAAGAATATCAATAGTTTGAATAGAGATTACTTCATATTAAGCAAAGGGCATGGTTGTGTGGCATTTTATGTTGTACTTGAAAAATTTAATATAATTAAAAAAAAAGACTTATTAAAATATGGAAGTAAAAATAGCATTTTGGGAGGACATCCAGATTGCACACAAATTCCAGGGGTAGAATCAAGCACAGGCTCCCTTGGTCATGGATTTCCTACAGCTGTGGGAGTATCTTTGGGTCTAAATATTCAGAAAAAGAAAAATAAAGTTTATTGTTTATTAGGTGATGGTGAGTGTCAAGAAGGGACTATTTGGGAAGCTGCAAATATTGCAACCAATAGAAAACTTTCTAATATATGTTCGATAATTGACTGGAACGGTTCAGCAAAACAACTTATGCCAATTGAAAATATAGCAGCAAAGTGGAAAGCTTTTGGATGGAATGTACATTTAGCTGATGGGCATAATGAAAAAGATTTAGTTAAAAAATTTAATCTTTTTTTAAAAAATAAAAATCAAAAACCAACTGTAATAATTGCAAAAACTATCAAAGGAAAAGGAATTCCTTTTATGCAAGGACATGGAAAATGGCATCATAAAGTGCCAAATTTAGAAGAACTAAAACTAATTAAAAAAATTTTAAAAAATGGAAAAAATTAGAAATACATTTGCTAATTTACTTTTTAAGTTAGGAAAAAAAGACAAAAAAATTATTGTAATTGTTGGAGATATTAGTCATGGAATATTTAAAAATTTTAGAGAAAGTTTTAAAGATAGATACTTTAATATTGGAATCTGCGAACCATCAATGGTTAATATCTCTGCAGGGTTGAGTAAACTAAAATTAATACCAGTGGTTCACACAATAGCACCTTTTTTGATAGAAAGATCCTACGAACAAATTAAACTAGATTTTGGCTATCAAAAATTGGGCATAAATTTAGTATCGGTAGGAGGTTCATTTGATTATTCAAAACTGGGATGCAGCCATCATAGTTATAGTGATGTATCTTTGATTTCACACATTAAAAATAGCAATATTGTTATTCCTGCCAGTCCACTTGAATTTCAAATTCTTTTTAAAAAAATTTATAAAAAAAATATGATAAATTATTTTAGACTTCCAGATAATAATCATGGAATTAAAATAGAAAAAAGAAAAATAATTTTTGGAAAAAGTGTTAAGATAAGAAGTGGAAATAAATTAACAATTTGTGTAACAGGACCATATCTAAAAAATGTTCTTGAAGCCGAGGAAAAATTAAATTTAAAAGGAAAAATTGATATACTTTATTTTCATACAATCAAGCCTTTTGATAGCAAATCTGTTTTAAAAAGTGTAAAAAAAACAAAAAAACTTATAACAATCGAGGATCTTTCTGCTCAGGGCGGTATTTACAATCTTTGTGTTAATAGTTGTCATGAAGTAAATAATATAATTACTAAACAAATTGCTATAAAAGATTTTATTCATTCTTATGGGTCCTTTGACGATTTAAAAAAAAAAGCTGGACTAGATACACAAAGTATAATGAATATTATAAATAATTTATAATATAAAATAATTATTATTTAATAACTATATGAAAAAAAAATATAGCTGGTGGCATACCAAAATATCGAAATTTGATAAAAAAGAATTATTCAAATCTGTTTCAAATAACTTGTTTACTCAAGGGAAAATAGTAACAAAGGTTGAAAAAAAATTAGAACAGGTATTTCAGAGACCAGTTATATTAACTCAAAACGGAACATCAGCTATTCTAATGGCTTTAATGTCTTTAGATTTAAAAAAAACAGATGAAGTTTTAATTGGTAATTTTGGGTGGATAGCATCAGTCCAACCAGCCGCAATATTAAATCTTAATATAAAACTAGTAGATGTAGGTCCTGACGTACCTAACCTAACCTTAAAAAATATTAAAAAAAATATTTCCAAAAGGACTAAAGTAATAATATTTATGCATTTTCACGGTCATAGCAACAACATTGTTGAAATAAGCAAGTTTTGTAAAGAAAAAAAAATAATTTTAATCGAGGACTCTTGTAAAGCATTCATGAGTAAAGATAAAAATAATAGGTTGGCGGGCACCAATGGATCATTTGGCTGTTTTTCAACTGGCATGATTTCATTAATAAGTAATGGTTATGGTGGTTTTTTAGTAGTCAATAATAAAAAGTATGAAAAAAAAATTAGATTAATTAAAGATCACGGATGTATAAGAAAAAAAGAATTATATCCCCATCTAGGATTAAATTTTAAAACAAGTGATTATGCAAGTTCTTTGCTCATTAATCAAATCGATCATTTAGATGTTAAAGTAGCAAAGTTAAAAAAAATATATTCCATGTATAGTAAAATAACAAACAACAATTTGATTATTTTAAAATATAGCAAAAATGAAGTTCCACTTTGTATTGATTTGTATTCACAAAAAATAAAACAAATTAAAAAAATTTTTATACAAAAAAAAATACCTTACTCTAATCTTCATAAACCTTTCCATAATGCCAAGTTTTTGAATAAGTTAAAAGATTCTAATTTTAAAAATTCAACAAACTTTTATAAAAATATGATGATGCTACCTTGCGGCCCTGATCAAAATTTAAAAATTATTAAGAAAACTATAAATGTATTAAATGAATTTAAACAAAGAAATAATTTATAATTTTAGATTATAATAGATCCATTATTCGGTATTAAAATATATCTGATCAATGTTCGTTAAACTGCCGTCTAATGTAAGAGTTGTTCCATTTAATAATGCATCTTCAATATAATTTTTTTTAATAAATTTTGAAATTTGTTTATAGTTTGGAACAGAACTCTGTAAGTTGAATTTTTTTATAATTTTTGGTTTAATAATTTTTGATAAACTTTTTGTACTTATTAAACCTAATCTTAAACAATTTACCTTTATATTATGTTTAATATATTTAATTGAAAAATATTTTGTTAAAGTTTCAATAACATTTTTTGATAAATGATATGAAAAAAACTGGTGTGAAATTAATATCGAATTTGTGGAAGATATATTTAGTATCGAAATATTCTTAAAATTTCTTTTTTTTATAAATTCTTCAATAAAAAAGAAATAATTTTTTACTTCTACTTTTATTGTATTTTCAAAGTTTTCTATATTTTCATTTTTACTGAGAGATCTAAATCTTGTACAATTAATAATACAAACAATATTATTAATTTTTTTATTAAAAAATTTTTTTATTGAACTATCATCTTTTAAGTCAAATTTAATAAATTCAGAAAATTTACTTTTATTGTCTTCCGGAGAAAGATTGAATATTTTGTAATCATTTTTTAAATTATTTATTAAATTTGTTCCAAGTTTTCCAGAACCACCAATAATAATAATTTTTTTTTTCATAACTTGTTATTTTTCAAAATAAACTTCGGGCATTTTGAAAACATAATCACTAAAGCCGTTAATATTTATACGCTCTTCTATTTTATTGTAAATCTCTTTGTTTAGTTTCCAGTTTGTAGAATTTAGTATTACTTCTAATTGTTTTAAATTTCTAGCTCCAACAACTGTAGAGCATTTTATTTTATTATTAAACTGCCATGCTAGGGCAAGTTCAGGAAGAGATCTATTGAAAGACTTAGATAATAGATTCAATTCTTTTAAAAGATTTATTAGCTTTTTGTTTAACCATTTCCTTACCCTAAAACTTTTATATGCTCTAGAATTTTTTGGTATTTTATTTATATCATTGTACTTTCCACTTAAAATTCCTCTTGCAAGAGCACGATAAGATATAGGATGAATTTTAAAATCTTTACATTGTCTTAAAATATTTTTTTCAGCTTTTCTTTCTAACATGTTGTAATGAACTAGAGTTGTTGCAATATTTATATTTAATTTTTTAGCAGCAATTTGAGCCAATTGCATTTCCCTAGGATCATAATTTGATGTTCCAATTTCTAATATTTTACCTTTTTTTTTTAAATCTTTTAAAGCATCAAATGTTTCTAGAACATTTGTTTTATGGTCAAATGCATGTAATTGAAAAATGTCAATATAATCTAAATTCATTTTAATTAAGCTTTCATCAAGACTTTTTTCTAAGTTTTTTTTGTTTAGTTTCATTACCTCGACACCAAAAACTCCTTTTCTTAAGACTTTTTTTAAACCAAATTTTGTAGCAACTATAACTTTGTGTCTCTTTTTTTTTAATGCTTCTTTTATAAAAATTTCCGACGTGCCATTGCCATAAAGTGGAGCGGTATCAATAAAATTTACTCCATTATCTAGCGCATAATCAATTAGTTTTTTTGTTTGTTTTAAATTTAAAAAAACTCCAAAATGTAGTGCTCCAAGGCCTATATATGAAATTTTAGTTTTATTTTTTCCAAAAGTAAAATATTTCATTTCGTTATTGGTTTGAATCTAAACTCCAAATTAAATCTTGTTTTTTTTATTTTTTTGTTGCTTTCAGCATGAAGAGTTTTAGCACTATAAATTATAACCTCGTTATTTTTTAATTCAGGATTAAAAAGTTTTAATTTATTTTTATACTTTTGTTTTAATCTGAATTCTCCTTTTGTAAATTTAGAGTTTTTTGGTAAGTAAAATTCATAATTTTTAAGATTTGATTTAGGTACCAAAGTTAATGTATCAGTTTTACTTTTACCAATAATTGGAAACCAAAAAGAAACAACGTTTTTTGCAACACCCCAATTTTTTTGACTTAAAGGATAACCATCATTCTTTCTTGGTCTAATTATTCTAAAACCAATCCAGCCCCATCCATCGTCCCACATTTTAAATTTTTTAATTCCAATTTTATTTAGAAAATATTTTATTTTTTTATTATTTATTATTATTTTTTGAATTTTTTTTGGTGGATACATATATCTATTTTTAGCAGAACATATTTTGGAGTGATCTAAATCTTTTTTTCTTGACCATATGTGATATTTTTCAATTGGAAATTTTTCTAAATTTTTACTTTTAATTTTGCAGACTTTATAAAACCATTTTACCGCAAATTCATAAATTAAGTTGTATTCCTCTTTTCTAAAAAAATTAAAAGTTACATAACCTTCATCTAGGTATTTTTTTAACTCTTTTTTCATTTTTATATGTTTTTTTTCAATGAGATTATTAGACTTCCCTCTCTATATGAAAAAGGCATATGCTTTAAATTTTTAACCATTTTCCATCCAGTTTTTTGTGAAATAAAGACAAAATTTGTTTTTTTACATTTTTAATAAAACTATCCGTTGTATTATTTACTATTTTTGTAAACTCCACACTTCCTTTTTTGGTATCAACAGCTTTTTTTATAAGTTGAACATTTTTTAGATTATTAATTTTTTTATTTTTCTTAGCTGAGTGGATTAGATGAAGAGAGCCCCCTTCTGTAACTGCAAAAATATATTTAATTTTTTTTTTGGCTAAAAAATCGGCAATGTAATCTGAAACATGCATCAATATTTATTTATTTTTTTAAACAATAATCTCATAATTTTAACAAACCAAATCAATAAAGAAATTTTTTTTGAAATTAAATAATATTTTTTATTTTCTTCTTTAATTAGATTGTATTTATTAATTCTTTCAAATCTATCACTAAAAAGTATTTCATCATTAAATTTTAAATAAAAATCATTTTTTTTTATATTATTATTCTCGTATATAATTTCAAAAATCTTTATTCTAATTGATGTAATATAGGCGCCAGGAATAGTTATTAATATATATGAGCCCAATAAGAATATTGATAAAATTAAAACTACATATTCGGTATTTTTTTCATCTAGATGAAATATTATCAAAAAAATTATTGAAGGAATTAATGAGGATAATATATGTATTTTATCTATTTTAACTTTTAGTTTTGCAAATATTTTTTGTAAAAAAATTTTAAAAATGAGTAATAAAATTAAATCTATCATCTAAACAAAATTGTAAAAAATCTTTTAAAAAATAAATAAAAGTATCTTCCTTTATCACTTAGCTTTAAGTAATTTTCATTTTCAATGATCAGTTTTGATAAAATTAAATTTTTAATATATTTTTCTATAAAAATATTTGATAAAAAATTATTTTTTATATCTTGAAAATTCTCATTGTTGTCGACAATTTCACATAAAAAAATTGTTGGGCTTTTTTCAAAAAATAAAAATGAAAAAAATTTAAATGAAATTAAAGCAAAAAAAATAAAAATTAAATATAAATAAATATAATTAAAATTCAAAATTAAAAATACTAATAAACAAAATAAAAGATAAATAAATATAAATAAAAAAAATCTTTTATAATTTTTTAGATAGTTAAAAATAAACACATTTATTAAAAAATAAACAAACAGCAAACCTAGAATTGTTAGAATATTAATCATTTTTTTTAAATAAAATTATTTGAATTAATTTTAAAAGAGATAATAAATATGAAAAATAAGTTTTAATATTTATCGATGATGATCCATCGCCTGGTTCCGGTATAGTCATCTTAACTGGAATCTCCAAATTTTTTACTTTATTCTTAAGTAGTTGCATAATTATAACCCATTGAAAGGAAGGATGATTTGGTAATATAATTTTCTTCAGAAGTTTTTTTTTTACTGAAATTACCCCATTATAATCTTTTATTTTTTTTAAAAAAATTAAATTAAGTACAAATGTTAAAAATTCTGACAAAAAAAACCTAAAAAAAACTCTTTCTTTTTTGTTGCCTCTATAACCAATGAATAAATCATGATCTGTGGACATGCATGTGTCAAAAAATTTACCAAGTGAATTAGAATCATATGCTCCATCAGATGGAAGCCAAGATACAAGTTCTCCTTGCGCCAGAGACAGCCCGTCATATACTGCTCTTGCTATACCTTGATTTTTTAATTTGTTTATTTTTGTAACTTTAATTCCTTCAATAAAAATTTTATCAATTTCATCTTTCGTTTTGTCGGAACTGCCATCGTTTACTATAATTATTTCAAAATTTTTGTGAGAAATTTTTTCAACTAGATTTAATACGCATTGCTTTATAAATTTTTCTTCATTATAACCAAAAAAAATAATAGAAATCATTTTAATAAAAATTACTATAGTATACTTTCTGATTGTGCCATGAAAAAAATTGTTATTATTTCTATAATAAGTATTCTATATCAAATTTAATTATTAAATTATATGAAAAATTATTTTACATCTCAATTCGCTGTCTTAAACAAAACAAATAAACCTTTGTTAATAAAAGATTTAAAAATTCCAAAACTAAAAAGCAATCAGGTGCTAGTAAAAATAAAATACTCTTTCATTTGTGGTACTCAGTTAAAAGAAATATATGGTTTAAAGGGAGTAGATAAGCATCTGCCACATACTCTTGGACATGAGGCTAGCGGTTACGTCGAAGATTTTGGAAATAATGTTAGTGGTTTTAAAATCGGAGACAGGGTTGTTCTATCATGGGTCAAAAAGAAAAGTAATAAGGTATCTAAAAATCCATTTTATTTAGATAAAAAAAATAAAAAAATAAATTCTGGTTTAGTAAGCACTTTTTCTAGATATGCTATAGTTTCTAGAGACAGAGTTTATAAAATTCCAAAAAATATACCGATGGATATTGCGGCTCTTTTAGGATGCGCTTTACCTACCGGGTTTGGAATAGTCTTGAAGTTTGTCAAAAAAATTTTAACAAATGAATATATCGGAATTTATGGTGTAGGTGGCGTTGGTTTGATGTGTGTAATTGTATTGAAATTATTTGGAATTAAAAATATTTATGCTATTGATAAAAATAAAAAAAATTTAAAGATAGCAAAAAAATTTGGTTGTAAAAGTGTTTTTGATGAAAAAAAATTTAACAAAAAGATTATTGATAAAAAAATTAAAAGAAAACAAATTATGTATAATTTTGAAATGTCAGGAAACAAAAAAATGATGGAAATGGCAATCAAAAATCTATCTTCATGTGGAACAGCAGTTTTAGCCGGGAATTTAAAAAAGGGTGATTTTGTAAAATTAAATCCTTATGATTTAATTTTTGGAAAAAAAATATTCGGTTTTTCTGCCAATGATGTTTCGTTAGACAAAAATTTGAAATATTATTTAAATCTTTTAAAGAGAGTTAATCATAAAAAACTGAGGAATATATTCAAGGTTTATGAATTCAAAAACATTAATAAAGCTGTAATTGAATTTAAAAAAGGAAAAATATTTAGACCTTTAATCAAATTTTAGCCAATAAAATATTAATAGATATTTTTTTTTCCCGATTTTTTAGAAAATTTATTGAAAAATTATCAAGATAAATTTGAATTGGATTAAATCTAAAAAATATTATATAAATTGGTGCCGATAATAAGGGCAAGTGGCGGAATTGGTATACGCGCTAGTCTTAGGAACTAGTACCGAAAGGTTTAAGAGTTCGAGTCTCTTCTTGCCCACCAACACTTCTAGACGATTTTTTGTATGCACCAGTGCAACAGTAATGCAACATTGCGCAACATTTGTTGCGCA
>Ga0187833_10003186_pt1 | contig 16834 bp, 18 predicted proteins | sample ETNtaG_37_FD_167968 | JGI IMG/M metagenome (GOLD analysis project Ga0187833, IMG submission 167968) | Marine microbial and viral communities from oxygen minimum zone, Eastern Pacific Ocean - ETNP2014_SV_400_PacBio MetaG (Illumina Assembly) | ecosystem: Environmental > Aquatic > Marine > Hypoxic...
AAAACAACATTTAAAAATCCCACCACCCGATATTTAAATATTATTATACAAGGATATAAAGATTGCAAACTTGATGAAAAATATTTAAATAAGGCTTTAAAGCCCTCGTGGTGAAATTGGTAGACAAAAAGGACTTAAAATATATCAGTCTATAAAAATATTAACTCCGGACTGACCCTCACCGACCCAAACATTCAGATAATCAAGACTTATTAGAAGTCACTGATTATATCTCTACATATGGAACAAGTTAGAGATAAGCACAAAATTGAACACCAACGATACACCATTCAATACAACGATAAAGCGATTGAAGGTCTTAAGTGGAATAAGAAACTAGAGAAGAGACAAAGAATAAAAGTAAGATTTAAAAATGGTCCAAGAGGTATCTCATTAAGATGGACACCTAAAACAAATAAGAAAGTATTCCAGTTAATATTCTCATTTAGAGGTAATTCATTAATTCAAGATTGTGGAGAGTTTACACCAGATAAACCGGTAATCCAAAATAAAATACCTTTGTTTTTTTTTATTTTTTTCATAAATTATATGAATGAACTATTAAAGTTTAAATTTTTATATAAAAAAGAAATATGTATCTTTTTATTTAATTATATAGATATTGCTATAAAATTTTAATAATAATTATAAAATTTACTTTTGTATTACATGTCTAAGTGATATTTTTTCTAAAACATCTTAAATGATTAAATTGAAATAAAAGTGAATATGAACAATATTGTAATTAACTTTATATTGATATTTTATTTAAAAAACCCCAGCCTTAATAAACTGGGGTTTTTTTATTAAAAATAAAAATAAACCTTAGTGTGAGATTGTTATTTGATTTTTAATCTATTCAAATTCACCAAATAAGAGTTATCATTTTCTATTTGAAATTTAAGAGAATTGTATAAAGACTGATAAAAAACTCCATTCTTTTTTAATAAACTGTAAGTTTTTTTCCAAAACAGTTTTTTTTCAAATTGCATAGTATTATCAGTTTCGTATGATATAGGAATTCTTTCTAGATGAACATATTTATACAAATAATTAAAAGAAAAACATCTTTTTACAGATTCTTTATCCAATTTTTTTATTTTATTGATTTTATTTAAAATACTAAAATATTCTTTTTTACTCTTTGGTTCTACAGTAAACCCAAAACCAGAGTAATTGGCTTCACCACAAATAATTGTAGGAATAGATTTTAAAGGATATTGACTACCAGCAGTTCCATAAGATGTAACAACAGCAGAAATAAATTTATCAAAATCTTGAATATTATGAGAGCTTGGAAATAACTTAATATTTAGTTCATCATTAACAAGTTTATTATAAATGTCAGAAGCTTTTACTTTGTTTTTATAAATATGTTCACTAGGGTGAGATTTAATAATCCAATTAACACTTTTTATTTTTTTTATTTGTTTAATTGTTTCCTCAAGCCATGAACAATTATTATGAAATAAATTCCATGAATTAAATAAATTTCCTTCAGATAATTCGTGAGCTAAAATTAAAACAACTGGCTTATCATTATTCCATCCAAAATATTTATTTACATCTTTTTTTGATTGAAACTGATTTGATTTTTCTTTTTTTTTAATACGATGTATTTCTTTACCAACATTTAAATTAAAAAATTTTGAACTATTGTTTAGTAATTTCTTTAAATTTTTATTTTTAAATTTTTTGTAGATTAACTCAAAAGGTTCTTTGGGAGGTCTATTTCTACTCTCTCTAGATTCTTTTAATCTTTTGAATATTTTTAAGCCTATATTGGCAATTTCACCTCCTCTCGAAATCATTTTATTATTATATTTGAGTGCATTCTGCTTACTTAAACTAAAAGGAAAGTATTGAGTTTCTGCTTGGATTAAATATGTATTATTATTATTTATAAATATTTTTTTAAACTGATTGTTTAAAATTAAAGCTTTTGATAAAAAGAAATAAAAATCAAAAACTATATCTTTTATTTCAGGATTTTTTTTAAATCTTAAATACTGTTCATAGATTGCTCTTCCAACCTCAATTTTTTCAAACTTTAATTTTAGCAATGAGTCTATATTTTTTATTTTGTTTAATAGTTTAAACGCAATAAAAAGATTGTAAATTCTTGAGAGAACACTTCCTTGGTCTATATAGATAATTTTCTCTATACCAAAGCTATTAAAAATTTCTTTTGATTTGATATCCCCCTTTCTTAGAATTCCACAACATTCAACTTTTAATATTCTGCTTGTTGTGTATGCTATTATACAATTTTGGATAGTGTACACCGGGTGATTGATAAAACTTTCTACAAATATTTTTTTTCTTAACGGATTTTTTGTAAAATTTTTATTTATAGTTTTATTATTATAATTGATAAAATTATTCATATCCTTAATTTTAAAAATATTTAAATTTCGACTAGAGGTTAATTTTTGAATAAGAAATTTTATAAAATCAACTTCCTGAAAAAAAACAAAAAAATTTATCATTCTTAATCGAAAAATTTTTAATTCTTCAATAAAGAATTTAATACACAAAGGAATTATTTTTAAAAAAAAATTCATTTTAAATTTACAGTTAATTGTGGTTTATGTTCAAATTTTGAACATATTACCCATTAATAAGATATTTACAACATTATAAAAATAAGTATATTGTTCAATAATTGAACAAATCTTTATTATGGCTAAAATTCAAGATCAATTCGAAGTATTAAGAAAAATTTATAAAGGTGAAAAATCCACTCAAAGAAACCTTTCAAGTCAATTGGGATTTAGTTTGGGTAAGTTAAATTATTGTCTTAAAAGATTAAATGAACACGGTCTTATTAAAGTAAAAAGATTCACAAACAGTAACAATAAGCTTAGTTACATCTATGTACTCACCCCAAGAGGTATGCGTGCCCGAACAAAATTAACTATTAATTATATGAAGCAAAAAATGAAAGAATATGATGAATTAAAAAAAGAGCTAAATAAAAAAAACTAATAGAAAATTAGTTCAAAATTATTTGATTTATGGAAAAAATATTAGTTACCATTTATCGTTTCTAATGCTGACATTATTTCAAATATTAATTATAGAGAAATGCTTGAATATCATAAAAAATTAAAATCTTATATTACGGTTGGTGCAATAAGTAATTTTGAAAAAAATCATTATGGAAATATTATTTTTAAAAATAATCGTGTAAAAAAAATTGAAGAAAAAATTGAAAAAATTTATGAATGTAAAGTTATAGATGTTTCAAAAAAAATTTTAAAGGAACAAAAAATTAAAGATTTGTTTTAATATTTAATGGAATTAATTAAATCCTTTTATTTAAATCATTTTTCAACATTATTAAAAACTACTTTAGGTTTAATTAAACTTTTTTTTCACTTATTTTTAAATAAAAAAAAAATAATTTTTATTTATTTTCCAGTTAAAGCATATTACAGAAACATTATAGAAATTAAGAAAGCTTTACATAAAAATAAAAATTTAGATATATATCTATTATTTAATAGAAACAGTAGTGAAATTATAAAAAATTATAAAGACTCATACTTTCTTGATATTAACTATTTAAAATATATTCCTTTCAGTAATATTATTTTAAAAAAAGTGAATATATTTATCAGTAGTTATGTAACTTATGTTTTTCCGCCAAATTCTAAATATATATATATGTCATGACATTTATGACTCACCAATGGTAAAGAAAGTTATTGAGAAAAAATTATTTTTGTCACTAGCAAAACTACATTATATATTTTTATCCTCTTCAAATGTTGTTAACTATTTTACTAATAAATTCGTTGAATTTGGTCACAATCTTAAAAAAATTCCACTATTGGTCGATACTGGTTATTTAAAATTAGACAATGTGATTAAAGAATTAAAAAAAATAAAAAATGTTAAGTCTCATATTTTAGTTGCACCCACATTTAGCGGAATTTTGAAAAATTATAATATGAGTGATAAACTTCATATTATAATTGAAAGTATTCTTTTAAAGGGAGAAAAAGTTATATTTAGACCTCATCCATTAGATTTAACAAATAAGGGAAATATCAATAAAGTAGAAAAAATTTTAAATAGATTTAAAAAAAATGTAAATTTCTTATATGATAATTCTTCATCTTATATTGATAGTTACTCCAAAGCAAAATTATTAATAACTGACTTTTCTGGAACTGCTTATACTTTTGCTTATTCTACATTAAGGCCAGTTATTTTTTTTTCTAAAAATGAGGTTATTTTTAAAAAGAATAAAGTTTCCAGCTTATTTTATTTTAAAGATAGGAATACAGTCGGCCTTATATCAAAAAATATAAATGAACTTTTAAGCTCAATTAAGAAGATTAACCAAAAAAAAACATACAATAAAAATAAAATTTTTAATTTACGAAAAAAAAGAATAAAATATGTGAATAAATCTCTTAACCAAACTGTAATGCATATCTTAAAAATTTGTAAAACATTATGAAAATAGCAATACTATTTGAAGGTAGTCCAAAAAAACCTGGGGGCTTTTACCAATCCTTACAATCGGCATCTACTTTAAACAAAATTAGCAATAATGAATTTGATCTAGAATTTGTTTGTTTAGAAAGGGAAACTTACAGCTTATTAAAAGAAAAAAAATTTAAAGTAAAACTATTTGCTAATAATTTTTACAAAAGATTATTTAATTTTCTTTTAAATTTTCATTTTTTTAATAGTTTAGTCATGAACTATAAAGTCAAACATCCCTTTTTAGATTTTTTAAAGAAAATATGTTAAAAACTATGGAAGATTTAATTCCTGCTTTACTTGAAATTGAAAGGATAATAAAAATAACAAGTTTAATTTTCAAACTTTTAAAAAAAAATAAACATCTATAATAATATGGACTTTAATTTTTTAATTAATTCAAATGTAATAGTTGGAAATGGAACATTCAGAAATATACATAAAATTATTAAGCAATACGGATTTTTACATCCACTTTTTTTAGTTGATGAAGGATTTGCAAAATCCAATTTATGGAAAATAGTCTTTAAAAAAATAAATGGCAATTTTAACAAGACAAAAATTATTATTATTTCAGGTAAAACTGAACCCACTTATAGCTCTTTAAGAAGAAATTTAGCTAAAGTAAAAAAAACCTATTGTGATGTTATTATAGGTGTTGGAGGAGGTAGTTGCTTGGATACCGCGAAAGCAGTTGCGGTATTAATAAAAAATAAGGGAGATCCAGTTATTTACAGAGGATTTAACAAAATAAAAAAAAAGGGAATACCAACCATTTGTGTTCCAACTACTGCGGGAACAGGAAGCGAAGCTACTTACAACGCATCTTTTGTAGATGAAAAATCAAATATAAAAATGGGTATTAATGGTAATAATATGTTTTCAACTTTATCGATTTTAGATGGCGAAACTACAATTTCCTGCCCACAATTTGCTGCTATTGGGGCTACTGTTGATGCTCTAGTACATATTATTGAAGGTTACTCCTGTAAAAATTCTAATGAGTTTTCTGACAAATTAGCTGAAATTGGATTTAAATATATTTTAAAATCTATAATGGATTTAAAAAGTAAAAAAGCTAATTTAAATAAAAGATTAGATTTACTAAAAGGTGCCCATTTAGCTGGCATTGTGGTAATGAATTCGGGTAGTGGTGTAGCTTCAGCAGTATCCTATCCTTTAAGCGTCTACTATGGGGTACCCCATGGAATTGGTGGGGGTATTTTTTTGTTATATGTTGCAAGATTTAATTATTCAAAAAAATTTGATAAATACAAATATTTAGCTAGATATTTAAAACTCAAAAAAAATAATACTTCACTATCGATAATAAATTATTTGCATAAAATTTTCGATAAATTGGGTGTCTCAAAAAAATTAAGTCATTTTGGAATTTATAAAGAAGATTATGATAATTTAAATAAAATCATGAAGACTCAACAAGGTGCATTTGATCAAAACCCAACCAAGTTTACAGTTAAGAAAGATTTTAAAAAAATGATAAAAAATTTTTTATAACCAATGAACAATCACAATATTTTTAAAATTCCACCAAGTAGTATAGTAATTGATTATCTAAGAAAAATATAATAAAATTTGATGTACATTAAAATAATATAAAAATTCTTAATTAATGTCTTATAAATTAAAAAAAAAAATATTAAACTTAATAAACCATCCTTTTTTTACAGCAAGTTTGCTTTACAAAATTTTAAAAGACTATTTCTTTTTAGATTATATAGAAAAAAGAGCTAAAAATTTTTTTATTAAGAATGATTTTGTCAAATACTTTAAAAAAAATGATCCAAATGAAATTGCTCCCGAGTGGACGGATCTAAAATTTATGTATGAATTAGTTAGAAAAAGAAAACCAATCTGTGTGGTTGAGTTTGGCTCTGGAGCATCAACAATAGCAATAGGACTTGCATTAAAAGAAAATGAATTAAAGGATAAAATTGTAGGAAGACTATTTTCTGTTGATGGTAATAAAAAATGGATAGAAAATACAAAAAAAAAAATTGATAAAGACCTGAAAGAATATATTCAATTTCACTTTTCTAAAGCTGTTATATCAACTTACAACGGACATATTGTTAGTTTGCACGAATCTTTACCAAATGTATCTCCTAATCTTATTTATTTAGATGGTCCTTCGCCTCTTGATGTTAGTGGAAATATTAATGGTTTAAGCTTTCAATCAAAACCTATTAAAAAGGATGACGACGCTAATGATGGAAATTTTTATGATTATTGTAATAATTCAAGGAGGATAGTAGCTGCTGACCCACTCCTGTATGAAAGTACTGCTCCTGCTGATTTTTTTATCTTAATTGATAGAAGGTACACGAATGCGAATTTTTTAGAAAAAAACTTAAAGTATAAATACAAAATAAAAAAAGACATTTCATTAGGTGGAATCGTAACCTTTGAGAAAAAATATCAACCTTACCCATAGATTAACTTTGCTTCACCCAAAGTTTTGTTAAAGAGATTTTAATCAACAGACCAAACGTTTGGCTCAGATTTCATTAACCATTTTAATAAGCTTTAATCAAGACTTGTAGTCAGAAAAATAAGCAAAAAGCTAGTGGGAGTCAGTAGGACCTTATCAGAGTACTAGGAGCGTTGGTTTTATTAATTATCTAATAATTATTGATTTTTTTCAATATCTGAAAAAAATTTCTGTTTTGAAATTTTCCAAAAACTTGATTTGAGCAATATATTTAAAAACTTCTTGTCGCTGTTTCCATAACCAAAAAATTTTTTATTAATTGGTTTATAAGATTTTAAAAATTTATATAATTTAAAAACATCCAATTTATCAACTTCTAAATTATTAATTACTCTACTATTAATTCTTTTGTATTGTCTATCTCCAATATTTAGAGCCGGAGTACCTAGAATAGGTGCCTCATAAATTGCTGAACTCGAATTTCCCATAATATATTTTGCATTTTTGAGAAGAGTTAAAAAACTTTCAAATCTAAAATTTTTTAAAATTCTATATTTTTTTTTTTTAATTTTTTTATAACAATTTAAAATTATTTTACTACCCGGATCATTATTTGGATAAATGACAACAAAATTCTCATTTAATTTTTCACTAAATGCAATCAATTTATTTGTGTCTTCTTTTAAAGTATTTATTTTGGAGGTAACCGTATGCCAAAGTATTATAGAATAATTTTGAAAGTTAATTGCATATCTTTTTTTAACTTTCTGAATTGAGGGTAATTTTTTATGTACAATCGCATCAATATCAGGAGAACCAATGTTAAATATGTTTTTTCTAATTTCTCCCATTTTAATTACTCTATTTTTTGCTTCTGCAGAACCAACAAAATGTATGTGACTTAATTTAGTTACAGCGTGCCTTATTGTATCATCAATAGTTCCCGAAATTTCTCCTCCTTCGATATGAACAGTTAAAATATGATTTAATGAACCAACAACTGCACACGCCAAAGCTTCAACTCTATCTCCATGAATAATTATCAAATCTGGTTCAATTTTTTTTACAATTTTAGAAAATTTTTTTGATGTTTTAGTTAAAATTATTTCTAAACTGTCTCCTAATGATTGATTTTTAAATTTTATAATTTTAGACCTAAAATATTTTGTAACCTCTCTATATGTATTACCAAACATTGGTATAACGTGCATACCTGTAATTACGATGTAAACTTTGAATTCTTTTCTAGTTTTTAAAATTTTTATTAATGATTTTAATTTTCCAAAATCTGCCCTAGTGGAAGTAATAAAAATAATTTTTTTTGCTTTATCTAATATCACTTTTTTTAATTTGAATATTTTTTTTAATGTTTTTTATTGCTTTTCTACCAAGAATTTTTTCGTAACTGTTTGCACTAAAATCTCCATTACCAGGTCTTTTTACCCAAATATTTGTTTGAGATAATTTTTCACCTTTCTTTATATCTTTAATAGAAACAACTGACGAGAATGAAAAATTTCTAGTAATCTGCTCTTCTGGTAATAAATTTTTTCTTCCTTCTCTTTGTAAAAAGAGAACATTGCAATCGTTTATCAACTCTTTTAACCCTCTTTCATCAATAGAAGATTTTATATCTGGCCCTTTTCTTTTTTTTTTATCAACAAAATGTTTTTCGATAATGCATGCTCCTAATGCAACAGCTCCTAACGATGAATGGTTGGATTCGGTATGATCGGAAAGGCCAATTATAAATTTAGGAAAATTTTCTTTTAATTCGACAATACTATTTAATCTTACTAATTTATTGGGAGTAGGGTAAAGATTAGTTGTATGCATCAAAGCGAATTTGCACCTTTTTTTTGACAAAAAATTAACCAGCTTTTTAACATTCAACGTTGAATGCATGCCCGTGCTAATTATCATTGGTTTCTTAAATTTAGTAATGTAATTAATTAAAGGAAAATTGTTCATTTCACCTGAGCCAATTTTAAATGCATTTACTCCAAATTTTACTAATCTATCAACAGCAGCTCTACTAAATGGAGTACTGAGAAATATCATTTTTTTCTTTCTGACATAATTAAACAACTTAAACTCTTGTTCTTCGTTTAAACTTGTTTTTGAAATGATTTCAAAAATATTTCTATTTGAGTTACCAGGTTTTATTTTTTTTGCTTCCATTGACATTTCATCATCAGGAATATGAGTTTGATGTTTGATAATTTCTGCCCCTGATCTTTTTGCCGCATCTACTATTTTAAAAGCAATTTCTAAAGAGCCATTATGATTTATTCCTATTTCAGGAATAATCAAAGGTTTATGATTTATGCTAATTAATCTATTTTCAATTTTAATTTTAGCAAAATTTGTACTTTTCATATTTTTAAATTGTTTCCAAGAAAATTAAATTGGTTGCTGTTTTTGTAAAATTATAAATATTATCCACATAAAATTTTATTTAATTTTTTCTTTTTTAAAAAAATATCCGTAAATAACAAATCTTCTGGTTCATCAATATCTATTGGCCATTTAATTTTTTGGATAAATATTTTTGTATATTTTTCATTTAAAAAGTTTTTATACTTTTTTAAAAAATTAACCTTTGCTAAATAAAAACTTCCATCAATATAATAATAATTTTTTTCATAAAACTGTCTATTAGTAATATTTTTCGTATTATTAACTAAAAAACTTAATTTATTTTTATTGAATTTCACGCAGTCATAAGGATGTTCTTTCATTGCTATTACCGATACTAAAGACTTAAGTCTTTTTTGTTTAAATTGATATATTGCCGATCTAATATCCTTTAATTTCCTAATGGGCGATGTTGGTTGTAAGAGTAAAACAGCGTCAAATTTTAAATCACGATTAATTTTCAACCATTTGATTGCGTGATTAAGTGTTTTTAACATGCTGCTATTATCTTCTGATAAATATTTAGGTCTTAAATATTCATTTTGGAAACCAAATTTTTCACAATATTTTTTAATTTTCTTACTATCCGTTGATACAAAAGGAAAAACATCTTTTTTAATTTTCTTTAAAATATCTAAAGTATAATAAATTAATGGTTTTTTATTTAATAAAGCCATATTTTTATTCTTAATTCCCTTTGAATTTGCACGCGCCGGTATGAAAGCAAGAATTTTCACTTTAAACTTTTTATAAATCTGCCAAGTTCTATATATTCTTCTATGGGCTTTTTAAGCCAAATAGGAATTGAAATAGCTTTAATTAACAAATCGTAAGTTTTTTTTGTTTTTTTAACTTCTTTCTTTGGCAAAGCATGGTCCCAATAATTTGAACAATGCCATTTTATGGCATCCGGTAAGTTTTTGGTTCCAATTCCAACTTTTAAAAGTTTATCTATAATTTTATCTCTTATTTTTTTATCTTCTTCAAAAAAGATAAAGGAATCATAGATTGGTTCGCACTGTATTGGGATTTCACGAATTTTATAGTATTTTCTAATTTCTTTGTTTAGCGCCAGATATCTTTTTTTATTATTCAAAATGATCGAGTCAAGTTTGCGTAGTTGAACTTTACCTATTGCAGCTTGTAACTCTGTCATACGATAATTAAAGCCATAAATAGTTCTAGTATCTTCTCCTCTCGGAAATAGTTTATTATTCTCATGTCCATGATCATGGTATTCTCTAGCGTATTTATCTATCTTAATGTCATTAGTTAATACCATCCCTCCTTCACCAGTAGTTATAATCTTCCCAAAATCAAAACTTAATGCACTTACATGTCCAATATTTCCCAAATATTTTCCACCAAACTTCGCGCCGAGAGATTCGCAATTATCTTCCAATACTTTCAAGTTGTAGGTCTTGGCTATTTTATTTATGCCATTCATGTCAGCAGAGACACCCAACATGTGAACCGGTAAAATTACTTTTGTCTTATTTGATATAAGTTTGTGCACTTCATTAACATCCATGTTTAAGGTATCGTCTACATTTGCAATTATAGGTTTCGCTTTAACATCAAGAATTGCTTCAATAGTTGCTATAAAATTAAAAGCTTGAGTTATTACTTCGTCTCCTGGACCAACGTTAAGCGCTTTTAAAGCAATTTTGATAGCAGCAGTGCCCGATGAAACAGAAAGACTATGCTTGCATTTAAATTTTTTAGAGCACATCTTCTCAAATTCTCTAACATGAAACTTTTTTCTAATAGACTCAAAACCATGGGCAAAGAGAACTCCACCCTCGTTAAATACTTTTTCTACAGCCTTTTTTTCCTCATTTCCTATTAATTCAAATCCCGGCATAAATTTATTCAGGTGTTACTTTTCTATTATTATTGATATTTATCAAATTTATAATAATTAATTTTAAATTTATTGTCCTTTTTTTTAAATTATCCGTCTTTTGTGGTCCATCACTCTACATTTCGAGCGTTTATGAATCCTTTATTTGACATCATAGAAAAATTGATGGGAATCAGTGTATACAGTCATATGTCTAAGTGTTGTGTTAAGATTTTCAGATTTATACTGTTTTAGTTGTGTTGCAAGAGTTTTTTGTTGTCTATCAGATAAATAAAATTTATAATTTTTTTGTTTATTTAGTTTTTTAAGACGGTTGTAACCATTTTTCTTCCACTCTAAAACATCATATTTAAAAGTTTCAATAACTTGTTTTTTGATATTCCGTTTATTATCAATTTGCACAAATTTAGCATTTTGAAATTTTAATATTTCCTCACACACCTCTATCAAATAATTTACATCTAAATCTAGACTAGCAGCATAATCTTTAGCGATATCCAATAAAAATTTTGTGAAAGCATGACGATGATTTAATACAATTTTATATGTATAAAGCATGTTTAGCTTTCCATGTTCACCACTTTTTAATCGATTAAAATTGGAATCTTTTTGCCAATATTTATCTAATTCCTCAAATGAATTAAACTGTTCATCATTATGATGATCTTTTCTAAATTCTGAATACAATTTTCCTATTTCACCATTATCACTTTTACTTTTTTCAATAATTTTGGCGATAACATCAACAGGATGGATATTAAAACTTTTTAAAAACTTTAAATAATCATAATACCATTTTTTACTCCACATCATTTGTTGCAAAAAATGAAAATATCTAAAATATCTAAAATCTTCTACAGAAAGTTTATTAGTTTCAGTAACTGTTTCTTGACCTTCAAAAACTTTTTCACCTTGATATATTCCATATGCATTATCATGAAGTCTCCATCCTGTTTTTTTAAAATATTTTTTCCTAGATTCTTCATCGTCCATTTCAGTACCAGGTAAAAGGTGTAAGTTATAATTCCAAACTTCAAAATCTAAATCAATTAATTTTCTATTTGCTTCAATATGACTTTCTCTTGTTTCGTTAGGTAAACCAAAAATCAGTTCAGAAAATGTCTTTTCTTTTGGGCCAATTAAGCTTAATTCTTTTTTTAATTGAACAACTTGATCAAAAGTTAAATTTTTCCTTTTAATTGCGCTAAGAACATCGTCATCTAGAGTTTGCATTGATGCTCCCACTTGAGCAATATTTTTAAATGCTTTAGCTGTTTTTAAAATTCGATCAGGTCGAGTTTTATTCCACTGAACAGCAACAAAACTTGGAAAACCAGTTTTTTCATGACCTTCATATAATTTTGCTGCAAATTTACTATCTCTTTCTAGAATACCAAAATTTGCATCAGCAATAAATAATGTTGAGGCTAATTTACATCTTGTATAAATATATTCGATTTCTTTTAATACCCGCTCTTCATCAAATCTTGCTAATTTTTGTGTACCTATTCCCCATGCGCAAAAAGTGCATCGATATGGACAAGATCTATTGGTTTCTAGAAGAGGAATATAAGGTCCATCAAAAAAAGGATCCATTAATCCATTTAAATAAGGTGAAGGTATATCGTTCAAATCATTCAAAGCACCAATATCTTCTCCAATATGAACTTTATTATTTTTTTTTAAATCATTTATTAACGATCCTTTAACAGTAATAGATCTAAATTTATTTAGATCATTATTTACTTCATTAAATTTTTTTATTAACTCTAAGAAACCTTTTTCACCCTGATTTATTATATAAGCATCGCAATTATAATGTGATGAAAAGAACTGCCTAGCACCTTTTTCGTTTGCATTATGATTAGTAAAATATGGACCACCTCCTATGGTAAGGGAATTTGGAACGTGTGTTCTGACGATATCTAATACTCGACGATTTAGATTCATATTCCAAACGTAGTACGATAACCCAACTACATCAGGCCGTTCTTTTTTTATAGCATCCATCATTTTTATAGGGTCTTTAAAAATTTTGAAGTTACTATCAATACCAGCTTTTCTCAAATGTTTGGAGGCATAAGAGGCTATGTAACCAACATTAATCGGAATAGTCCAAATGCCACTCTTTGTCCAGGTATGAACTAGATCACCTAAAAATATTTTCATTATAAAAATTTCTCTTATTTATTATATTAGTTGATTAAGCAACATAATAGCCATAAAGACAACTTTGAATTTTTGTACTTCAAGTATTTACTGTACCGAATGATAAACAATACCATTTTATTTTTAATTATTTCGGTAAAATTTATCGTATTTATTTTATTAATGACAGATATTAAAAAGTTGTTAATTATTTAGAAAAGGGTTAAATTATATCATGTTCTTTGTAACATGAAAATTTAGATTTTAAAGTAGGATTACTGCGTATGCATAAAAAGAACGTACTTTTAATATACCCAACGATAATTGGAGAAATACCTAATAGTATTGCACAAATTTCTAGTGTTTTTGAAAGTGAAGGATTTAATGTTCATACTTCAATAAATTCATTTAATAAACCTTTAACTAATAAAGATTTTCTTGATATTGCTATTGAGGTAGACGCTGAGATTATTGGTATAAGCACACTAACTTTTGAAATTAATAATACATATAAACTTATAAAATCATTTAAAGATCTAGGCTTAACAGTTATTGTTGGAGGACCTCATGCAACAACTGAACCAGAAGAAGTTATTAATAATGGCGCTGACATTGTAGTGAGAAATGAAGGTGAAGAAACTATCAAAGAATTGTGTAAACTTTGGAAGGGTGAAACAGTTAAAATAGATCAAGAAGAATTGAAAAAAAAATGGAATGGAAAAGTTGATATGGGTCTTAAGGTTCCTGGTGAAGTAGCCGATAACTTTACTGATGGGCTTGGTTCGGTACTTGGAATTACTTACTTTGATAAGGTAGAAAAAAAAATTAGATCTAATCCACCAAGAAAAAGAATAGCGGATCTTGCAAGTTTACCAAAACCAAATTATGATGTGTTTGACCATTCTATATTTGTAGATGGAAAAGGACTGATAAGAGGAACTCATAGAATTTTTACTACAAGAGGTTGTCCAGCAAAATGTACATTTTGTGATTGGGGAGTTTTTGGACAAAGAGTAACTTTTCAAAATATACCTAAGATAGTTGAAGAAATGCAGCGTAGAGTTGATCAATATGGAACTACAAATTTTTTCATAGCTGATGATGTTTTTACGGTAAATAAAAAACATGTAGATGCGTTTTGTAAAGAAGTTGTTAAAATAAGTCCGCGAATTGAATGGCAGGCACAAACCAGAGCTGAATTTGTTGATGAAGAAATGCTTACAAAAATGAAAGAAGCAGGATGTTATTTGGTTGGTTTTGGTTTAGAAAGTGGGGATCCTGAAACACTTAGAAGAATGGATAAAAACGTTCCAGTAGAAACAAACATTAAATCAACAAAATTAGCTGCCAAGGCTGGTCTAAAGGTATATGCAAATTTAATGGTAGGATTTCCATGGGAGACGCCTAAACACATAGACAATACTTTAAATATGGTTCGTGAAATTTAGGATGATGTATTTCTATTTCAAGTTTCAGGATCACTTATTCCATTCCCTGGCACAAGAATATATAACGAGTATGTTAAAGAATATCCAAATGTGAAAGGTTATTGGCTAAATGATAAGTACCAAGATTACGGCATTCAAACATACCAGAATAGCGCAAACCCATATAAGTGTAGCACATATTATCAAAGAAATTTATTTGATGATTCATATATACGTGAAGAAAGCTTTTTTAATTATACAGAAGAATTTAAGGACAAGGTTGGTGAATTTGTATTTGAGATTGGACGCCACAATCTAGAAAATATTTATCCTAGTACATATAAATTGATTTTATTTTACGCAAGAATTTCATATTTTTTGTATAAGAAATTTCCAAAATTGGAAAAAACTGTCGTAGGAAACCTCTATTCATTATTTAATATTTTTTCAAAAAAGGTCAAAAGATCAATAGGTGAAGAAACTCGAAATATTAGAAGGGGCATGGGCAGCGTATCTGCTAAAGAATTTGTTTCTAGAAGATTGGCCGCCGCCAAGGCAAACAAAGTTGGTGGCCTTTCATATGAAGATTGGGTTTAAATTCTCTTTTTTTTAACTTTCATTTGGGACCCCTCTGTCCATTAAAGTTGCACACCAAAATTATTTGCATTCGTTTAACCAGCTGAGTATTAATAAAAGATAGATATAACAATGACAAAACTGAATGCCCTCGTGATGAAATTGGTAGACATAAAGGACTTAAAAACTCTCCCCAATAAGAACGCTTCATAGACTACTACTAAATCGTAGTTAAATCGCTTATGTACCAAGCACTTTTTACGACTTAAAGCAAAAATCGGTTTAGCCACGATATGGAAGGAGACTAACGCTCAAACGCACAAAGTCTTCAAACAAAAATAGAATGTTAATTATTGATTTATTTTAAAGAAAATTTTATTTATTGTGCTAAAACTAGATAAGGCCCTCGTGGTGAAATTGGTAGACACAAAGGACTTGGAAAAATTTGAGTGCTTCAAAGGAAACTTTGAAAGTAGAACTGCGTAAATTCGGTGGAAGCTTAACTGCTAATACCGAGCCAAGCCAGAAAAATTTCTGGAAGGTGTAGAGACTAGACACGTAGCACCGTACAGGTGAAGGTATAGTCCAGACCGCAAACACTCTTTGAAGAGTGGCTACGAAAGTGGTGGTGGTAAGAAAATCCTTGCCCATTAGGGAGTGCCGGTTCGAGTCCGGCCGAGGGCACCATAAAAAAATGGCAAAACAAAAGGTTAATTATGGACTAGGTGTAATAACTGGATTGCTGATTGTTATTATCTTAGGTGGATTTTTTGGTTATGTTTTAGATTGGCCCATGATGATTTTAGATTACGAAGCTTATATGGTTGAAACAAAAAATAAAGCCTTTGATACAGTTTGGTTCGGAATACCAATATCTAAAAAGGTTGGAATATATTATTCGCATTTGATGTTTTTGATTTGGATTAGTCTGGTTATCAATACAATAAAAGATTTCAAAAAATATATAAAAAATAAAAAAAATAATTAATGTTATGAAAGAGAATATAATTATAGGATTACTAATACTTATAATTATACTTCAATTATGGGGTACCGAAAAATTTAAGAAAGCAATCAAAGCTGGTTTAGCAGAAACAATTGTTTTTGCTGTACAATTAATTTTCGTACTGGCTTCTGTGCTACTGGGTATCTATTTTGTTCTGATGCCCATTTTTGATTATATTATAATACCTTGGATGAAAACATGGTAGATGTAAAGGACTTATGCACTCTTTACATTTACTAATTTTTTATTAATTTCTATGTTTGTCCAGTGTGCTTGGGATGCTCAAAATTAAAGTGTGACTGTAATAAGATTAGGAATTGTACTACTTATTTGAGATGAGGAGACTTAAAATCCTTGCCCATTAGGGAGTGCCGGTTCGAGTCCGGCCGAGGGCACCAAAAATTCAATTCAACATTCAGTTAGGCTAGTGATAGAATAATTTATAT